>Ga0209396_1000066_pt1 | contig 157695 bp, 126 predicted proteins | sample GOMGulsemesocosm_6_FD_184638 | JGI IMG/M metagenome (GOLD analysis project Ga0209396, IMG submission 184638) | Methane-oxidizing microbial communities from mesocosms in the Gulf of Mexico - GOM8C Gulf of Mexico (SPAdes) (version 2) | ecosystem: Environmental > Aquatic > Marine > Cold seeps...
ATGCAGCTATTAACTACACCCCTTTCCTCACAACTGAAAGTGCTTTACAACCCGAAGGCCTTCTTCACACACGCGGCATGGCTGCATCAGGCTTTCGCCCATTGTGCAATATTCCCCACTGCTGCCTCCCGTAGGAGTCTGGGCCGTGTCTCAGTCCCAGTGTGGCTGATCATCCTCTCAAACCAGCTAGAGATCGTCGCCTTGGTAAGCCATTACCTTACCAACTAGCTAATCTCACTTGGGCTAATCAAATGGCGAGAGGTCCGAAGATCCCCCCCTTTGGTCCGTAGACGTTATGCGGTATTAGCAGTCGTTTCCAACTGTTGTCCCCCACCATAAGGCATATTCCCAAGCATTACTCACCCGTCCGCCGCTCGTCATCTTCTAGCAAGCTAGAAATGTTACCGCTCGACTTGCATGTGTTAAGCCTGCCGCCAGCGTTCAATCTGAGCCATGATCAAACTCTTCAATTAAAAATCGTTTGTGATGTCACCGAAGTGAACATCTGCTCAATGAATTCTGTCGTGATACCAGCCAAAGCTGATATCGCATTACATAGTCGTTACCTATCTCGCTAGAAATAAGTAACTTGTATTTATTTGCATGAACATTCTTCATTAAGCGTTTTTGTTGTTCTCCTCGAAAGGAAAACTAGGTAAAAACAAGTTAATGTGAGTATTCACACAAATTGCATGATAACTAATTGTTAAAGAAATGAGGTCTTAGTCGCATTCGCTAATGACCTGCGCTTCTTGCTACTTAACAACGTTGCCGTTGCCGTTTGCCCGAAGCAGGATGCGCATTGTACGCTTCCGAGTTTTGATGTCAACGTTTATTTTAAAGTATTTTAAAGTAAACGTTAAGTTAACTGATTCACCTTATAAAGAGAGTAGATAACTTATCAAAACGTCCACTTGGTTTAGGTTTTTGTCTGAACCCCTTGGAACTGGAGCGCATTCTAGAGAGTTTTCGTTTTTGATCAAGGGTTATTTAAGATAAAATCCATTTAATTGTTTTTTTGTTGTTAAAAGAAACAATTTGAATGTTTCACCTACAATACTAATCTATCTTTCAATTTTAATACCATTGTTTTGTTATTAATTGCATGAATTTTGCACTTCATAGTTGCACAATATAAAAAGCTCGGTAACATAGAATTGTTTTTTACAATTTATTACAGGTAATGTAATTCTATAAAAATCGTTTATTAAAATAATAATTAGGTATCCATTATGAAATCTCCAACTGTTTTAACAGTAATTGTAGCTATCGTTTTCGCAATTATTGCATTTATCCTTTCAAATACACTTTCAGCTGTTAGTCCGGCGATTGTCGCTGGCATTGCATTTATCAGTGCCTTTATTGCCCCTTTAATTGGTGGTCAAATCTCAACTAGCTCCCCTTCTTCACAGTCATCTGAGGGTTCAACTGATTCTTCAGATGATGTTAGGACACTTTATGTAGGCAATCTACCCTACCGCGCTAACGAAACCTCTGTGCGTGAATTGTTCTCAAATTACGGAACTGTGGTATCAGTACGTTTGATGAAAGATAAACATACTGGCAAGCGTCGTGGCTTTGGTTTTGTTGAAATGGCAAACGATGATTTAGACAATGCTATATCAGCGTTAAATGATACAGAGTTCCAGCAACGTACTTTAAAAGTAAGGGAAGCGAAAGAACGTCCTGAGCGTGTTGACGCTGAGGAATAAGTAATTTTCTTAAGCTATACCTTTATTAGAACCGCTAACTCAAATAGCGGTTTTTTTATATCTCTAACTATACTTCCTAAGACTTTATCAATTAAACCCTAGACAAAAACTAGGGTAATAGTAAAATCCGTGCTGTTATTTTATTTACCACTTTCCAAAAGGCTCTTTTATGTTTAGCCATATCCACCCCGACAATTATTCTGAGCAATTAGCTAAAAAGCAGCAAGATATGGCGAACTTGTTCAGCGAGTTTGTGATACCAAAAACAACGACTTTCCCCTCACCACCCTTAAATTATCGCCAAAGAGCAGAATTTCGTGTATGGCATGATGGTGATGACCTTTATTACATTATGTTTAATAGTATAACCAAAGAGAAGTATCGGGTTGATGACTTCCCTGTTGGTAGCATACTAATTAATAAAGCAATGAAAGCTTTGCTAACCGCAATCAAAGATCATAAAGAGCTTCGTTATAAACTCTTCCAGGTGGACTTTTTATCCACGCTAAGTGGTGAGCTTTTGATCAGTATGCTCTATCACAAGCCATTAGAAGAAAGCTGGGAAACAGAAGCAACAAAATTAAAGACTTTATTATCAACTATAGCGCCTGTTGATATAATCGGCAGAGCTAAAAAGCAAAAGATTATAGTTGATAAAGATTACGTTATGGAATCTCTCAACGTTGGCGGAAAAACTTTCACCTATCAGCAAGTTGAAAACAGCTTTACCCAACCTAACGCTGTAGTAAACCAAAAAATGTTATTGTGGGCACAACAAGCGACCAAAAACGACGGTGGTGATTTAATCGAACTTTATTGTGGTAATGGTAATTTTAGCATTGCTTTAGCAGAAAATTTTGAAAGAGTATTAGGAACCGAAATATCTAAAACGTCAGTTCGCTCCGCACAAATAAACATCAATGAAAATAATATGGCCAATATTGATATCGTACGTATGTCGAGCGAAGAGTTTAGCCAAGCAATGAATGGTGAACGGCAGTTTAGACGACTAGAGGGCTTTGATTTGACAGCCTATAATTATGATACTGTACTTGTTGATCCACCAAGAGCCGGTTTAGATAAAGACAGCATCCAATTAATCAGTCGTTTTAATAAGATCATATATATTTCTTGTAACCCTGAAACATTAAAAGACAATCTAACGCAACTAATCACTACTCATAATGTTAATGATTTTGCTTTATTTGATCAATTTCCTTATACCGACCATGTTGAAACAGGGGTAATACTTACTCGAAAGTAACTACAAAGTTTTTCGATTCTTAGACATCTTACGACGGTCACTGAGTTCAGCAGCTCCTCGTGCAATAAAGCGAAGCTGCTGAATGGTTTGTTTCGTTAATTGTTCGCGTTCAATTTTATCATCGATATCTAAAGCATCTGAACCAGCACTAAAAACAATAGTTACCGCAGCGTTAGCTTGCATATAAGCAACTTCAGCATCAAGATCATTTGCTTGTTGTAAAAAATCACAAAGTTCCATAGTGAAATAGCGAATCTCACGAATAACCGCTGCACGAAATGCAGCAGATGTGCCTGAACGCTCTCTTAGTAATAAACGGAAAATATTACCGTTACTTTCAATGATCTCCATGAATGTTTGTACTGATATTTGAATTACAGAGCCGCCTTTAGCAATTCGTTGTCGTGATTGACGCATCAATTGCCTAAGCGTTAAACCCGCTTCATCAACAAGTGTCAAGCCGAGCTCGTCCATATCTGAAAAGTGGCGATAGAAAGAAGTAGGTGCTAAACCAGCTTCTTTGGCAACTTCACGTAAACTTAAACTAGAAAAGCTGCGCTCGGCAGTAAGCTGGTTTAAAGCAGCATTAATTAATTGCCGACGGGTTTTTTCTTTTTGCTGTGCTCTAACACCACTCATGTTTATTGCTCTTCTAAAAGATAGTGAATACTTCTCCTATATCATACTGTAATAATGAATAAATGTCAGTTTCGACTCTTAGAGTAAAAATATAGTAACAATTTCTTGACTGGTCGGATGATCTAGCTAAACTATAAATAACAGCGTACATGTGTACGCTTAAAATAATATTCTATTTTGATTAACTTTATACTTTAGAGAGAAAAATGAAGAAACCCGCTATTATCTGGCTTAATGTTGCCGTTTTCTTAATAACCTTTTTAGTTGCTGCTATTGCCGTCCCTTATCGTGCCTTAACTTATGGATTTGACCAAGCTGAAATAATTTTTTCATTAGTTTGTTTTATTTATTGCGGCATGTCTATTACAGCAGGATATCATCGACTTTGGTCACATAAGACTTATCAAGCGCACTGGAGTTTACGCTTACTTTTTGCACTCGGTGGCGCTTTTGCCCTACAAAACAGCATACTTCATTGGTCATCTGATCATAGAATTCATCATAAACATGTCGATAATAATGATATTGATCCCTATTCAGCAAAAATGGGCTTTTGGTATTCGCATATCGGTTGGATGTGCAGAGAATATCAAGCAAATAGATATCATGATTATAAAAATGTACGTGATTTAAAAAAAGATAGGATTGTAGTTTGGCAACATAAATACTATTTGTTATTAACACTACTGATGAATCTAGGTATTCCAGTGCTTTTTGGTCTTTGGCACGGCAGTTTGATTAATAGTTTATTGTTAGTCGGCTTTTTCCGTTTGGTGATGAGTCACCATACTACTTTTTTCATCAACTCATTAGCGCATATTTGGGGTAAACAAACTTACAGTGATAAAAGTACAGCGAGAGATAATGGTTTATTAGCTTTCTTAACCTTTGGTGAAGGTTACCATAACTATCATCACAACTTTGAAAACGATTATCGTAATGGTGTACGTTGGTGGCAGTTTGATCCGACCAAGTGGTTAATTAAAAGCTGTGAATGGTTTGGATTAACTCATAATTTACGCATTGTTCCTGAAGATAAAATCGAAAAAATGCGTATCGCAATGACACTTAAGCAAGCTAAAGCAAAGTTAGTCTCTCACCCTAATTCCGATCAAACACTTATATACCTACAGCAGGAGTATGATCTTTTAATCAATAAAATTAATGCTTATTATCTTGTCAGGAAAAAAATATTACATATAAAGCGAGAGCACCTATTGGCTGAAGTTGAAAGTTCTGACTTGATGGCACAATATCAAGAATTAAAACAAAGGTTAGTTGAGCAACGTCGTCGCTGGCAACTTTTAACTGAAAAACTTAGCTAATATCAATAAAATGACCTGATAACTGACTTACCATTTACCTCAAATCCTGCTAATATTTTGATACTAAAAAAATTAAATCAGTAAGATTTGAGGACTCTCTTTTGACTAAACCAAAAACAGCTAAAAACACCACTGAAAACTTTGATTATGATGTGATCATTATCGGTACAGGCCCTGGTGGCGAAGGTGCAGCCATGAACTTGGCTAAACAACAAAAGAAAGTTGCCATTATTGAAAGATATCATCAAGTAGGTGGTGGCTGTACGCACTGGGGTACTATTCCATCAAAAGCTTTACGTCAATCCGTTAGTCGTTTAATTGAATATAACTCAAACCCTCTGTTTAATCAGGGTGATCAAGCTAAGCAACTTACCTTTCAAGATATTTTAAGCCATGCTTCTGCTGTCATTCGCAAGCAGGTTAACTTACGCAGTGGCTTTTATCATCGTAATCAAGTTGAGCATATCGTAGGTGAAGCTTCTTTTGTTGATGCTCATACTATTAGGGTTTTACGTAACGATGGTTCAATAGAAAAAATTACAGCTAAGCAAATAGTTATTGCTACAGGCTCTCGACCTTACCAACCACATGATATTGATTTCAGTCATTCACGAGTATATGACTCCGACAGTATATTAAGTCTTAAGCATGCCCCTAGGCATGTCATCATTTATGGTGCAGGTGTTATTGGTAGTGAATATGCATCTATTTTCAGAGGTTTAGGTGTAAAAGTTGATTTAATTAATACGCGTGAACGCTTACTGTCTTTCTTAGATGCAGAAATGTCTGATTCATTAAGTTATCACTTATGGAATAGCGGTGTCGTTATCCGGCACGGTGAAGAGATTGAAAACGTCGAAGCCAATGACGATGCTGTTATTGTGCATTTGAAATCAGGTAAAAAAATGCGTGCCGATTGTTTACTCTTTGCCAATGGTCGCACAGGTAATACAGCAGATTTAAACTTACCTGCAGCGGGTTTAAAAGCAGATGGTCGTGGTCAGTTGAAAGTAAATGATTGTTATCAAACAGAAGTGGATAATATTTTTGCGGTTGGCGATGTTATTGGCTATCCGAGCTTGGCTAGTGCAGCTTTTGATCAGGGTAGAATTGCTGCTTTAGCTATGGTTGATAGCAGTAGTAAAGCTAAGTTAATTGTTGATATCCCAACAGGGATATACACTATTCCAGAAATTAGTTCGGTTGGTAAAACAGAACAAGAGTTAACCGAGGCTAAAATTCCATATGAAGTTGGCCGAGCACAGTTTAAACACTTAGCTCGAGCACAAATATCTAATAATTTAGTCGGTTCATTGAAAATTTTATTTCATCGTGAAACAAAAGAAATATTAGGGATACACTGTTTTGGTGAAAATGCTGCAGAGATCATTCATATTGGGCAAGCTATTATGCAACAGAAGGATGGCGGCAATAACCTCGAGTACTTTGTGAATACGACTTTCAATTACCCGACTATGGCTGAGGCATTTCGAGTGGCGGCATTAAATGGATTAAATAGATTATTTTAATGATCTCTAAAAATAGATTAAATGGGCAAAAGAGCTTGTCCATTTTATTAATCACTTCACTGCTTCTTGTTACGCCAAGCTGGGCTGAAGAGAGTTTTTCAATTTTCTTAGTTCGTCATGCCGAAAAACAGACCGGAGAAAAAAATCCATCACTTACCACTTGTGGTTTGTTCCGCGCTAAACAATTAGCAACCCTATTATCACAATCAAAGGTTTCCAGTGTCTATAGCACAAGTTATCAACGTACTATGCAAACAGCACAACCTTTGGCAAAATTAAATAACGTACCTGTAAAAAATTATAATCCGAAGCATTTAGAGCAGCTTGCCTTACAGTTAACACAACAAAAAGAAACGGTGTTAATTGTTGGTCATAGTAATACTACGCCGCTATTAACCGAGCTACTAATTGATAGGAAAGTAACACCATTAACTGAAGAAGATTATCAATTTTTGTATCAAGTACAATTTATTGGTGAACAAAAAAACTTGACAGTATTTAAGCAGCCTTTAAATTGTAAAAATTAATGGTTGTTCTTTTTATGGTGGTCTTTACCCATTTTGATTAGCTCAACATCGGTGATTTTGAATGCGGTGCCCCATTGATGAGTGCTCATCATACCTTCAACTTCATGACCTCTCACTCTAAGTTCAGTACCATCAATGAGATATTTTTTTGTCAGGTTCATTGGTAATAAGTTCTTGCCTGTAGCACTGACTAAGCCATAAAAACCATCTTCGAACTTATGATACCTTACGGTGACTTCTTGCCATTGATCTACTGGTTTAATGGTTGTTTTGGCCTGTATATTATTACTTTGAGCAATATTAGCATCATGCTGGCATGCAGCTAAAAAAGTAACAGAAAATATAATCCCTATTGTATTTAACTTGATCTGCATTAATTTTCCAAAATATAAATAAAAAACCATATTAATATAAAACAGATAATAAAAAAGCGCGACAAGGTCGCACTCATAAAATATCGTTTTACCCTATTAAAACCTAACAAACTTCATACTCGTTTTAATGGGGTAAACTTTACTAGACCATATAGTTTTCAGGCATTTCCAATGCTGCAACACCTGAATCCACAGCGGCTTGAGCAACCGCTCTAGCAACCGCTGCGCATAAACGAGAATCCATTGGCTTAGGAATAATGTACTCTTTACCAAAAGTAAGTGACGTTACACCACTGGCTTTTAATACCTCTTCCGGTACAGCTTCTTTAGCAAGCGCTCTAATGGCGTGCACAGCAGCAATTTTCATTTCATCATTAATAGTGCGAGCTCGAACATCTAAAGCCCCACGAAATATAAAAGGGAAACATAGAACATTATTAACTTGATTTGGATAATCAGAGCGACCTGTCGCAATAATTAAATCTGTGCGGGCAGCAAGAGCAAGTTCAGGCTTTATTTCTGGATCAGGATTTGAGCAAGCAAAAATAATAGGATTATCAGCCATAGTTTGTACTTGTTTTTGCGTTAAAAGGTCGGGGCCTGAAACACCAACAAATACATCAGCACCTTCAATGACATCATCTAATGTTCTTTTATCCGTATTGTTCGCAAATAATTTTTTATACTCATTTAGGTCATCACGACGTGTATGTATTACACCTTTAGTGTCTAACATGTAGATTTTTTCACGCTGCGCACCACATTTAATTAACAATTCCATACAAGCTATCGCCGCAGCACCTGCCCCTAAGCAAACGATGTTTGCTTGTTTTATGTTTTTACCCTGAATATCTAATGCATTCATCATACCTGCAGCGGTAACAATGGCCGTACCATGTTGATCATCATGAAATACTGGAATTTTACAACGTTCGATCAAGGCTTTTTCAATGGCAAAACATTCCGGTGCTTTAATGTCTTCTAGATTTATACCACCAAAGCTATCGGCAATATTAGCAACCGTATTAACAAACTCTTCAACCGTTTTATGCTTTACTTCAATATCAAATGAATCAATATTGGCGAAACGCTTGAACAGTAACGACTTGCCTTCCATAACAGGTTTTGAGGCCATAGGCCCTAAATTCCCTAAACCTAATACTGCGGTTCCATTAGTAATTACAGCGACGGTATTACCTTTTGCGGTATATTTATAAACATCATCTGGGTTTTTGGCTATCTCTCGACAAGGCTCTGCGACACCTGGGCTATAAGCGAGTGACAAATCTTGGCTGGTTTCTGCTGCGGTAGTCAATGAAACACTGATTTTGCCTGGTGTTGGCAATGCATGATAATCAAGTGCTTGTTGTCGAAGATCTGTCATGATATTTTCCTAATGCGTTAGTTTTATTTTAAATTGAATTTCAGCCAGTGTTATTATTATTATTTCTTACCAGCAATTTACATGGTATTGCAATTGACTAGGACAATACAAGCTTGTTTATGTATATAAGCAGGCTAGAGGCTATAACAAATGTACGCTTTATAAAACTAAAATGCATATTGATTTAATAAATATTAGCTATATATCACGACATGTCAGTCAATAAAGACTATTTTAATAATCTTATGCTTATATATGATAGTAAATAGATGTTATCTAATAAAGTACGTACAATTGTTGAGTTTGAATGATAGAGTGTATTATTTTACTCTACCAGTCATTTATTCACAGTGAATATTCAGGCAAAAAAAATCCAGCTTAGGCTGGATTTTAAAATACTATTTATTAACGAACTACGTTATAAAAAAGGATTTACTTTAATAATAGTTTCAACACGGTCCGGACCAGTAGAAATAATATCAACCGGTATACCGGTAATATCTTCTATACGCTTTATATAAGCAAGTGCGTTCGCTGGTAATGCATCTACAGAAGTTGCACCTACAGTACATTCTGTCCAACCTGGCATCTCTTCATATACTGGTGTGATTTTTTCATAACCTTCTGCAGCCGTAGGCGGTACAGTGATTATATCACCTGTTTGCGTTTTGTAACCCGTACAGATTTTTAATGTTTCCAAGCCATCTAACACATCAAGCTTAGTTAAACAAAAACCTGTTACACTATTCACTTGAATTGCACGATGCATTGCAACCGCATCAAACCAACCACAACGACGCTCACGCCCGGTCGTTGCACCAAATTCATGTCCAACAGTACCTAAGTGATTACCAATTTCATCATCCAATTCCGTTGGGAAAGGACCTGAACCTACACGTGTAGTGTAAGCTTTGGTAATACCTAAAATGTAATCAAGGTGACGAGGACCGACACCACAACCAGTAGCTACGCCACCCGCTGTTGTATTTGAAGAGGTTACGTAAGGGTAAGTACCGTGGTCAATATCAAGTAAAGTACCTTGAGCACCTTCAAACATGATTGATTCACCCGCGATGCGAGCTTGGTCTAATATTTCAGAAATATCAGCCGTCATCTTTTTGATGGTATCAGCAACAGCTAATGCGTCTGCTAGTACTTCTTCATAATTTACTGGCTCAACTTTATAATAATTAACCAGTGAGAAGTTATGATATTCAACAATTTCTTTTAGTTTAGTCGCAAAGGTTTCTGCGCAAAATAGATCGCCGACACGTAAACCGCGCCGTGCAACCTTATCTTCATATGCTGGACCAATACCACGACCAGTAGTACCAATAGCCTTATTACCGCGCGCAATTTCACGTGCTGCATCTAAAGCGTTATGGTAAGGAAGGATTAGTGGACATGCGTCACTAATCAATAAACGTTCACGTACTGGAACGCCCTTGGCTTCTAACATGGTAATTTCTGTCATTAAGGCTTTAGGACATAAAACTACACCATTACCAATAAGACATTTTACGTTATCACGTAATACGCCTGATGGAATAAGATGTAAAACGGTTTTTTCACCGTCAATCACTAAAGTATGGCCAGCATTGTGACCACCTTGATAACGAACTACATATTTAGCTTTATCGGTTAGTAAGTCTACTATCTTACCTTTACCTTCGTCACCCCATTGAGTGCCGAGAACAACTACATTTTTGCCCATGTTTTACTATTTCGTAAGTAAATTAGGCGGGGATTTTATCAAAAAAATTTAGTGAGTCCAAGAAAAAAAAGCAGCTTTTTAAGTTGCTTTTAAAATAACCTATAAACTTATGGACTTAGAATGATATTTATTCATAACCCCAAGGGGCTTTAGGTATTTTAATCGGCTTAGTTAGATCAAAATCAACTCTAAATTCTCTGCCTTGACGAATAAGACGATAAGTGAATTTTTCTGGGTAGATATACATTTGCCAGGTATTACCCACTGATTGTGGTATGCCTTGAGCGATAAAAAGTTCTTTTGAATACTGATCTGCTGGAAATGACTGCATTTCAGCCCAACCTGCATCAAGTGTATGACCACCATACATAGTCGACTCATCATTACTGCCATCTTTATGACGATGATCATGCTTTAACGAAAGACCTGATCCGGTTTTAGTTATTATCCAAGTACGTGAAGCATCATCACCTACATGGAATGGTACTTGTAATTGGTCATCTGTACACTTGCGTACATGCATTATTAGTTTCTTATTCGCAAAACTACTGTCTGCTGAGTTATCAACGGTGACTTTGCCTTCATAAGCTTTACCACAATGCTGAGTGATACCGCTAAAAAAATCATCATGTGTTTTGATAGACACTAATGGCGCTTCTGCTGCCATAAGTGAACCAGTAAACGTTATTGAGGCTAACGCAATCATGCTAACAATTTTTACTTTCATTCGATTACCTTTAAAGTTTTATTTAGTGTATATATAGCAATATGCCAATATTGACTGTAACAGTTAATTGTTCTGCAACTTGTTTCAGATTGTTCCAACAACCTATTGAGGTTATGAAACTGGACTGATTTATTGCTCACTTTGCAAGAATTAGTCCGGTAGCTGATAGACTTTCACTTTGAAAATTAGGACATAAAAAAACCAGCAAATCTGCTGGCTTTCATTAATTTATTAAGGATGATTATTTTTTAGCTGCACTACCGTCTTTTAAAAAACGGAAGAACTCACTATCAGGTTTAATCACCATGATATCATTTTTACTGTTGAAACTTTTTTCGTAAGCTTCAAGGCTGCGGTAGAAGCTATAAAATTCACCATCTTGCATGTAAGAATCAGAATAAATTTTAGCTGCTAATGCATCTCCTTCACCTCGAGTGGTAAAAGCATTTTTCTGAGCTTCAGCCAACATCACTGTTACTTTCGCATCAATTGTTGCTCGAATTATTTCCGCTTGCTCTTGACCTTTAGAACGATGTTCTTTGGCCACAGCGGTACGTTCAGCACGCATACGTTCATAAATTGAAGTACTGATTTCTGTAGGTAAATTAATTGCTTTAATTCGTACATCAACAACTTCAATACCTAGATCTTTACGGCTACTTGCAGCGCTTTCTAATGCCTTAGCCATAATCGCATCACGATCACCGGAAACAATCTCTTGTATAGTACGATTACCAAACTCAGTTCTTAATCCGTTGTTTATTTTCTGCTTAAGTAACGCACGTGCATTATCAATTGATCCTGACGTTCGAAGGTAATAAGTAGAAAAATCTACAATCCGCCATTTTGCAAAAGAATCAACAATAAGATCTTTTTTCTCGGCGGTAACAAAACGATCTGCTGGTTCATCTAGCGTTTGAATACGCGCATCAAGTTTACGTACGGTTTCAATAAATGGAATCTTGAAATGTAAGCCCGGTTCAAACTCAAGCATTTCGTCAGTAACACTGTCACGTTTTATTTTTGAAAATTGAAAGACAATACCACGTTGGCCTTCATAAATAACAAAAACTGATGAAACAATAAATATGAACAATAACGATATAATCGCAATAGAAAAGTTTTTCATCGACTAGTTACTCCCACTGCTGAATCTATCAGCACGACCTGATGATGAAGATGGGGCAGTATTATTACTTTGCTGACTCACCGGAGCATAAGACTTACCCGCTGTATTATTACGACTAGTAGAATTTTGCTGTTGAATGATTTTATCTAAAGGTAGATACATCATGTTATTTCCACCCTCTACATCCACCATTACTTTACTTGTATTACTGTATACTTTTTCCATTGTAGCAATGTATAAACGTTGACGGGTTACTTCAGGCGCAGCTAAGTATTCGGGTAAAAGTTTATTAAATTTCGCTACTTCACCTTCTGCATCTAAAACAGTTTGAGATTTATAAGCTAAAGCCTCTTGCTCCATACGTTTAACTCGACCACGAGCACGCGGCTCAATGCCACGAGCATATGCTTCAGCTTCACGTAAAAAACGAACTTCATCTTCCTGTGCAGAAATCGCATCATCAAAAGCATCTTTCACTTCATTTGGCGGGCGAGCATCTTTAAAGTTAACATCAACAATAATTAAACCTAGGTTATAAGGCTCAATTATTTTTTCTAACTGCTGCCATACAGATTGACGAATACTTTCACGACCACTAGTGAGTATGTCATCCATATCAGAATGACCAATAACATAACGTAGCGCACTATCAAGAGACTGATTCAAACTGTCATCAGCATTCGTTACACTGAAAATGTAGTTTCGTGCATCAACAACACGATATTGAATTTGCATTTCAACATTCACAACGTTTTCATCTTGTGTAAGCATAAAACCCGAAGAAGGCATTTCACGTGTACTTTGCATATCAACGGGAATGATGCGATCGATAAACGTCCACTTCCAGTTAATACCTGGACCTACAGTACCTGAAGATTCTCCAAACCTTAGCACTATACCCTGCTCAGCTTCTTTAATAGTATAAAAACCACTAAAGGCATAAACCACTAAAGCAACAACCAGTACTATACTCATACCAATGCTAGAAAAGCTTTTGCCCGAACCCGAGCCGCCTTTAGTCGTTTTACCACCAAAAATGCCCGTTACTTTTTTACCTAGGTCATTTAATAATTCATCTAAGTCAGGCGGTCCTTGATTTTTACCACCTTTATTTTTCCAGGGGTCTTTTTCATTATTCCCCGGTTCATTCCAAGCCATGTTGTTCTCCACTATATTTGGTATTAAATTTCACATTGAAAACTAAAATACCCGACCAATTAAAAAGCATAAAGGCAAAATTGCAAACTTGTTCTATAACTCAACATAGTCAGCTATTTCACTGTATTCATTTTTTACTAACCTTTGCCATTCACGAGAAGGTAATTTCACCTCTAAATGGCAATGGCCTTCTTCATCAAAACTTTCGCTAGTGATACAATTTAACTTATATAACTCACCGCGTAATTTTCCTGCACAGGGTGGAATATTTAACTGATAACTAACAACCTTTGTACCTAAACGTTCAGCTAACGCAGTAAGTAATAAATCGATACCAATATTTGCTTGTGCTGATAACCAAACACGAATAGGCATACCTTCATCGTTTCTATCAATACGCGGTTCAATATCGCTTAAACTATCAATTTTATTACAAATAATCAGTTGCGGCACTTCATCCGCTTCGATCTCTTTTAGCACATATTCAACTTGTTCAATATTTTCACTGCGCCTATCATCAGCAATATCAACAACATGTAATAAAAGTTCTGCTTCCCTAGTTTCTGTTAATGTTGCTTTAAAAGCTGCAACCAAGTCATGGGGTAAATGACGAATAAAGCCAACGGTATCCGCCAAAATAACTCGACCAACGCCTACCAATTCAATACGCCTTAATGTGGGATCTAAGGTAGCAAAGAGTTGATCCGCTGCATACACCTCAGCTTGCGTTAGCAAATTAAATAAGGTTGATTTTCCTGCATTGGTATAACCTACCAATGAAAGAGTTGGCAACTCAGCACGAGTACGAGCACGTCGACCTTGTTGCCTTTGTACTTCAACCTTTCCTAATCGCTTACGAATATTAATCATACGTTCATGTAATAAACGTCTATCAGTTTCAAGCTGTGTTTCACCCGGACCACGTAAACCAATTCCACCTTTTTGTCTTTCAAGGTGAGTCCAACCACGGATCAATCGACTACTTAAATGGCGTAATTGCGCTAATTCAACTTGCAACTTACCCTCATGGGTCCGCGCTCGTTGAGCAAAAATATCAAGAATTAAGGTAGTGCGATCAACAACTCGGCATTCACATAGCGCTTCGACATTTTTTTCTTGTGATGGTGTCAAACTGTGATTAAATAAAACCACATTGGCTTTATATAAACGCACCGCTTCAGCTATTTCTTCTGCTTTACCACTACCAACAAAAAACCGTGGGTGAGGGGTATTGCGCTTTCCAGAAACAACAGCTAATGCTTCTATGCCGGCAGAAGAAGCTAACATTTTAAATTCAGCTAGATCTTCACGTGTGCTTTCATCTGGAAAGTCTAGATGAACAAGTATCGCTTGTTCGCCCGCTTGGTAACGATCAAACAAGAGAACTAAGCCCTCGCAATTAACGGAACAGTGAATTTAGCCAAAGACACAACAAAAAACAACTTATGCATCGCTAGATTGATCGTCTTCTAGGCTAGGTACAGGTGCTGTATTCACTGCTCGTGAAGGTACAACAGTTGAAATAGCATGTTTATATACCATTTGACTTACTGTATTTTTTAATAGAATTACAAACTGGTCAAACGACTCTACTTGTCCTTGTAGTTTAATACCGTTGACTAAATAAATTGCAACTGGAATGCGATCACGACGTAAAGCATTTAAGAATGGGTCTTGTAAAGATTGCCCTTTTGCCATCAGATGGTCCCTTTTATTATTATAAAATTTAGTTATTCAATTATATTGTTTAACTAAAAAAATGTAGATAAGTACTCTACGAAAATACTGCTTCATAAAACGACAACAAGACGTTGTAAATAAAACAGTTAACAAATTAATTATACATCAATTTTAAACTATTGCTTTATATTTGCCTGCTCTTTAACGCTTAGTATTAAGCAGTGATAAAACTTGCGCTAAATTTGTTTTATCATCCGTTGTCAGCCAATGTAAATCTGGCCAACTTCTTAGCCAAGTCAATTGCCTTTTGGCTAACTGCCTTGTTGCACATACACCGCGAAAAACCATTTCTTTATGATCAAAATCACCATCAAGATATTGCCACATTTGCCTATAGCCAACACAGCGTATTGAGGGTAAATCGTGGTGTAAGTCTTTTCGGTTTTTTAGCTTAAGAACTTCTTGTTCAAAACCTAAATCAATCATTTGTTTAAAACGCTGCTCAATTCTATTATGCAAGCTACTACGTTCTTTCGGCGTTATTGCTAATTGTAGGATATTCCCGCCGAGCTTAGCACCTTTTATTTCAGTCAATTGTGTCAAAGTGTTACCCGTTAGGCGATGCACCTCTAGTGCCCTGGTTATACGCTGCGGGTCATTCGGATGAATACGAAGCGCTGAAACAGGGTCAATCTCGGCCAACTGATCATGCATAACTTGCCAACCAAGATCTGCGGCTTCCTCTTCAATCTTTTGACGAATCTCAGCATTTGCGGTTGGTAACGGTGATATCCCCTCAATAAGACTTTTAAAGTACATCATAGTTCCGCCAACTAATAACGGAATGCGATTATTGGCTTTAATTTCGTTAATTTGCGCTAAGGCATCCTGACAAAAATCTGCAGCAGAATAACTTTCACTCGCATCGCGTAAATTAATCAAACGATGAGGGTATTGTTGCAATTCTGCTTGTGTTGGTTTGGCCGTACCAATATTCATCTCTTGATAAATTAATGCGGAATCAACACTGACAATATCACAAGGTAACGCATCATGTAACGCCATTGCTAACGCTGTTTTCCCTGAAGCCGTTGGCCCCATTAAACAAATAACAGGTGGCTCTGTCGCTTCCGCTGATGAAATTTTCTCTGACACGTTTCTTTCTTCTTTGATTTGGAAATGATTAAAGTAACTGCTTAATATGTGATGTTAGGTCAATAGCAACAGAATTCAAGGTTAAACTACCGCTTAATTGCTCATTTAATTGATTTTTTGCTTGAATAAGTAACATTTCACTTTGTTCACAGTTATATTCTTTCAATACCATAGTATGTGCAATAGCCTGAATATAATCTTGTTGAGATAACTCTATCTGAGTATTTTCACTTTTTTTAGTTACTAAAAAGTCGATAACCGAGACAAAACTAGCAGTGACATCTTGCTCACGCAGTAGCGCAGGAAACTGTCTAATTTGTACCTTGTTATTATCCTTTATAATAAAATGCATACCCATGTGATTAATCATAGCTAACTCTTGCTTAGCAAAATCAGCTTGTACTTTAGCCAGAGTTATCATAATAGGTAGAAGTAATGGTTGGCTTACTAAAGCAGTATCATTTTTCTGTTGCCAACTCTGCTCAACTAGCTTGCTATTAACTTTTTGCGCTAATTTAAATAACGACAAGACTCTCAATTCATCACCGTCTTTATAGACGCCATAACCTGGTGCCACCACCTTAATAAAAAAATTTTTATTATCAGTTTGAGTGCTGCCTTCATTTTGATGACTACTTAGGTCATTAATCAAATTCTCACTCTGCTGCGATGCTGCAGTATCAGTCAAAGAGAGTATAGCAGGGCTCAGTGGAGTCATTAATCTTTGATAACTTTGTACAGCCGCAGTTGATGTGCCATTGCTAGAGCTACCGTACCTATTCTGTTGATAACCTCCGGTATTAGTTACTCTACTCGTCTCAATATCATTAATTTGCTGTAATGGCCTAACATAATCCGGTCGTTGATAACTAACACCTTCATTCGAATTTTCGTCGCGCCCAACAGGTTGAAAATCAGGTCCATTAGCTAAGTCAGTTATTTCATTCTCGGCTGCCAGGGCTTCATCGGCTAGAACAGGCTGAAAGTCCGACATTAATGCTTTATGGCAAACTGAATAAATAAAGTCATGTACATAACGGCTTTGGTGGAAGCGTACTTCATGCTTCGCAGGATGAACATTGACATCTACTTCTCGAAAATCGAGCTCTAGAAACAAGACAAAAGCAGGGTAAGTATTATTGGGTAATAAATCAGCATAGGCTTGACGAATGGCGTGGTTTATCAATTTGTCACGCATCATACGGCCATTAACGTAACTATAACAAAGGTCATTTTGATTACGTGAAAAACTCGGCTTCGCTAACCACCCCGACAATTTCATACTGTCATGAGGACAATTAATTTCAATTGCATGCTCAATAAATTTCTGCCCACAAACCATAGCAACACGTTTATTACATTGCGCTTGCGTATTGGCGGCGCGATACTGTCGAATAACCTTTGCATTATGAACTAGTGTAAAACTAACATCAAAATGTGCTAAAGCAATACGGCGTACCACTTCATCAATATGAGTAAACTCCGTTTTCTCTGTACGTAGAAACTTTCGTCTGGCTGGGGTATTAAAGAATAAATCTAACACTTCAATTGTCGTACCATCAGGGTGAGCAGCTGGCTTTATCTCTACCGCCATATCTCGCCCTTGTGCATTAGCTTGCCATGCTGTTGCTTGCTCTTTAGGCTTAGACGTTAATGTTAACCGAGCGACTGAGCTAATACTCGCCAATGCTTCACCACGAAAACCAAGAGTATCAATAGCTTCAAGATCATTTAAGTCTTTAATTTTACTGGTGGCATGTCGGCTTAACGCCAAGGATAATTCACCTTTAAAAATCCCATTACCATTGTCAGTAATTTTTATTTTTTTTATGCCACCTTTCTCAATATCGATAGTAATATTGGTTGCGCCCGCATCTATGCTATTTTCGATCAGCTCTTTAATAACGGATGCAGGGCGCTCGACCACCTCACCTGCAGCAATTTGGTTTGCTAAACGAGCGGGCAATATAGCAATAGTCATAATGTATACCTGAAAAGTTTTACTAAAATTAACTTAAATTTCTTAACTTAGTTGAATTGGAAAGGTTATTAACCCGTACGGGGGATTTTCAACGTTTGACCTATTTTCAAAGCGTTCGACTTTAAACCGTTTACCGATTTAAGCTTAGCCATTGAAATATTATAACGTTGAGCTAAAACAGAGAGTGACTCACCACTACGTACTTTATGCTTTTTATAACCAACTGACGCAAAATAAGAGCCCGTTAATGGATATGCCATGAAGTAATCTTTAATACCTACATGTATTGCACTGGCTAGCCGTTGTTGGTGTTTAGACCAAGTTAAGTTTTTTTCTTCTCGGTGATTCGAAATAAAACCAGTTTCAACTAATATGGATGGAATATCAGACGATTTGAGTACAGCGAAGTTACCACTTTGAGGTGACTTCTTATGCATTTTGGTTATTTTTTTTAATTCAGCTATTACTTTATTCGCCGCCCCAAAACTAACACCTAAAGAATGTTCTTTACTCATATCGGCAAGCGCTAAAGCAAGGTGATTATCACTGGTGTTTTTAATAACACCACCGCCACCACCTAATAATTCAGACTTCTTTTCTCGATTCACTAACCATTTAGATAATTCGGATTCCGCTCTACGCTTAGTCACTACCCAAACGGATGCGCCATGTGGGCCCGGAGTATGAAAAGCATCCGCATGAATAGAAACAAGAAAATCAACATGCTTCTCTCTGGCTAAACTTGTACGGCGATTAAGGTTAACGTAATAATCACCACTGCGAATCATTACCGCTTTCATACCTCTTTCTTTATTAATCAAGGTCTGCAATTTTTTTGCAATCGCCAAAGTTACACGTTTTTCATACGTACCTTTATTACCTATTGAGCCGGGATCTTCACCACCATGACCTGCGTCAATGCCAATAACAATATCACCAATATTTTTCTGAGGCTTTGACTTACCCTTGCTACTACGATTTTTATCATAGAGGTCAATGACCAAACGATTTCCATATTGCCCTGCAGGCGACAAAGGAAAGGCCGTTAATTGATAAGGTTGTGTGAGTTCCAGTACTAAACGAGTTTTCCCTTTAGAATAACTCGAGCGAAAGCGCTTAACACGCGGGTCATTTACCGCTAAATTCTTTAATGCTACGCTATTTTTAGTGTTAGTGAAGTCGATAACTAAACGTTCGGGATTACTCAGCGTAAAATATTTATAATCAGGCTTTTCTTTAACATCAAAGACTATACGGGTATTTTCAGGGGCAGGCCAAACACGAATACCATTAATACTATTGGCAGCAAAAAGACTATTACTAAACAATATCAGCAAGGTAAAAATACTCAACCAAATAAGTAATTTTTGTTTGTTAACTTTATTTTCTCTAGACAACGCTAGGTACATCCAACTAACCCCATGACTTCTTATAACTCAATACTGTTTGTTAACCGAGATAAAATTTGTTCACCATAAACAGATTCAGCGACTAGATTGATGACTCTTTGTTCATCTTGATAACTTATAGTAATGATTAAATCAGCATTAGCCAAGAGACCCTGACCTTTTTCTGGCCACTCAATGAAACAGCAACAGTCATCATTGAAATAATCTCGAATCCCCATGTATTCTAATTCTTCAGCATCACTAAGACGATACAAGTCAAAATGAAAAACACGCCAAGGCGCTAATTCATAAGGTTCAACCAAGGTATAAGTTGGGCTTTTAACATTACCTTGATGACCCATACCACGAACAAAACCGCGCGTTAATGTTGTTTTTCCCGCACCTAAATCGCCATGTAAATACACCACTAAAGCTTGCTGTTTAGTGTAGCTTTGTACTACGTGCGCTAAACCTGTACCCATAGCGACAGTGGCAGCTTCATCTTCTAAAAAAAATTGTAACTTTTTCATGTAATTCTTAACTTTTCTCTATTACTGCTTACTTATAACACTTTACCATTGATTATATGTTGCAAGGGCAAGAATAAATCACTGGCAAGCAAACCAAGTTGACCATGACGACTGACCATAATATCAGCTGCTGCGCCATGAATATAGACTGCAGTACAAGTGGCGTTAAAATTATCTGGCACTTGCATTACCAAAGCGCCAATAATACCAGTTAATACATCACCCATTCCTCCAGACGCCATACCTGCGTTGCCTGAGCAATTAATCATAACTTGCCTACCATCTGAAATTAATGTGCCTGGCCCTTTTAACAAACATATCGCATTATACTTATTAGCAATAGCACGCACTGCAGTAAAGCGATCCTCTTTAATTTTTTCAACATCACAACCAAGTAAGCTAGCAGCTTCTTTTGGGTGTGGAGTTAAAATCCACTTCTTTGATTTTTTGGCGAGAGACTCTGACTTGATCAAATCGCTCATCGAGTAATGGCTTAATAAAGTTAGTGCATCAGCATCTATGATCAATGCCTTATCAGTACTAATACTTGTGTGAATCATTAAATGTAGCAACGCTTTTGCTCTTTTATCTAGACCTAGACCCGGCCCTAATACAAAAGCTTTCGCTTTTATAAAAACGGATGAGTTAGCTAAATCATCGGCAATACAAGGTGCTAACATCAATTCAGGACGCCCATTACAAACTATAATTTTATTTTCTTGAGCACAACACACAGCAACGAGCCCTGCTCCACAGCGTAGTGCGGCTTCGCTAGCTAAACGGATGGCTCCGGGCATACCAATACCTGCGCCAATAGTTAATAACAAACCACTATCACCTTTATGATAACAAGCTAAACGCTTTGGTAATTCCTCCAAATTAGCGTGCCGTTGATAATAGGTTGAACTGATAATTTGTTTGGTGAATATTTCATTTAAACCCAGACTAGCCAGTTGCAACTTACCAACAAAGTTTGCTGCCTGACCCGTTAATAAACCTTGTTTGTAAACAATAAAAGTAACAGTTAAATGTGCGATAATCGCTTGTTCTTCTAGAGCGTTTCCTGAAACAAAACCTGTAGTTGCACATAAACCAGAAGGTACATCAATACTTATTACTGCCGCATTATGTTGATTAATCGTTAACACCACTTTCCGCATATCAGCTGTCAACGTTCCTTTAAAACCAAGACCAAATAAAGCATCGACAATAATACAGCCATTAAAGTCATTAATGTTTTTTGTTATGTCAGTAGTAACATTGTCATGGAAAACAAGGCTAGCCATACCTGCCGAAATCATTGTTTGATAGGCGAGTAAAGCATCAGATTTTAACTGTTCTACGGCACAGGTAAGCTGAACATTAACTTGTAAACCTGCTTGATAAGCGGACAGAGCCATCACGAAACCATCGCCACCATTATTCCCCTTTCCGGCAACAATTAAAATGCTTTTGGCATTTGGCCACTGCATTAACAAAGCCTTAAAAGAAGCTCGCCCAGCAGACTTCATTAGATCGTATAAATCAATGCCTTGACCTTGCGCAACTTGTGCCTCATTTTCTAAAACTTGCTGGGCGGTATACACTGCCGTTAATGTATGACTTTGTGATAAACTACGAGTTAATTTCATATTTCTCTCTGCTAGCAATTATCTTTATAATGAAAACGTCACCTATTAACTATCTAGAATTAGCGGAAAAAATCAAGTGCTGGGGCAAAGAACTAGGTTTTTCTGGCTTGGGTATTAGTGATATTGATTTATCTAGCCATGAAGCGGGACTCAAGTCGTGGTTAGCCAATAATTACCATGGCAACATGGACTACATGGCACGTCATGGCATGATGCGCGCCAGACCTGACGAGCTAGTACCTGGCACAATTAGAGTTATCAGTGTTCGTTTAGACTATTTACCACAAGAAGCTAAGTTTGCCCAAATACTAAAAAATAAGAATAAAGCTTATATTAGTCGTTATGCTTTAGGCCGTGATTACCACAAATTAATGCGAAAACGCTTACAACAGTTAGGTAAAAAAATAGCGGAACATTGCGAGATATTTAACTGTCGCCCCTTTGTTGACTCAGCTCCCGTATTAGAAAGACCGTTAGCAGAAAAAGCAGGTTTAGGTTGGGCGGGTAAACATACCTTATTAATAAATAAGGAGGCTGGCTCGTGGTTTTTTTTAGGGGAGCTGTTTGTTGATATTCCTTTGCCTGTTAGCGAAAATGAGTACACTATCTCTGCAGCCAACAATAGAGCCGAAAAAAACAATACTATAAAAACCTTAGGTAGCAACAGTGAAACAAAGGTTAATGATTGCGGCACTTGTGTGGCTTGCATAAAAATTTGTCCAACCAAAGCAATTGTTGCACCTTATACTGTTGATGCCCGACGCTGTATTTCTTATTTTACTATTGAATCTCCCGATCCTATTCCTGAAGAGTTAAGACCCTTGATGGGTAACCGCATCTATGGCTGTGATGATTGCCAATTAATTTGTCCCTGGAATAAATACGCAAAACTCAGTCAAACAGATGACTTTCAAGTACGAAACCAACTTGATGATATAGATTTGTTAACGCTTTTTTCTTGGACTGAGCAATATTTCCTCGAGACTCTGCAAGGCTCACCTATAAGGCGTATTGGCTTTGATAGCTGGCAAAGAAACATCGCTGTCGCTTTGGGTAATGCCCCCTATAGCCAAGATATCGAACAGAAATTAACAGATAAGTTAAACACCGCAAGTGAACTTGTTGCCGAACACATTCATTGGGCGTTAGCACAGCAACAAATTAAAAAAGCGCAGGATGCGCTTCTAGCTGAAAAAAACAATAGTAATGCACGTTTAACAAATAGACTTATTCGTTCGATTGAAAAGGGCTTACCAAGAGATGCTTAAACCATGAATATAAGTAAACTTAGGGTTAACTCTCTTTAATTTCTCTGCTCAGAAGCTGAATATCAGCTTTCGCTTCATCTAGCTCATTTTGCAAATTTAGCATTTTCCTGATGGTATCATTTTTACCTGCAATGGCTCTTTTCTCGCGCTCTTTTGCCGCCACCAGTTGTTCTTTGACAGTAGTTAACGTCGACATCAATTGCGCTATATCGCTATTTTTTTCAAAATGTTGATCATCTCTGGCATCAACATGCGCTTGATCACTGGTATTTAATAACTCGGCCGATTTAAAGCGCAAGTAGCTATATGCCAACCGAAACACAAAAATCAAACAACTAATGAAAAAAACCACCAAATACTGATTATCTGTAACCGAGGTTAAAGCATTATTAATTTTTTGCCAAAAATCGCCACCCGCACTGATAAATGCACTAATGAATTGATTATGCCAAGCGAACCAAGTAAGAATATAAATAAGGGCAAAGCTTGGAGCAGAATGTTGATTTTCAGTAAAACTGAGTAGCGATTTAAGGGTTTTCTTAGATAACACGGGGGTTCCTTTCCTCTGAATATAGGCCAGCGATACTATAATAGCACTAACCTGAACTGACTAAATTGATTGCAAGATTATTTACAGCTCATATTAACAAAGCACTATTAACAAAAGCCACAATAATTTTATTTACTTAGTCGTGGCATTTCTGCGTCGTTGACACTCAGCTAATACGTTCTGCTTTTCCTGTTCGTTATAACTTTGCCACGACGTTATCTCATCAATATAACGAAAGCAACCTAAGCAAAGATCATTATCATCTAAACAACAATTTCGTACGCACGGGCTTTGGCTTGTATTATGTAAACTTTTATCATCAACACTTTTCAAAATATCTACCTCTTATACTACTTGTGCATAACGGGCAATGGCCGCCACTTCTTGTTCAGTTTTTATCATTAATTGAACCTGTAAAGCAGAATTATTGTGCTTCTGCTCTTCTTTAAGAGTGGCTGATGATGAATGCTGCATTGAAAGTAACGCTTGCCAGTGATGACAAAATTTTATTAATTTTGTCGCAGCAAGTATTTTACCGTTGCATAATAATGACGAAATACTATCGCTAGCCACTTTAAAGTCATCTAACGCTAGCGCTTGATTTAACGCCGTGACCAAAGTTAAGTTTTCAACAACATAATCATCTAACATATAGAGTGCTAACTCCGCAGACCCCTGATTAACGATATATAATTCTAGATCAAAAGCAGGTTTAAGCTGATCATTTATTGTTAATTGCTGCTTAAACGATAATGCTCCCTCCTCATCCGCAATTTTTGTAGATGTATCATCTTTGTCTGACTCTAAAACAGTAGGTAGTTTAGTCTTTAACCAAGGAGATAATAGTGTTGCTAATTGTTTAATATACAGCGTAATATTAGCATTTTCAGTTAATTCAGCCACCTGCCATTGAGTAAAATTATTGCCTGCGGGTTTAATCAATAAATGACCTAAAGTAAGAACACCTCGCATCAAAGGACAATCGTAACTTGAATTATGGGTAAACTGAATAAAGGGAGAAGCTGTAAATTCAGTAATTAATAAAGTATAACGGCCACTTTTCCAATGCTTCTGTTGACTTAGATACCTAGTCACCACAAAAACTTGTAATCCAAAACCTTGTAATAACTGCAACAAAACTTGGTGCTTTTCAGGTTCCTTTATCGACAGTAGTACTTCAATAGGTCGCCTCTGATAAGTGTTTAATAACCCAATTTTTGCTTGCTCTGCAGTAAACAAGGCGGGATTAACCGTTAAGCAAGCGTCTTTAGTTCGATTGCGTTTGAACATAACAGCTAAAGGTAGTGTAAAACTTAACTGATATCCTTGCTCTGTCAAACTGACCAACACATGCTCTCCATGTTGTGGCACTAATAACGTATAAAAATAACTGAGCAGTTCACTTTCAGCCTTATGATGATTTCCACTATGAATATATTGTAATAGTTTAGGTAATTTGACCTTGATTGGCTCGGCTAACTCATTCTTCGCTTGCACTTGCCCTTTAAATAGAATGCATTGCTGACCATCGTTTTTATCTTGCAAGGTTAAATTAACGATTAAGCCAACATTGCTTTGCTCCGCTAAAAGTAGCTGAATAAAAACCCGTGTCATTTCAGAAAACATCTTAGCATCAAGCCTCACATCTGCTTGAATATCTTTAGCGATGGTCAATAACAATTGGTTATTTTTATTAACAATATCAGCAGACTGATTAAGCACGACAGCCTGTACCTCCGCAATTAGGTTAACATCACTAAGTGATAAAATCGCTTCCGTAGTTTGTAAATAATTATGCAATTCCGCTTGCTTTAAACGCATAGCCAGCACTTTACTTTGCAAATAAAGTGAGTACAGGCATTCATCAACATTACTTATTGCATATGAGGTTGGGGCAAACTCAACTAACTGCTTGATTGTAATATTATACAATTCCTTACTACAGCCTTGCTGAGCGATAAACTGCGTCTTAGTTCTGGCACTATTGGTATATTCAAGTAATTCAAGTTCCAAAGAAATTCTATCCTGCTTTTCTTTTGAAGTGCTTAGTTTTCCCTTTAACGTTTGGTGTTGCAGGCTTAGATCCTCAAATTCATTATCACTATAACGAGTTTTCGGTGTTTGTTGCATCGATAAAATAACTTTATCGTTATTCGCACTATAGCGGAAAATACTTATACGCATAGTCCGAAAAAAATAGATAAAAAAACTAAATATTGTAATTAAAGCGATACTCGACAATATCAATACAGTGTTAACCGATAATTCATAAACTTGGCTTATTGTCGTTAGCTTAGGCGAGTCAATATAACTTCTTGGTAGTATTTGTTCTGTTAGCTTGCTTAATCTGTTATTTACTTGCTGTTGCATGTTAGCTAACTCTTGATGATACTCATTAGCTAAACGTAAATGTCCCTGCCACTTTGCTATATAACCTTGCGTATATAATAGACTTTCAAAAGAGGTAAACATCTGTTCAAAGTCGGACAAGCTATCATTACCAGCCTGTTTTTGACGAATAGTTAGAACAAATTTTGAAGAAAACAGCTCATCAATAGCTAATCTTAACTGCTCAAAGTGTACAATAGAGCTGCCTATATTTAATGAGTCGATCGTAATAACCAACGCTTGTAACTGTGTTTCTATTTTTATAATTTCGGGAGTTAACGATATTTGCTTATCTTTAAGTGCCCTGAGTAAAGATGATAGTGCCTCTAAAAGCGATAATTTAAGGTTTTGATTGCGGCTATGACGTTGTGAAATTCGTGTAGCAAGCTTTTCTTTTTTCTTACCTTCAATAAACCATGATTGGTATATTTTACGGTATTCCGAGTCCGTAATGTTTAACTTATCACTTAATTTATGACTTACTTTATTAAGTTTTCTTTGCATGGAAAGGTAATCGATAGCGCTATCAGTAGTTAACAATGTTTCTATAATGTCAGCCGCTACAGTTAAATAGGAAATCTCTTGTAGCTGCACCTTGATAGGTATTAACTGCTGTTCGATAAGCTCGTTATTTTGCTGAGACTTTAACAAGAGCAAGAAAGATAACAAAGTGACGATAATACTGGTAATGCTCAATAGCACCAAAAAGTATCGAGTAAAACTTTGCCTAAAGGCTTTAGAAGTCATTTTATTCTCTAAATGATCTTCCTTAGGGTTAGCCTTATAGGTATTAACCATATTATCACTTTCCATTTCACTAATTTTATCAGCCATTAATTCTAGTTTATTACTCAATTCCTTTAATGGTTAGTTTATCCTATTCATGCTGGTAAGACATAATGCATACCGGTAATAAATGCATACTTTTTACAATTCGCATCAATGTGCTCTTTTAGTCACCCATGCCCAGTCCATGCAGCGAACTATCGGCTCTAGCCCAGACTCATCATTAATGACAACCGCTATTTCAATAGCACCTTTCACGTCTTGTTCTATTTGCTCAGCCTGCTCTGAAGTCAATGTTGCTTCCGCCGATAAATTCCCTTGCATTCGGCGCTGATAATTTATGGTCATCGACTTTAACAGCGGAAATTTACTATCGGGAACATGTATACCCCCAATATGATTTTGCACTGATTTATGGTTTTTTAAAGAAAGCAAAACTTTGTCTTTGCTTACCTCATTAATTTTTATGCAGGATGTTCCTGCATACTTCACCGTAGTTGAAAATAACTTAGTTAATAAGAATGAACGTAAAAAAGTAGGTGCTGCATTAATTTTTGTTACGATTGTATTAAAACGATTAGCCATCACTAGAGTCTTTAATAAATTAATTGATGTTTACATTGCTACCCTCGCTGGTCTGACCTAAAAGGGTAATTAATCATTTTATACTCGTAAAAATTTGTTCAGCCTTATTTATCCAATAGAGTTGGCAAACTATTAATGGTAAGCTCAGAGAAAATTTGAATACCGTGCTCGCGCAATAATTCGCTACATATCCCCTGTCCTTTAATTTTTATCTCACTAAAAGTACCATCGTAGATAGTACTGCTACCACACGATGGGCTAGACTCTTTTAATAAAGCAAAACGAATATTATGTTGCTGGCACAATGCCAAGGCTTGCTTAGCACCAGAAATAAATTGCTGCGTGACGTTATCACCATCACAAGTTATTACGTTCAGCCCTTGTCTTTCCGCGGGGGCTCTCGGTACGCTTAAGCCACCCACAATTTCAGGACATATAACAACAAGTCGTTCCTCTTCTTGCCATTGACTTAACAAAGGATTTAGCAAGGTTTTAATCTTACCGTTATATCTAACTTTCTGACCTAAAAAACAAGCACTAATTAAAATTTTATCATGCATCTAACTCACTCCAATCGAGCTTTAATCAACAGTTAAGCTAAAGTACTTTTCACAGGGATTATTAAGTGCTTTAACTGTTTACTACTTATTTCATCATCCCCTTCAAGCCAGCATGATTGACTATAACAATCAAAATTCAAAGAAAAGTAGTATTGCTCTTGCCAAACAAAACGAATATTTTCGCGGTCAGCGCCTTTTATCGTCTCTAATACTCTTATTTCCAGCATGTTTTCAAATACTTGAACCGAAAGACATTCAATATCATCTTGATACCAAAAATCTGAGAAAATAAAAGTAATATTACTAGCACCTAGTTGAATAGAAACCATTTTTTTCTGAGACGTTAACATATTTCACAAACCTATTTATGCAAAGTAAGATAGCTAATTATACGACTAAAGTTTGATGTTAATCAGTGCTTATTGAAAAAAAAGCAAGGACAAATTAGTTTATTTTTCATATACTAAAAAAACATAAATTTTTACTGTTATAACATTTGTTATAATTAATCCTGAAAATAAAGAGAGTGTTTACTATGAGAAAACTTCACCTTGCTGTTGCAGCAACGGTTATGATGGCTTCACCCGTATTTGCTGGTGATGCAGAAGCCGGTAAAGCTAAGTCAATGATGTGTGCTGCTTGTCACGGAGCTGCTGGTATTTCAATGGTACCCACCTACCCTAACCTAGCAGGCCAAAAAGAAGCTTACCTAGCTAAACAGCTTAAAGATTTTAAATCAGGTAAACGTAACGATCCTACAATGAAAGGTATGGTTGCAGCGCTCTCTGATGCTGACATGGATAACTTAGCAGCTTACTATGCTAATATGAAATAACTAGCTAAAAAATTATAAATAAAAATGCCGTGTGAAGAAATTCACACGGCATTTTTTTATCTGAAAATTAACACACTCCCCCTGTTCTTAGTCCATTAGACACCAACCAATAAGGCCAGTCGATGATAGCAACTGAGCACCTGTATCTATACTGGAATTTCTGGAATAGTTTTCTTAATTCGGGAAAAGGAATGAGAGTTAAAATTTGAGTTCAGGACGAGACATAGAAGATAAAAAAAGACCTCTACTTTACTAGAGGCCTTCATATTTATCACCATTGTTCAAGAGTTGTCCAGTCTGTTTTTTAAACTAAGCTTTGCGGCGTGATGCCCCCGCTAAACCTAATAAAGCTAAACCAAAGATGGCTAAACTAGTCGGCTCTGGAATAGAGTTACCTACAACATCGAAGCTGCCTGAATGAGGCGCCCCCCCTTGACCTACAGCTGAAGCTGTATAATGAAGATCTGTGCCATTAAACTCCCCATTAGTATCGAAATTGCTTTCAGCTAAACCACCGGTAACATTCCAGAATATTTCAGCATTACCACCACCCGTAAGAGTACCGTCTAACGTCATGGTAGTAGTACCAAATTGTTGTGCTGCTGAAAGTGTTAACCATTCAACGCCATCATTATACGTATTGGGTTGACCATTTAGGATGCCATTTGTATCGACAAAAATTGTCGCCCAACCACCAGTAAATAATGGACCGAACTCGCCATTATTTGGGTTCACCCCATCTGTAACATACTCAAACCCACCAAACTCTAAGGTCAGTGTACAAGTAGGACAAAAAGCAGCAGAGTTTGCAGTATTCAAGGTTGTAAACTGACCAAAACCTCTTAGTTCATCACCTACTGCAGCGTTTGCAAAAGTAACAAAGTCATCATTAGCATCATAAAATGACTGAAAGAAATCACCATGAGCGATAAAATCATAGAGATCAAAAGGAGCACTAGCACCATTATCAAACTCTGGATCCCAAACTACACCGCCAACATTAATTTCTGCAGCTGATGCACTTACACTGGCGAGTGCTAACGTTGAAGCAGCGATTATTTTTTGAAATTTATTCATTTTTATTTATCCTTAAAATATTAAATTTACGTTGGTTTTAAGTCCATATTAAACACAACTGTTTTCACAAAAGACTACATCTACAGCTAACTTTAAATAATACATATAACGTGCCAAGTACAAAAAATACAAGTTAAACAATTGATTAAAAAAACGCCAGTTTTTTAAAAATCAAAAGTGTAAATTAAGCTGACACTCCTATTGATACTCGCGACGAAAAAATGGTCTAACCTTTACTTTCTTTTATTAATCGTAAAGTTTCAGTTAATAACAATGTTGTTTCCTCACCGTTAGAACCAGAAGAAATGGCTTGTTTTAATAGGTTAACGCCGTGTGTTAATTTTTTATTTGCAATTAAAACATGGCCATAAGTTTCTTGAATTTCCCTTGCTTTTGGCTCTAATTCAAAAGCACGTTCAATATGTTTTAGCGCTTGTGCTGATTGGCCTAACTTATACTGATTCCAAGCAAGGTTATTTAAAAACATAATATTGTCCGGCAGCGCCTCAACCAAAGCCAAATACTGGATAATTTTTTTATGCCTATTGTCATCTGTATATAACTGAGCTAACAGCAGCCTCACTTTCACACTAGTTGGGTTATTTTTGATATGCTTTTCTAATAAATTTTCTGCTTCATTTTGCTGGTTATTAAATTTTAATGATCTGGCTAGGCTAACGGCATTTATATCTGTTGCTTTTGTTTGATAAAGTCTGCTCAAGGCGTTTATTGCCTCAGGGTAACGCTTTTCAATTAAAGCAATTTCTCCTTCAACAGAATCAACTAAATGGTGCTCTATTTGCTTAGCTGTCACTTTTTTTAACATTGATTTAGCTAGAATGAGTTCGTTATTTCGCATATAAAAATACGCCAACAGCACCTCTAATCGTGCATCCTCTTCATGATATGCATACGCTTGCCGTACTTGCGAAAGTGCTTGTTCAAATTCAGACAATCTATCTAAGGTACCGATATAACGTAAACTTAAGACATAGTGTTTAGCGTCAATTTTGAGGCCCTCAGCAAAAGAAGAGCTTGCTTTGGTAATATCATTTAACGCCAAATGGTTATCACCTAAGGCCATCCAATAAATCGCATTTATATCAGCACTACTGACAATACTGTCCAAAATAACGATAGCCTTACTAAATTCCTGATTTATACTTAGAATTTTTGCTAATGCATAACTCAGGTTAAAGTTATCCGAATTTTGTTCTGCTACCAAAAAATCAATAACATCTTGTTTAATATTGGCAGTAGCACCAAGTGAAACTAATGCTTCAAGTGCACCTTGGTGTTCAGGAGAAAGCGTTATCACTTTTTTCAAATGAACAAACGCAGCATTTGTCTCATTACTGCTTTGATACAACAAAGCCAAATTATATAAACTAGCAACATTGTCAGGTTTTAATAACAACGACTGTTGAAAACTATCAATGGCTAATATTTCTTTTTTTTCTTTTACAAATATAATTCCCTGTAACAAATGACCTAGGTATTCCTCTCCTGGTATTCCTTGTAGTTTGCTGGCTACATTTTTTGCTTTTTCAACTTGCTCTGTTTTTAAATACTCAATCGCTAACGTTAACTGTGCATCAGCGAGTGATGAATCTAATTTTATTGCATGTTCTAAGGACTTAATGCCATTGATATCATTTTGTGCTATTTGAATCAGGCCTTTTTGCGCAATAAGTTCCGCATTATCCGGAGATAATATTTCCGCCTTCTTTATGACCGCTAAGGCACTATCAAACTCGCCAACACTGATCAAACTAGCAGTCGATGTTTGTAATAAGTCCACATCCTCAGCAGTCAATCCTTCTAAATTAGCAAAATTTTCTCCCGCGGCGAGGTAGTAGCCCAATTTAAATTTAGTCACTGCCAATACTTTACGTGCAGGGTGCGTACGTAACAGTAGATTTTCGATTGAATGTAGGCGAGTATACGCCTGTTCAAAATCACCTAAAAAATATGAACTGACTCCTGCGACCATTTTGGCAACAACTAAGTCGCCACCATATATCAAAGCTTCTTCAGCATAGTCCCTTGCCTCGCTATAATTTTTATTTTGATACTCAAGCTGCGCTTTATATTGTAAAGCTAATGGTGAATTTTTAAAAAAAGTTAATAAAGCATCCGTCAGCACATTGGCATGTTCGAATTTCTCTGCTTTGATCAGGCTATTAACCTCGAGAAAACGTATGCCATGATCTTGCGGATGATAAGTAAGGTAAAGAGAATAAGTATCACTGGCATGCTCAAACTCTTGCAGTGCATAATATAAACTTGCTTGTATCAGTAACGCTTCCGAAACATCTTCTTGTTCAGTAAGTAAGTTATTAATAACCACTAGACCTTGGGAAAAATTACGTTCATAATAATGAATATAAGCCTGTGCTATCTGGCTGTACGCAGCATCTTTATTAATTGCTATCGCTTGTGTTAAATAATCTTGCCCCTGAGCAGGTTTATTTTGCCTTAATGCACTAATACCAGCATAGGTTAATACCCGAATATAATTATCATCAGTTAAGTCATTGCTGCGTTCAACGAGTTGGTAAACCTCATCAGCTTTATCTAAACGTGTTTTAATTCTTGCCATCTGTGCAGCACTATTGGCAAAGTCTATGCCTAACTCTAGGGCACGAGAAAGTTCCTTTTCGGCATTAAGGTAACTTCCTTGCGCTAAGTAAGCATTCGCTAACATGTATCGAGCATTAGGGTTTCTAGGCTCAAGGCGCACCGCATTTTTAAACTCTATCACCGCACTAGAAAAGTCTCTAACTTGCACAAAGTCATTGCCACTACTCATTAATTGCTGTGCTGTTTTTGTTTCACTGCATCCACCTAAGATTAACGATAATGCTATCGCTGAAATTATTATGCTATTTTTCATATCAATTCCCTTTATCTGATTTATTTATTTATTTATAGCATAGAAACAAAAAACGACTGCAATGCAGTCGTTTTTTAGGATGAAAGCAATTACATTTACAGGATAGTTAACAGTTCAGATTTTTTATCTTTTTGCGCTACTGTGCTCGTTACTATTTTATCCAATATTGCTTTAGCTTCATTTAAACGGCTATTGGCTATTAGCGCTTCGGCATAATTTAGCGCAATATCAATATCTTTGCCTTTACTTAAAGACGAAGCTTTCGTTGCGTGTTGCAATGCCGCCCTTTTATTACCTTTTTTAAGTAAAACCTTACCATAGGTATCAACAACATTAGCGATTTCTGGTGCTAAATCGAAAGCGACTTTTGCATGAACAAGCGCCTTACTTACCTGGCCTTTCTCCAAATACAGCCAAGCTAAGTTGTTGTTAACAACAATATTTTTCGGCTGTGTTTTGGCTATATCAGCGTAAACCGTTATCGCTTTGCTGTTATCCTGGTTTAAATACAAACCTGCTAACATCGCTTTAATACGATCATTATTTGGCTGCTTACTTACATGACTTTCTAATAACGTTATTGATTTTCCCTTCTCATTATTACCTAAATATGCACCAGCTAAATAAATAACATTTTGATTGCTAGGGTAAGTTTGATAAAACTGTTCTAATTTAGGTACTGCTTGTACATAATTTTTTTCTAGTAAAAAAATTCGACCTAATAGGCCTTGTTTTAACGCTTCATTAATATCTTTTAGGGCTAAAATTTTATATAGCGCTTTGGCTTGCGTTATTTTTTTGCTATTAAGTAACAACTGCATTTTCACTAGCTGTAAAATCACATTATCTTCATGCGTTTCCAAACCGCCTTTAACAACACTTAATGCGCGTTCATAATCGCGCTTATTGGCATGTAAGTCAGTAAGTAAAACAACAGGCTCTAAATGATATGGACTAGCTTTAAGCCATTTTTCTAAGCTAGTTTGCATTTTGCCAAGTTCTTGCTGCTGCTTATAGACTAAAACAATTAGTTGCCAATAAGATTTTGGTAATTTGGGGCTGCTTTCTAACGTGGTTAAAACATTGATGGCTTCATTAAGCTTTTTCAAGCTAACTAACGCTTCACTATACAGTATCGCCTTTTTCACATCGGTTTTATCAAGTGTATGCGCTGCTGATAGTTTAGCTAAAGCCATATCATTTTGATAAGTACCAAAATACTGACGTAATACTTTATTGTTATCTGGATAAAGGGTAATTAAGTAGTCGGCACGTTGTTTACTCAACTCAACCTTTTCTTGCTGACGGGCTATGCGTAGTTGCTCTATTAAAGCAAAAATATTATCCGGCTCTAATAGTAAACTTTGTTTTAATTCTTGCTCTGCTTTTACATAATCTTGTTGTTTAATAGCGATACTTGCCATTAAGTTGTAACCACCCGATTTCTCTGGGTATTTATCTTTCCACTTAGTCGAAATGGTGGTTGCTTGTTCCATATCACCCGTTTGTAAAGCAGCAAACGCAAGCGCTAATTCAGCCTCTACTAACTCAGGATTAAGTTCCACAGCATTTTTTAAATCCTGCATTCCCGAAGGGTCGTTCATCATTAATTTTAATATGCCTTGGCGAGCGTTATGCTCTGCATTATCTTCACCTAACTCTTCACTTTGATTCACTAATTTTTTAGCTTCATCAATTGCACCAAGTTCCAATAATTTAAAACTTAATGAAGATAAAAACTGTGCATTTTCTTCATCGCCTTCTTTGTTGCTACTATCACTTTCAAAGTTAGCTAATGTGGTATTAATTTCACTGATTAAACCGAGCTCTAATTGACTAACCGCTAACATTCGTCTGGCTTGATGATCACTGGGTAAATATTTAGCAACGTTGCTTAAGTGATGATAACTCTGCTCCCAGTTTTTCAAGTGAAAGGCACTCGCTCCAGCAACCAACTTTAAACTGAACTGATTAAAGTCCGCTGATAAGGCAGCTTCTGCATGTTTACTTGCATTAGTGAAATCTTGTACTTGAAATCGGGCTATTGCTTTAATGTAATTGGCGAAAGGTTGTGTGCTGACACTGGCTAAAATAGCATCTGCATATTGTTCTGCTTCTTCGAATTCACCTGCTTTTAATAACGCGTCAGCCAATAATAATTGTACTATGCCCGAGCGAGGCTGTAATGCTAAGTAGGCTTTATAACTGTCACTTGCTAATTTATAGTCCTTAACAACAGTCGCTACTTGCCCTTGCAGCATTAAGGTATCAACTTGTTTTTTATCAATAGCTAAGATATGCGTTATTAACGTACTCGCTTCTTCATTGTTATTATTCGCTAGCTGTAAATATGCCTGAGCTAACATGCTGTATAAACCTTGCTCGGATAAATCCTGCGCTAGTTGGGCACTTTCTTTGGCAAGCTCTACATCTTCACTTCGTAAGGCGGCAAGTGTTTTATACGCTAGATAATGACTTTGATCTTCTTTAGCAAGCTTTTTAGCTTCATCACTCAAGGCAATAACATCAAGGTCGCTATCCGTTAAGATATAAGCACGAGCAAGTAGTGGAATGAGTTGGCTTTCGGTAGATTTTAATGACTTTGCACGCTCAAACTCTTTAATCGCCGACAGACCATCACCTAAGTTTAGATAAACTTGCCCAAGTAAAAATCGCGCCTCGGCATTTTTTGTATCTAATCGAATTGCATTTTTTAATTCTATGATACTTTCATTAACTTTATTAGTGCCGATATAATTTTTAGCATTAATGAGGTGTGATTCAGCTGTTTCACTTTCACTACAGGCACTTAGAGCCAGCAGCACACTTAAACAAAGACTCGCTTTAACAAATTTCATTTTAATTTCCCTTTTATCTCAATAATACCAATTCTATTAAATTTATCGGCTTACTATAAAAAAACCCATTAACGGTTAAGTTAATGGGTTTATCAAGCTACGCTATGCTCGTGTATTAAGCAATGGGCTATCAACGGCTAAGTTTCGATAACACTCATGGTCTGTGACCAGGATCAATACATCTGCCCACTGATCTATTTCATTTACTGTATCGATACGTGAGCACTGCCAAGTAGGAACAAACGGATCGTGATAACTAACTGCTACGCCTGCTTGCATGAAATGCTCAAGTATGGCATCGGCCGGAGACTCTCGGCAATCATCCACATTAGCTTTATAAGCAACGCCTAGAATACCTACCTTTTTACCAACAAGATCTGTACCGACTAAATCAAGCGTTTGTTGAGCAACAATGCTAGGTCGATTATCGTTGATTGCACGTGCTAAACGGACAAACTCACCTGCTTGAGTATTTTCCACTAAAAACCATGGGTCAATTGGAATACAGTGACCACCAACGCCAGGCCCTGGTGTCAATACATTAACGCGTGGATGACGATTCGCCAAACGAATAACCTCATAAACATCAACATTAAGTTCGCTACAAATTTCTGATAATTCATTAGCAAAAGCAATACCGACATCACGTGAGGTATTTTCAACTAACTTAATACATTCTGCTGTCGTTAAGTCGGTTAAGAAAACTTCACCTTTAACAAAACTTTGATAAATAGTTTTTACTTTCTGTTGGGCATTAGGATTAGCTGCGCCAATAATACGGTCGTTATGTACTAATTCATGTAATGTTTGTCCAGGAATAGCACGCTCAGGGCAATGCACAACATCAATAATTAAACCTGCATCAGCAAAGCGCTGCGCTACCGCTAAACTGGTTTGTGGTGAAATAGTCGATTCAACAATAACGGTTTGGCCATTTTTAGCGACTTTGGCAATGGCGTCAACGGCACTAAAAACATAACTGCGATCACAACTATTATCTTTATGTGGTGTTGGCACCGCAACTAAATAGGTTTCACTTGATGGTATCTCTGTGCATGCTTTTAAGAAGCCTTGCGAAACAACTTTAGTAATTAATTCAGGTAAACCTGCTTCATCAAATGGACATTCAGCCTTATTAATCGCTGCAACTTTATCGCTATTTAAATCAACACCGGTAACGTTATACCCGGCCTCGGCTAATAAACTCGCAATAGGTAAACCCATATAACCCATACCGATAACACTTAAGGTTTCGTTTTTGGCAACAATTTCCACTTGCAAAGTATTAGGGACAGTATTGGTTATTATATCTAAAATTGTTTCGGCAACATGGCCATCACCAAAAGGATTATTCCAGCTAAAATCATCGGCTTCGCACGACAACCATTTTTCTGCAGCGGCTAAGGCTTTATCAGCATCACGACCAACAAGAACATTAGCACCTACTTCAATTGATTCTGGTCGTTCGGTATTTTCTCGTAAAGTAATACAAGGTACACCAAGTAAACAGGCTTCCTCTTGAATACCGCCCGAGTCTGTTAAAATGAGCTGTGCATGTTTTTGTAATTGAATAAAATCTAAATAACCAATCGGCGGAATAAGCTTTAGGTAACTTGGTAATTCAATAGTGAACTCTTTTAACTTGGCTTGTGTTCTTGGGTGAATTGGCCAGACGATAGTTTGGCTATATTTAGCATGCAACTTGTCAAATAACGCTAACAATTCTAATAAGTTTGCCATGACATCGACATTGGAAGCACGGTGTGCGGTAACCAAGAAAAACTTGCCCGATTCAACACCAAGGTCATCTAAAATAGTACTGGATTTGGCTGAAATATCTAAATGCTGAAATAGCGAGTCCGATACAGTATTACCGACGGTAAAAATTTTATCACTATCGATGCCCTCTTTCGCTAAAATAGCATGTTGATTAGGGCCAACGGCGAATAAATATTCACTCATATGATCGGTTAAAATCCGGTTGGTCTCTTCTGGCATCGTTCGATCATAACTACGCAAGCCAGCTTCAATGTGACCGACTTTAATATCAAGTTTAGATGCTGCTAAAGCGCCAGCTAATACCGTATTAGTATCGCCTTGCACTAAGACTACATCAGGCTTTTCTTGTAATAAAATAGGCTCCATTTCAATTAGGATATTACCGGTTTGATTACTGTGTAAACCAGAGCCGACACCTAAGTTATAATCTGGTGCTGGTAAGTTTAATTCTTTAAAGAAAATACTATCCATTTCTTGTGAATAATGTTGATTAGAATGGATAATAAAATGAGCAATGCCACGTTTTTTACATTCACGGATAACGGGTGCCATTTTGATGATTTCCGGGCGAGTGCCAACGATAATCCCTATTTTCATTTTACGTCCTTAAAGTAACTAAATTTGAGCTGAGAATAAATATTGCGTAATTGTAAAACAATTTCACTTTGATGTAATTTAATTAACTCACCTTTTTACATTAAAGCAACGCTTTATTCAGATAATAAAGTCGCCAATGTTTTTTTATAAAGTAAATGTTGGCAATTAACGGCTGAAAAAGTGTGATTCGAAAATTTTATCTTCTCTTTGTTTATCTTATTATCAGCCATAAGTGCCTGCCAATCATCGCTACTTTCAACAAGTAAATTAAACTCATCGGCAGTTAAATCATTACCACTTAATATAATGGCGGTTTTCCCTCGAAAATCACGTAAACCTTGCCACATCTTTCCAACAAAACTGTGGTGATCTAACGGCTGTTTTCTTTGTTGCTGAAAAGCTTGTATTTCATTCAAGCTCGTAGCCGCTTTGACTTTACCTGTCAGTAGTTTTATCCAAAAGCTCTGACTGAAAAGTCGTTTTATATAATATGATTTTAAATACGTTTGCGCCTGCGTATGTGATTGTCTTACCCAAGGGTTGACTAAGACTAAACGATGAATAACAGCACTTTCATTAGGGTACTGCGCTAAGTACAATAAAATAGCTGATGCCGCATCACACAGGCCCCACAAACTCAGTTCAGTTATTTGTGGTTGTAATTGCTTAAAATGATCCATAGCTGCGGAAATATCGGCCTGAATATACGTAAATTCGGTGATATCACCTTCACTATCACCAGCACCAGTATAATCAAAACGATAGACATGAATGCCTTCTTTGGCTAGCGCTCTAGCGAGATAAACAAAAAGTCGATGGCTACCAACACGGGTTTGTGGACCGCCGACAACAATAATCAATCCTTTTCGGTTCGGACAATCTTCCTGATTTAGTACGGGGATATGTTCAATAGCGACAAGCTGTTTTCCTCTTGAACTAAAGGTATGCGCTTTTTCTAACATATTTTTTCAGCAACTATTGATGTTAATAAACGTTTTATCGCTTGCTGTTCAGTAGCTAAATATTGCGGCGCCAATTCAAGTTCAGTACTTTGCCAATATTTAACATCGTCAATCGCATAAAAATGGCAAGGATCATCGATACTAGCACAGACACCTTGAAAGGTTTGATAATGCTTCGCTCTTGCCGGACTTAATTCATTGTTTGGTACTTGCCACTCAAGCCAACAACAGGGTGTTTTTATCGGTGATAAACCTTCAATGTTTTGCTGTTTTAATTGCTCAAACAACTGTTTTTTCATGACATAACCCGCAATGGCCAATTCGTCACTTTTAACGGAAAACTTTTCTGCATTTGGCTGGTTCAACTCTGCAGCTAAAGCTAAACGTTTAAATTGTTGAGCAAAACGATTACCGTTGAACTCAGCTTGTACTAAAAGCAATCCATCAATAAGTGCTAACATATCATCGTTAAGTAATAGTGCGGCAGATAAGCTTACCGATAAGATAATAGGTTGAGTAGAGCCCTTTTTTATCTCAATAAGCTGGGCAACAATATCTTGCTGCCATAGGATTAAACTCGTCTGGTTAAGGTCACCTGCACTATCGCCGGTACCATAATGATCAAAAATAATACTTTCCAGGCCTTGTTGATAAACATTAAGCGCTGAGCGGGTAAAAACATGCCGAGTTTGATTAGCCTGTTCAAATAAAGGTGACAAATAAAGCACATGACCTTGCACACATGGAGGACGACGAATTAACCGAAATAATTGCCCTTGTGTACCTTGGAAGAATTCAGCATTGATATTGATCATAAGATTTAGCTTCGTGAGTAGTTAATTAACGACTATTGTTAAGCACTAATTCAGCAAGACTCGCTACACTGGTAAAATTTTCAGCACTGATATCATCATCATCAAAAATGATGTCAAACTGCTCTTCAATCTCGCCAATAATAGTAACAATGGCCATCGAATCAAATTCAGCGATAGCGCCAAATAACTCAGTATCCGCTGACCAAAAATCATCGTCATAATTTGGGATAACACCCGTCAAGATGCTAATAAGCTTTTGCACTGTTTGTACTAAATCCATGTTATTTTAGTCTTCCTACTGACACTTAGTGATATAAATATATAGCTATATTTTGCTACTTTTCTTACGCATTTTGCTTAGGTATTTTTCAAAAACAGCTTGCTTCGCTACTTTTTAAAAAATAAACGAGTCATTCTCGATAGTATTTTAGGTAAAAATATATAACGAATAACGGCTAACTTACCATAAAAACACTGGTAATTAAAAATTTGATAACTTACCCGTTGCCTTTTACTCTCAAGCCAGTCTTTTTTATAAGGCTCGCTGCCCATACCAAACTCAATGCTTGTCGCCTCGTCATGGTTAATAACATGCTCTGACAAGGCCATAGATAATATAGAGCCTACCGAGAACTCTTGATACCCTGGGTTATAAGCCAGTTTAAAAATTGAGGCGTTTTTTTCAACTTGATTCGTTACCGATAAACAATCTTGCACAAACCAAATTTGCGCCGCTGCCGCCTCTCCATCGATATACAGCAGTCCTAAACGCAGTTTATTTTCACTTAACGCAGCCAGACAAACCTGTTCAATAAAATCAAAACTGTACTCTTCACCTTTCCAACTTTGTTGATAAATAGTTTTATAATGCTGAAAAGCTAACTGAAAATCAGTGAGTTGACTAATAATACGGGTTTCGTATTGGTGTGCTTTCGCTAATTTTTTACCGCGTCGTTTAATGGTATTACGTAATTGACTCGGTCGCTGCTGGTAATATTTTTCAAAACCACTTAGTGCTCTTTGATAAATATTATCCGTTTGTGAAAATACCTTATGGGCAGGGAAGTAGCCAACAATAACTTTTGAAGTAACGCTGTGTTGATCAAACGAGCCAAGCTGCATACTTTGCCAGTTATTCCCTGCGTCATTAAAGCTTTGTTCAATATAGCCAAACAATTGTCTTAAGTATTCCGCTTTTTCTTCGACACTGCTTTGTGTAAAGTAGATAGGTTCAGTTATAGCAGAGTAAAAACTGCTTAATGACTTTATTCGTATCCCTTTTTCCTGATGCACCAACGGCCAAGCAATTAATAATTCATTTTTAGCATTAAAAAGGCAATGTACAATTAAATTGTCCGTCGGCTCAAGCATAAACTGTTGCGTAGCTTCAAGCCAAGGCAGGGATAGTTCAAATAAACGTGCTTTTGGCATGTTTGCTCGATACTGACAAGTAAAGTCAGTAAAGCTTAGTTGTTGATAACATACTTGATAGCACTCTTGAAAATTAAGGTCCTTCTTAGTCATTCAAGTTTACTCGGCCAATAACAAATCAAGTATCTGTTGGGTTTTCTCATTCATTAACGAAGTATCAGCTTTACTTTCAACATTCAAACGTACCACAGGCTCAGTATTACTGCTGCGTAAATTAAAACGCCAGTTAGCAAACTCCATGCTGATACCATCTGTTTTATCAATTACTTGTGCATGTTCCTGATAAAAAGAAAAAACACGCGCGATGGCAGCTTTGGGATCGGAAATTTTGTTATTTATCTCACCTGATGACGGATAAGCGGCAATGCGCGCTTTCACTAAGCTAGATAATGGCTGTTGACGTAGACAAACTAACTCAGCAATTAATAACCAAGGGATCATGCCACTATCACAATAGAAAAAGTCACGAAAATAGTGATGTGCACTCATTTCGCCGCCATAAATAGCATCCTCGCTACGCATACGCTCTTTAATGAAAGCATGCCCTGTTTTACTTTGAATAGCTTGGCCGCCAGCTTGTTCAACAATATCAATAGTATTCCACGTTAAGCGTGGATCATGGATAATTTTTGCTTCTGCTTTACTACCTTCAATTTTATTTAAAAAGTTTTCTGCTAATAAACCAACAATATAATAACCTTCAATAAACTCTCCGTGTTCATCAAACAAGAAACAACGATCAAAATCGCCATCCCAAGCAATGCCCATATCAGCACCATGTTTGATTACCGCATCTCGCGTTGCTGCACGGTTCTCTATCAATAGTGGATTTGGAATTCCGTTAGGAAAACTACCATCCGGCTGATGATGTACCTTAATAAATTCAACCGGAACATTTAGGGCATTAAAAGCGTTTTCAATGGCATCAAGCGCTGGGCCTGCCGTGCCATTTCCGGCATTTACCACTAGCTTTAATGGTGTGATATTTTTATTATCAATATAGGTTAATAAGTGCTCAGTATAAGGTTGAGTAATATCAACGGTTGTTAACGTGCCTTGTGTTTCAACCTCAACAAAGTCGTTTTTCTCGGCAAGCGCTTGAATATCAAAAAGTCCGGTATCACCACTAATAGGTTTTGAGTTTTCACGTACTAACTTCATGCCATTGTAATCAATAGGGTTGTGACTTGCGGTGACAACAATGCCGCCATCACATTGTAAATGACTGGTAGCAAAGTAGATATGCTCTGTACCCGCTAAACCTAAATCAATCACATTGGTGCCACCCGCCATTAAACCTTCAGCTAAAGCATGTTTTAGTTCTTCACTAGTTAAACGAATATCACCACCCACTACCACGGATTTTGCCTGGGTATGTTGAGCAAAAGCTCGACCTACGCGGTAGGCGACATCGGTATTTAATTGTTCTCCTAGTTTTCCGCGAATATCATAAGCTTTGAAACAGGTAATTGCTGAAGGGCCTGATGTTAAGGCTACTTTAGAAGATGACATGGGATCATTTCGTCCTTGCTATTGTATAAATAATTGATGATTAAATCTTAATAATTAGAGCTTCACGCATAATTCAACTCAAATTAGCTCAAGTTAGCTCGCTGATATTTTTTCTTCTAACTCAGCCAATTTCGCTTCAAGTTCCGCTATTTTAGCACGCGTTTTGATCAATACTTGCGTTTGCACATCAAACTCTTCACGAGTTACCACATCAAGCTGTGATAATTTACTTTGTAAAACAGATTTAGCTTTATCTTCAAAATCACTCGCCATATTTTTTAAGCTAGGCGGGATAGACTCTGTGACTTGCTTGGCAATTTCTTCAATTTTTTTAGCGTTGATCATTCTAATTTCTCATCGTTTTGCATTTGATATCATTGTAACTGTTTTGCTGATGACTAAAAACAGGTAAAATCTGCCTCACGAAAATTTATTAGAAAAAAGTAGTTATTAAAGTAATGAAACTAAACCCCGGTCAAAATGAAGCAGTAAAATATGTTAGCGGCCCTTGCCTTGTGCTAGCAGGCGCAGGCTCGGGTAAAACCGGGGTAATTTGTCAAAAGATTGCCCATTTGATTAATAATTGTGATTACAAAGCACGTAATATTGCCGCGGTAACCTTTACCAATAAAGCCGCACGTGAAATGAAAGAACGTATTCAAAAAATGTTAGGCAAAGATCTCACCCGTGGTCTAACTGTTTCTACTTTTCACTCGCTAGGCCTTGATATTGTTCGCCGAGAAATAAAAATCCTGGGTTATAAACCGGGTTTCACCTTATTTGATGACCAAGACACCTTATCGTTACTAAAAGAATTGACTATTGATGAACTCGATGGCGATAAAGATTTGCTTAGTAAATTACAAAGCAAAATTTCAAATTGGAAAAATGATTTGTTCTTGCCTGATGACGCGATAAAATCTGCCAATGATGCTGACAGCGTGGAGTGCGCTGAATTTTATCAACGTTATCATCAACACATGCGCGCATACAATGCTTTAGATTTTGATGATCTGATCCTTATCCCGACATTGTTACTGAAAAACTACCCAGAAGTGTTAGGCCGTTGGCAAAACAAAGTACGTTATTTATTAGTGGATGAATACCAAGACACCAACGCCAGTCAATATGAATTGGTCAAACAGCTTGCCGGTGAACGAGCTCGTTTAACCGTTGTAGGTGATGACGATCAGTCTATTTATTCTTGGCGTGGTGCCAAACCGGAAAATTTAGTACAACTGGGCAAGGATTATCCAAGCTTAAAGTTGATTAAGTTAGAGCAAAATTACCGCTCTAGCGGCCGTATATTGAAATGTGCCAACGTGCTTATTGCCAATAACCCACATATCTACGATAAAGCCTTGTTTAGTGAGCTTGCCTACGGCGTTGAACTAAGAGTTATTCAAGCAAGAAATGAAGAAAATGAAATTGAACGTGTTATTGGTGAGCTCATTGGTCATCGTTTTATGAATCGCAGCCAATATAAGGATTACGCGGTACTTTATCGTGGTAACCACCAATCACGTTTACTTGAAAAAGCACTGATGCAAAACCGTATCCCTTATAAAATAAGTGGCGGTACTTCATTTTTCTCTCGCGCTGAAATCAAAGACATCATGGCTTACCTACGAGTATTGGTTAACCCAGATGATGATAATGCTTTTTTACGTATTGTTAATGTACCTAAGCGTGAGTTAGGCCCTGCTACGTTAGAAAAGGTCGGTACCTACGCAAATATGCGCCAAATTAGTATGTTTGCTGCCAGTTTTGAGCTCGGCTTAGAGCAAACCTTAACGGGACGAAGCTTAATGAAGATGCAAGCCTTTACTCGATGGGTTGTTGATATAAGCGATCAAGCTGAGCGAGGTGATACTGCTGCAGTATTACGCTCAATGATTCGCGAGATTAATTACGAAGACTTCCTTTACGATACCTCGCCTAGCGCTAAAGCGGCCGAAATGCGCATGAAAAATGTTACCGAATTGTTTAGCTGGGTTACGCAAATGCTCGAAGGCAGCGATGACCAAGAACCTATGACCTTGCCAGAAATTGTCACTCGTTTAACCTTGCGCGACATGATGGAGCGAAATGAAGAGGAAGAGAGTAACGACCAAGTACAATTAATGACCCTGCATGCCTCTAAAGGCCTCGAGTTCCCTTATGTATTCCTTATTGGTATGGAAGAAGGTTTATTACCTCATCAAGCCAGTATCGATGAGGGCAGTGTTGAAGAAGAACGTCGCCTTGCTTATGTAGGTATTACCCGTGCACAGCGTGAATTAATATTTACTTACGCACGAGAGCGTAGACAGTTTGGTGAACTTTCTCGCACTGAAGCGAGTCGATTTTTACATGAGCTGCCACAAGATGATTTAAATTGGGAGTTGGGCGCGGCGAAGAAAAAGACCGTAGAGCACGTTGAACAATCAAATAAACAAGGTATGGCAGGTTTGCGTGCTCAGCTTGCCAAAGCTAAAGAAGCGAAGAAGTAGTCTGTTTTTCCGCCAGAGATCTCAGCTATTATAAGGAAGTAACTCTCATGGATGCGAGTTGGTTATTTAAGCTGATAATAAAAAGCTTAAATAACCACAGTTACCACACGCATACTCGTCATCAAACAACATACTTGCTCTGGTTTTTCCTGCATAAACCTATACAGTAATTTGTAGCAGCTTAAGATAGAACATCTCTGTTAAAGACAAACTTTAGCAAAAAAGGTTAGAAACTTACCACTATCGCTAGGGCGATAAGGAGACCGGCAACAATCACACTATAGGCCAGCTTTTGATTTTGCTTACTTTGCTGCGCAAGCATCGCCTGCATCAATTGTGTTTGTTGATGTTGGTTTTCACGGCTCGTTTTTAAATAATCGTAAATTAAGTCCGGCATTTCAGGTAGTTTTTCATTCCAAAATGGCAGGTTGGCTTTAATTTTACTAAAAACAGCTTTAACGCCCATCTGTTCTTTCACCCAGTTTTCTAAAAAGGGTTTTGCCGTTTGCCAAAGATCTAATTGTGGGTAGAGTTGACGACCTAAACCTTCAATATACAATAAGGTTTTTTGTAATAAAACAAGCTGTGGTTGTACTTCCATATTAAAGCGTCGTGCGGTATTAAATAAGTTAACCAATACCTGACCAAAAGAAATTTCTGCTAAAGGTTTGTTGAAAATAGGCTCACAAACTGTGCGAATGGCAAATTCAAACTCATCGACACTGGTATTAGCTGGCACCCAACCGGAATCTACATGTAGTTGGGCAACTTTTCGATAATCACGGTTAAAAAAGGCAACAAAATTTTCGGCTAAATAGCGTTTATCTTCACGATTTAAGGTACCTACAATACCGCAATCAATGGCAATCCAAGTAGGATCGGCCGGGTTAGTGGCATCAACAAAAACATTACCAGGATGCATATCTGCATGAAAAAAACTATCACGGAAAACTTGGGTGAAAAAGACTTCCACACCACGTTCAGCCAATAATTTCATGTTAACGCCAAGATGATTCAAGGTTTCAATTTCACCAACACCGATGCCGTAAATTCGCTCCATCACTAATACATTTTCAAAGCTGTACTCGCTGTGAATAGTAGGTACATAAAGCGCTTTATCAAACTCACTGCCTTGCTCAAAATTACGTTTGAGTTGAATAGCATTCGCTGCTTCGCGATTTAAATCTAATTCATCAAGAATAGTTTTACGGTATTCCGCGACAACTTCTTTAGGGCGTAAACGCTTGCCATCAGGTAGCCAACGCGCAACAACGCCAGCAAATAATGACATAACCTTTATGTCCGCCAGAATGGTTTTACTGATATTTGGTCTAAGCACTTTAATCACAATTTTCTCTTCACTGCCATGCTCAATTAACGTCGCAGTATGTACTTGTGCAATAGAAGCCGAAGCGAGCGGCTCAAGATCAAACTCACTAAAGTGTTGCTCAAATACTTCTATGCCCATGGCATCAATAATTAGTTGTTTAGCTTCTTCTCCTGAAAAAGGGGTGACCTTATCTTGTAATAGCGCTAATTCATCAGCTAATCTTGGCGTTAATAGATCTCGTCGAGTCGATAACATTTGACCAAACTTTATAAAAACAGGTCCAAGCTGTTCAATAGCCATACGAAATCGCTGTTCAGCTGGTATTTCTTGGTGTTTATTTCTCAGCCAGAACAAGCAGGCACGGCCAAACTTGGCATACCAAGGTAATAAGTGCGCAGGCACCATGTCATCTAGACCAAAGTTTAAAAAAGTTTTCACTATTTTATAGAGACGAAGACTGCTCACGGAGTTTTTATTTCCTATTATTTAAAGTTTGAATTGGGCGCAGAGTCTGTACGAGTATCAGAACTAACCGAAAATTTTGTCGCTAATTGATTAAGTCGCGTTGAGAGTTTTTCAACCTGTGAAGATACTTGATTAACGCTTTGATTAAATGAACTTACTTGGCTATCCGTTACCACGAGGCGTTTTTCATGAACAACATATTCCCCGACATCGTTTTCTAACTGTTTCAACGTATGGTTAACTTTTTTAGTAATTTTATTACCAAAATGTAATAACTTATGTGTTGGCACATCACCAATTTGTTTGGCGAGTTCACTTTGCCAGTCTATTTCAAGCTGCTCAGCTAATGCTGAAAATTGTTGAGCGATTTTGATATCACCGACAACATCTAATTCACCTTGTTTAATCAAAGTCGTTAACTGCTGCTCTGCTTTCAATTTTTTTAAGGTTTGCAAACTTGTTCGAATAATACAGTCGCTGCGGTCAATAACGGCATTCACCAGCATTTTATTTTCAACAACGGTAAAACTCATTGGTGAATCAAGCTCAGATAACTCAAGTGTCAGTGTTTTTTGCTCTAAATGAACGAGAGAAAGCTGACGAATATTTAACGCAAACGCTCGATTAATAATGGTTTCAAGCGCGGCGTGCAAAACTTGCGGCAATAATAAATTAGTAGCTAATTTTTTGCAGGCCATTGATGTTATTGTTTTAGAAAAAGGTAACATAATAATTAAAACTTATAACCTTTATGTAAAGCGACAACGCCACCGGTCAGGTTTTTATAACTACTTTGCTCAAAACCTGCATTATCCATCATGTTTTTTAGCGTTTCTTGGTCTGGATGCATACGAATAGACTCGGCTAAATATTGATAACTTTCGCCATCTTTAGCCACTAACTCACCCATTTTAGGTAAAATATTAAAAGAATAAAAATCATAAGCTTTATTCAATAATTCATGCTCTGGTTTAGAAAACTCTAGTACCAACAAACGACCACCGGGCTTTAACACCGAATAAATGGAGCGAAGAGCTTTATCTTTATCGGTAACATTACGTAGGCCAAAAGCAATAGTAACGATATCAAAGGTATTTTCTTCAAACGGTAAATATTCAGCATTGGCTTGGACATAGTCAATATTTTGCACTAAACCTTTATCTCGCAGTTTATCACGACCAACATTTAGCATTGAGCTATTAATATCCGCCAACACGACTTTCCCATTACGACCAACGAGTTGTGAAAACTTAGCCGTTAAATCACCTGTCCCACCAGCTAAATCAAGTACTTTATTTCCCGGGCGCACACCGCTGGCATCAATGGTAAATCGTTTCCATAAACGATGAATGCCGAACGACATTAAGTCATTCATCACATCATATTGCTTAGCCACTGAGTGAAATACACCCGCAACCATAGAAATTTTATCGTCTTTTTCTATGGTTTTATAACCGAAATGAGTTGTGCTTTCATTGGTCTCTGTCGCCGTATTTTGCGAAGTACTATGTTGAGAATGTTTCGGTGAAGATGACATACTAGATTCACTTAAAATTTTTAGCTAAAAAATAATTAGCGATAGTTTACTGTATGCGTGCTAAATCGACAAACTCCCATGAGATTTTTTATTGATCCACCTAAAATAAACGTTAAATAACATTCATTGCACTAGATGGAATAGGGAAATATAGAATAAAAACATTGTTTTCTTGTCTTTACCCTGTAATTAAACAACAAAAATGAAATAAAATTACAAGTTTGACTTGTATCAATAGAGCACATGCTCTATACTTCTCTTCGTTCCCTTATGCGAACGCTTGTTGTAATAATTGAATATTCTAGCTTTCCTCATAGCTAACTCACCAGTAACTTTTGTTACTGGTTTTTTTTGCCTAAAATTCAACTACACATTAAAAATAACACCCTAAAATTAATCAGCCCTGTGCTGACCAAGCTTAGTTAACCGAACCATTGATATTAATCGTCATTATCCATTATAAACTTGAAGATTAGTTATCGTTTCACTAAACTAATCGCTATTAAAATTATACATATATACCCGCTCCACTTGAAGATGCTCGTTTCAGGAAACCTGAACGAATCATAATCAAGGCTGGTTTATAAACGCTTTATAATTCCAGCTGAATCCTGCATCTTCAAGTGGAGCGGATATATGATACTTCTTATTATTAACGGGAACATCAATGAGTTTATCGGACCTCTCTTTTAGAAAAAAAATTATCCTTTTATTAATGCTGCCAATGATCGGATTCTTATGGCTCAGCATCAATACCATCAATCAAAGCATAAAAACCAGCCAAGAAATGTCCACCATTACGCGTTTAACTCAGCTATCAGTTGTTTATAGTGAGTTAGTCCATGAGTTGCAAAGAGAACGTGGCATGACCGCTGGTTTTATTGGTTCTAAGGGGGAAAAGTTTGCCCAGAAATTAAGAGTTCAACGTACAAACGCTGATGAAAGAGTGCAGCAACAGAGTAACTACTTAGCCAACAACAGTTTTTCACTGAATAGCATAGAACAACTTAATAATAAGATTAGCCAGGCTTTACAGCAATTAAACAACATTAGACAACAAGTTGATCAGCAAGAAATTTCGCTTGGTAATGCCTTAAAATATTACACTAAACTAAACGCACAACTACTCAGTATTGCAACATTAAATGCGGATATTAGCTCCGATGCCGATATTACTAAAGAAACGATTGCTTACTATAATTTTTTACAAGGTAAAGAACGTGCCGGTATCGAACGCGCAGTATTAAGTAATACTTTTGCCTCCGACAAATTTGCTACAGGTATGATGGTAAAGTTCATTGCCTTAATGACTCAGCAAAGCACCTATTTCGACAACTTCAATAAATTCTCTAAGCAAGAAAATAGTCAGTTTTTCAACTCAGCACTAAACAACACTGCAGTAAAAGAAGTAATAAAACTACGTGCTATTGCACAAGCTAAAACCAGTAACTTTGCGATCGACTCAGAGTACTGGTTCAGCCAATCTACAGGCCGAATTGGCCAATTGAAAAAGATTGAAAATAAGTTAAGTGATTCACTACTATCACTAAGTGAACAAAAACAAAATGCGGCTTTTTCTTCGATGTTAATAAATATTGTTATTAGCAGCCTGTTAATTTTATTAGCTATTACCATTAGTCATTACATTATTAAAGAGTTAAATAATCGAGTGCAAGATTTAACTTGGGTTATGGCACAAGTCAGAGATAACAACGACTTGAGCGTGCAAGCTAAGTTTTTAGGTGCCAGTGAATTAGGCGAAATAGCAACGGCACTGAATTTAACATTGCAGAAATTTTCTGGCGCTATCAGCGAAATATCCAATTCGAGTATTACCCTCGCTTCTGCTGCAGAAGAGACATCACAAACCTGCCAGTACAATTCACAGTCTATGGTAGAACAACAAGATGGTATTGCCCTTATCGCTACAGCAATTGAAGAATTATCTGCCACAGTTAAAGAGGTAGCTAGTAACACTCAAAACACGGCCAGTTCCGCAAGAGAAGCTGATGAGCAGACACAGAATGGCCTCGCGGTTGTTAAAAAATCTTATCAGTCCATTGAAATGCTCGCCACGGACATTGATGGTTTAGCCGTACAAATAAATAGCTTGCATGAGAGTTCAAACAATATTACCAATGTTGTTGATGTGATTAAGTCTGTTGCAGAGCAAACGAATTTATTAGCACTGAATGCTGCTATCGAAGCAGCAAGAGCGGGAGAACAAGGTAGAGGTTTTGCCGTCGTAGCTGATGAAGTAAGAACTCTTGCGCAACGCACCCAAAAATCAACAGCAGAAATTGAGAGTTTTATTAATTCATTACAAAGTGATGCTAATGCCGCTTATAACATTATAGAAAGTAGCCAAGCAAAGGCAGCTACTGCTGTGGAAAGTTCAAGAAATGTTGAAGTAATGTTAGAAGAAATTTCCAGCTCTGTGAGTAATATTTTTGCCATGACCGAACAGATCGCTACCGCGATTGAAGAACAAGCGGTTGTCACCCAAGATGTCGCTGAAAACGTGATAACTGTTGAGGAGAAGTCAATGGAGTCGACCACTGGCGCAACAGAAATAGCAACCACAGCAAAAGAGCAAGCGCAATTAGCAACAACATTACAAGATATTGCTAATAGCTTTAAAGTGTAGCCGCAATAAAAGCAAAGCTATCAAAAACTATCGATTGTTTCTTTTGATAGCTTTGTTACTATCCTTGTTACAAAATGTATACATATACGCAAGGATAAAATGGCCGATTTAGATATCAGTGAGCCAAGTCAGCTTTTTGAGTTACAACCAGGGAAGAGCTTAGATCTTCAAATTAACCATCCTGTTCCTCTACGCCTGAAGTTAACACTCGTTGGTTATGAACTAGGTAATTATATTTTATTAAAATACCCCAAAGGTGCACGCACCTCAGATTTTAAAGATGTACTTGTTGAAGGTAATGTCATGATTGTGCGTTACCTTATGGAAGGCAATAAAGGTGAGTGTTTTGCTTTTCGCTCTTCTATTAAGAGCATTAGTTTAACCCCAGAAAAACTGCTTTTTCTTGAGTATCCTAAAAGAATAGAGAACCGCCAATTACGCAGCCAACAAAGAACTAGCATCCATATACCTTCATCAATTATGCTAGAAGGTAAAGGAGAAAATGATGGTGCAAGAATTAGTGGTATTATTGGTGATATTTCAGCTAAAGGTTGTGGTTTCACTTTTAAAAGCAAAAGTGAAACCACCAAAGTAAATAAACGAGATATCTTTGTCTGCATTCAAAGTCCGATAGATGGCGAAGTTAGAGTACCAGCTAAAGTTTGCAACAGTCGTAATATCAATGGCACGGTAAATGTCGGTATTCAATTTATCGATGAAGACAATTTGGTACCTAAGTTACTAGAGCAGCTATTCATTGACACTGATGAAGGCACCTAGTATTGAACAAAACAATTTGATCATACCTATTGAATATAACTATTTAATCTATTTTTATATCCCATTCATTTGTTTTAGTTAATTTTTAATGGTAAATTTGCTCTATTGTTCCTAAAGCTAGACTTTACCTTTGTTCGTTATATCTACTCTTTTTAATAAAACAGTCATGGTTATACTGCTTTGTTTGATCTTTATTGGTCAATCAACGGCATCATCGACTATGTTTTATAAAATGACTGCTATGACAGCTATGGGAAGTATGTCGCACACAAGTACAATGAATATTAACATGCATAGGGATATGGTAATGAGTCCTATAGCGCATGATGAAGCTAATAACGTCAGTAATTCAAATTGCTGTAAACAAGAATGTAAGTGCTTCGCTAGCGGTTGCTCTGCACCTTCTGCTTTTTCAAAAACCTTCACTTCAGTTGCATTGGTAACATTACCGACAAAAATTTATAACCATAATGAAATGATACTCGAACAAGTATTAACCTCCCTATTTAGACCTCCTATATTAAGCTAATACAGCCTAACTGCGTTCAAAATTTAGCACTGCCTTTTGCATCGTAATACTGCATAGACCAGTACTGAATAAACAACTATTACAATAAAGCAATAATTATTGAACGTCTATTATCAGATTTTTAGTCATCTTAAGACTATGACATGACTACGCTATTAATATAAAAATAGCTTTAATCCCACAGGAGGGATTTATGTTTTCCAAAAAATATTTTATGAAAAGCTTAACTCAAATAAGTAAAATTAGTGCCTTAATCACCCTATTAGTACTGAGTGCTTGCTCAGCAGAAAACGAAGATCAAACCATAAGAGCGACTCAAGTTAACGAGCCAGAAACACATCAGTCTAACAGTACGTTACCGAAGTTAAACGTTTACAAAAGCCCCACCTGTGGTTGCTGTGAAAAATGGCTTGATCATATTGATGAGCAAGGATTTCAGTCTGTTGCTCATAACAACAATGACTTAAGTTCTTTGAAACAGTCTTTAGGTATAAAACCACATTATCGCTCTTGTCATACCGCGATATCAAAAGAGGGTTATATTTTCGAAGGCCATATACCCGCTAAATTCATTCATCAATTTATGGCTAAACAACAGACTTATCTAGCAAAGGACGTATTAGGTTTAGCTGTGCCAGCCATGCCTATCGGGTCACCGGGTATGGAAGTAGCCAATAAGTTTATGCCTTATCAAGTACTATTATTAAAAAGTGATGGCTCGAGTACTATTTACACCACTGTTAATACCTATTCGGAGCAATTCTAATGTCGATTATAAAAACCCCATCTACTCGTCAAAAGCGACTAAATGTCAGGTTGCTACCATTGCTTTTAATTCCTTTATTTTCACATCACGTTTTTGCTAACAATAATTTTTCCAACAAGGTAAATCCAGAGAGTAGTGATGCCTTAAGCTTTGAAAAAACGATTAAAATAGCACAAAAAAATGACCCCTGGTTGACCGGTAATAAACATCAGCAGCGATCTGTTGCTGCAATGAGCCAAGTCGTTAATACTTTACCCGATCCAAAAGTGTCGTTAGCCTTTGCTAACTTACCTACCGATGGCTTCGATTTATCGCAAGAAGGCATGTCACAGTTTAAAGTCGGTTTCACGCAAATGTTTCCACGAGGTGATACCTTAAGCATTAAAAATCGCCAATTACGTCTGCAAAGTCAGGCTTATCCTTTTCAACGAGAAGATAGAAAAGCCAAAGTAGCGGTAACTGTCGGTAGCTTATGGTTAGATGTTTACCGTGTACAACAAAGTATTATTTTAATAGAAAAAAACCGCTCGCTATTTGAACAGCTAGCTGATATTGCCCAAGCAAGTTACTCTTCTGCTATAGGTAAAGCTCGCCAGCAAGGCATTGTTCGCGCTCAGTTAGAACTCACACGTTTAGACGATCGAATTGTGCAACTTTCACAACAACAAAATCGTTATGAAGGCATGTTATCTCAGTGGTTAAGTGACTTTTCAGTTACATCAACTGACGAGCCAAACATTCGAAGCATTACTCAATTACATAATTTGAAATTAAGTAATCAGTTACCGAAGATAACCTTATTGAATCCGGAATTAATTTATAATGATACTTGGTTAAGCGCTGAAAATTTAGTCGACTATTTTGCAAACCACCCTGCTGTTACCGCGTTAGATAAAAAGGTGCAGGCAAGTAAAACCGGCATAAATTTAGCTGAACAAAAGTATCAACCTGAATGGGCCGTTAATGCGAGTTATGGCTATCGTGCCGATGACCCTATGGGTAATTCGCGTGCAGACTTTCTTTCATTAGGGGTGACGTTTGATGTGCCATTGTTTACGGAGAATCGTCAAGATATGGAAGTAAAATCAGCGATATCACTAACCGAAGCGGTCAAAACAGAGCGTATTTTACTCTTAAGGCAATTATTAAGTGCTTATGCTAGTGGTAAGGGCCGTATTTTACGGTTAAATGAACGAGAATTTCTCTATAAAAATCAGTTATTGCCACAAATACAAGATCAAGCCGAAGCTTCACTCACTGCTTATACCAATGACTATGGTGATTTCTCCGAGGTGGTACGTTCACGTATTGCGGTCTTAAATACTGAAATTGATGACTTGGTCATTAAAGTTGATCAACAAAAAATATTATTAGAATTAAATTACTTGTTTATGGGTAGTTTGGCTCAAAATCACTCACCGATAACAACCAGACATAATGGAGCTTCACATGAGTTCAACTAAGGCATCACCGATAAAACTTATTACGCTCGGTCTTGTTATTGGTGCAATCATTAGCTTTGGCGCTACGCAGCTATTTACTCCAACAGCAAACATGCCAACTGCATCAAACGATGTCGAGCCACAGCCGTTATATTGGGTAGCTCCCATGGATGCTAATTACCAACGTGATAAACCAGGTAAATCACCAATGGGCATGGACTTAATTCCTTATTACGCGAGTCAAAACGGTAGTGACAATGATGAAGGCCTAGGCACTATTAGAGTGTCTCCTGATGTAGTTAATAACTTAGGTGTGCGTATTGCTGTCGCTGAAGTAAAGCCGCTCAATACAAGAATAAATACCGTTGGTTACGTTAGTTATGATGAAGATTTACTGGTACATATTCATCCAAGAGTAGAAGGCTGGGTAGAAAAACTTTATGTTAAAGCCATTGGTGATCCTGTAGAAAAAGGTCAGCCACTTTATGACATTTACTCACCCGAATTAGTGAATGCACAAGAAGAGTTATTATTAGCATTAGATCGTAATAATAAACGTTTAATTACCGCCTCTGAAAATCGCCTAGTTGCTTTGCAGCTGCCCAAAGAGACCATTAAACAGCTCAAAAAAAGTCGTGTAGTTCAACAACGCATCACTTTTTACGCCCCTCAACAAGGTGTTGTTGAAAACCTCAAAATACGTGAAGGATTTTTCGTTAAACCGGGTTCAACCTTAATGTCGATTGGAGGTTTATCAAAGGTTTGGGTAGAAGCTGAAGTATTTGAACGCCAAGCAGGGCAAGTACGCCCTGGTACACCAATAACCATGACTTTAGATTACTTACCGGGTAAAACATGGCAAGGCAAGGTTGATTATGTATACCCTATTTTAGACGCTAAGACTCGCACGGTAAAAGTTCGTTTACGTTTTGATAACGAAAATGGAGAGTTCAAGCCTAATATGTTTGCACAGATAGTTATTTATACAAGCAGTGACGAAAGCACTTTACTCATTCCAAAAGAAGCCCTTATTCGTACGGGTAATCAAGACCGTGTGGTATTAGCCTTAGGTGCAGGTCGTTTTAAATCTATAGCCGTTGGCGTTGGTCGCTTTGATAGTGAAAATGTGGAAATTATTAGCGGCTTAATTGCCGGTGAACAGGTTGTTAGCTCAGCTCAGTTTTTATTAGATTCTGAGTCGAGTAAAACGTCCGACTTTACCCGTATGAATCATGAGGTGAATGATCATAATGGCGATAGTGCTAAGACGAATATGGCTAATATGACTGATTTGGCTAAGACTGCAGAAGTTTCCATTGCTTCGGCTACGGTAAACGGCACCGTTACTTCCGTAATGTTCGATCACCGCATGGTCACTATCAATCGTGAAGCCATCGAAAAATGGGACCGCCCTGCTGACATAGTTGATTTTATAGTTGCTGAAGAAGTTGATATGTCACTTTTCCAACTTGATGCTTATCTTATGTTCACCTTTGAAATTCATCAGGGTACTTTTGTTATTGTTAGCGCCATGGTAATGGACATGCCAAAAAACATGAATCAAAAAATGACTAAGGGAGTATAAACATGATCGGCTCAATAATTCGCTGGTCGGTCAACAACCGATTTTTGGTCATACTCGCCACCATGATACTGGTGGGTGTTGGTTTGTATTCTGTTAAGAATACTCCGGTAGATGCCCTACCTGACCTGTCTGATGTGCAAGTCATTATTAAAACAAGTTACCCAGGTCAAGCACCACAAGTCGTTGAAGATCAGGTTACTTACCCACTCACCACTGCCATGTTATCCGTACCTGGTGCTGTGACTGTACGTGGTTATTCATTTTTTGGTGACTCTTACGTTTATGTGATTTTTGATGAAGATACTGACCTTTACTGGGCGCGTTCACGGGTTTTAGAATATTTAAGTCAAGTGGCACCTAACTTACCCAGTGAGGCTAAGCCACAATTAGGACCTGATGCTACAGGCGTCGGTTGGATTTATTTATACGCGCTTGTTGATAGAACAGGTCAGCACGATTTAAGTCAGCTGCGCAGTTTACAAGACTGGTTTTTAAAGTACGAATTGCAAACAGTTGCCGGCGTTTCTGAAGTCACTGCGCTTGGTGGCATGGTTAAACAGTATCAAGTACAAATTAACCCCGATAAATTACGTGCCTTTGGCATTCCATTATCGCTAATTCAAACCGCGATAAAACAAGGTAACCAAGAAATAGGGGCATCGGTGGTCGAGATGGCTGAAGCCGAATATATGGTGCGTGCTACGGGGTATTTAAAAAGTGTTGAGGACTTAGAAAACATCCCGCTTGGCGTTAATGAAAATGGAACGCCGTTATTACTCAAAGATGTTGCAGAAATAGGCACAGGACCACAAATGCGCCGCGGCATTGCCGAGCTAAATGGTGAAGGTGAAACGGTTGGTGGTATTGTCGTGATGCGTTTTGGCGAAAATGCCCAAGAGGTCATTAATGGTGTTAAAGCAAAATTAGAACAATTAAAAAAAGGCCTACCGGATGGTGTAGAGATCGTCACCGTTTATGACAGATCGGCACTTATTGAGCGCGCAGTTGACAATTTGGCAATGAAATTGCTCGAAGAATTTGCTGTGGTTGCTTTGGTTTGTGTGATTTTCTTGTTTCATTTACGTTCCTCGTTAGTCGTTATTTTTAGTATTCCTATCGGCATATTAACTGCTTTTATCGTTATGCATGCCCAAGGATTAAATGCCAATATCATGTCATTAGGTGGTATTGCGATTGCCATTGGCGCTATGGTCGATGGCGCAATCGTTATGATTGAAAACATGCATAAACATATAGAGCGCTTGCCTAGAGGTACACCACTGAGTAATGAGAATCGTTGGCAGGTTGTCACAGATGCCGCAACTGAAGTTGGACCAGCGTTATTCTTTAGCCTGTTAATCATCACGGTTAGTTTTGTGCCAGTATTCACCTTAGAAGCACAAGAAGGACGCATGTTCTCACCACTGGCTTACACAAAAACCTACGCCATGGCCGCCTCAGCCGCTTTAGCTATTACTTTAGTGCCCGTATTAATGGGGTATTTCATTCGCGGTAAAATATTACCCGAGCATAAAAACCCTGTTAATCGTCTATTAACGGCGATATATATGCCAGCACTAAAAACCGTTTTACGTTTCCCTAAAATAACCTTGTTAAGCGCGGCAGTAGTATTTGCCATTGGTTTATATCCCTTAGATAAAATAGGGAGCGAATTTATTCCACCACTTGATGAAGGTGATTTAATGTATATGCCAACGACCTACCCTGGCATTTCCATTGGTCAAGCAAGGCAACTGCTACAGCAAACAGACAAACTGATTAAAAGTGTGCCTGAAGTAAAAACCGTCTTTGGCAAAGTCGGACGTGCCGAAACCGCGACCGACCCTGCACCATTAACCATGATTGAAACCTTTATTCAGTTAAAACCGAAAAACGAATGGCGCGATGGTGTCACGACTGAAAGTCTGAAAAAAGAGCTTGATGCTTTAGTGAAAATACCAGGTGTCACAAACGCTTGGGTAATGCCAATTAAGACGCGTATTGATATGTTAGCCACTGGCATTAAAACGCCTGTAGGCATTAAAATCGCGGGGCCAAAACTCGATGTTATTCAAGAGATTGGTCAGCAACTTGAAAGTGTTCTAGCCAATGTACCGGGTACAGCATCAGTTTATTCTGAACGTGTCGCTGGTGGCCGTTATATCAAGGTAGATATCCAACGTGCAAAAGCTGCCCGTTATGGTTTAAATATTGCTGAAATTCAACAAGTGGTGACAACAGCCATTGGCGGTATGAATGTAACTAAAACTGTTGAAGGTCTAGAGCGTTACCCAGTGAATTTACGTTATCCGCAAGATTATCGAAATTCACCTGAGCAACTTTCTTTGCTGCCCATTGTTACGCCAAATGGCCAACGTATCTCATTAGGTGATGTGGCTAATATCTTTATTGAAGATGGGCCTCCGGGTATTAAATCAGAAAATGCGCGGTTGAATGGTTGGGCGTTTATTGATATTGAAGGTGTTGATGTCGGCACTTATGTGGAATCTGCACAAAAGGTTGTCGATGCAGAATTAAAGTTACCTGCGGGTTATTCTGTTTCATGGGCTGGCCAATACGAGTATATGCAACGTGCTAAAGACAAACTGACTTATGTTGTGCCGTTAACCTTGATGATAATTATTGTGTTGCTCTACCTAAATTTTCGTAATGTTATTGAAGTAACGATGATTTTAGGCACATTGCCTTTAGCAATGGTTGGTAGCATTTGGCTAATGTACCTAGAAGGCTTTAACTTTTCGGTTGCCGTAGGTGTCGGTTTCATTGCACTTGCCGGGGTCGCCGTCGAAATTGGTGTCATCATGTTAGTGTATTTAAACCAAGCTTACCAAACGTTACTGGCTGATAATCTAGCGCAAGACAAAATCACAACCAAAGCCGATATTCTACAAGCAGTAATTCAAGGTGCGGGTTTAAGGGTCCGACCTATTATGATGACCGGAGGGACAGTGATTGTTGGTTTATTGCCTATTTTATACGGTACGGGAACAGGTTCAGAGGTAATGAGCCGGATCGCTGCCCCCATGGTTGGCGGTATGGCGAGTGCCATGTTGTTAACCCTTTTAGTATTACCTACGCTATATTACTTATGGCGTTGCCGCAGTATTAAAATAACCTAACAATTAAGGCAAGGGTCAGAATATTTTTAAAATTAATCTATTCAAAAAATAATACTTTTAAAAGATTAATACTTTTAAAAATTACAAATTTCTGATCCTGTTTATTTTATACACTAGCCATTACTTAGCTAAAATCACACGATAATGGAATGATAACCTAACAATAACTCAGCTATCATTTAGCTATAATTCAAGCTAAATGCTCCGCTAGGTAATCGACTAACAACCTTATTTTAGGCGATAGATGACGATTTTGAGGATAGACTGCCCAAATCCCTTCATCAGGTACGTTGTAATTATCTAGCAAGGTAACTAATGAACCGCTAGCTAAGTGGTCTTTTACATAATAGCCTGGAAGTTGAATCACTCCTAAACCTTTCAATGCCGCATCAACCAAACCAGAGCCGCTGTTGTAACGTAACTTTCCCGTCACCCGAAGACTCTTTTCTTTACCTGAAATACTGAAATGCCAATAATCTCGAGTGCCTAATAAACAACTGTGCTTATCAAGTTCTGACAAAGAATGGGGAACGCCATATTGCTCTAGATATTCGGGCGATGCACAAACATAGTTTGTTCGTTCAGCTAGCTTTTTTGCCATCATTGTAGAATCACTTAATTTTCCTAATCGAATCGCTAAATCAAAACCTTCATCGACCAAATCAAGCTGCTGATTACTTAAAAAAGCGCTCACTTCAATATCGTTGTATTTTTTTATAAAGTCATTCACTAAAGGCAAAATTTGTTGCTCACCATAAGTAACCGGAGCCGTTAGTTTGATTTTCCCATGCGGTTTCGAGTGTAAGTTCGTGATTGCTCTTTCTGCAGCTTCCAAACCATCAAGTACTCCCCTGCAATGTTGGTAAAATACCCGCCCCTCTTCAGTAAGTGATACTTGACGAGTAGTTCGATAGAAAAGCTTACTATTGAGGCGCTTTTCTAAAGCGGTAACTTGCCGACTCACCTGGGCAGTTGATATCGCTAATTTTTTCGATGCTTGGGTGAAACTCTCGGCTTCTGCAACGTAGATAAACTCACTAATACCTTCCCACTGCATGATTATTACCCCTGTGTAAAAGTCATTTACCAAATGACTATATTATCATTATTTCTGAAATAGTTATAATAGCTTCAATTAATCTGATTGGTACAGAACAGAACAACCTAATTAAAACAATTTAATAGCAAGTTGATTAAGTTTTTAGTTAGGTTACGACTATATTTATAAGGGTGCATACATGAGCTGGTTATTTCTATTATTTGGCGTTATCGCAGAAACACTGTCTCATGTTGCGTTAAAAGAAACTGAAGGCTTTACTCGTCCTGTGCCAAGTACCTTAGTTTTGATAGGCCACCTTGCTGCATTTATGTTTTTATCGCAGGCAATGAAAGGCATGCCAGTGGGTATTGTTCATGCTTTATGGGCGGGACTTGCGATTGTAAGTGTGACCTTATTATCAACCATTGTGTACCGACAACACTTAGATTTAACGACCTGGGCCGGTATGGCATTTGTTGCTATTGGCGTGGTGCTAATTAACTTATCTCAAGGGCATGCTCACTAAGCGAGCTGCCGAGTAAAACAACCCAACAGTGAGTAACTTAGTGGTTACTGACAAATTATTATTGAAAACCAATATTTAAACAAATACCTAAATAAGTATTTAAACAAAAGTGAGAATTTAAATGACTGATAAATTTATTAAATCAAAAGCCGCTATTGCTTGGGGTCCTAATCAACCATTATCTATCGAAGAAGTGGATGTCATGTTACCTCGTAAAGGTGAAGTACTAGTAAAGGTTATTGCTTCTGGTGTCTGTCATACCGACGCTTTTACTTTATCGGGTGACGATCCTGAAGGTATTTTCCCAGTAATCTTAGGTCACGAAGGTGGCGGTATTGTTGAGCAAATTGGTGAAGGCGTTACTAGCGTACAAGTTGGCGATCATGTTATTCCTTTATACACACCAGAATGTGGCAAATGTAAATTTTGCTTGTCGGGTAAAACTAACTTGTGTCAACAAATTCGCGAAACTCAAGGCAAAGGCCTGATGCCTGATGGCACTACGCGTTTCTATAAAGATGGCCAACCAATTTTCCATTACATGGGCTGTTCAACCTTTTCTGAATACACAGTATTGCCAGAAATTTCTTTAGCCAAAGTTAATAAAGAAGCGCCGTTAGAAGAAGTCTGTCTACTGGGTTGTGGTGTTACTACCGGTATGGGCGCGGTAATGAATACCGCCAAAGTAGAAGAAGGTGCCACGGTTGCCATCTTTGGTCTTGGCGGTATTGGTTTATCTGCTGTTATCGGTGCAACCATGGCAAAAGCCAGTCGTATTATTGCCATTGATATCAACGAAAGTAAGTTTGAACTCGCTAAGAAATTAGGCGCTACTGACTTTATTAACCCGAAAGACTACGACAAGCCAATTCAAGATGTGATTGTTGAGTTAACCGATGGCGGTGTTGATTACTCTTTTGAGTGTATTGGTAACGTCAACCTAATGCGCTCTGCTTTAGAGTGTTGTCATAAGGGCTGGGGCGAATCAATTATTATTGGTGTTGCCGGTGCAGGACAAGAAATATCCACCCGTCCATTCCAATTAGTGACTGGTCGCGTATGGCGTGGCTCTGCGTTCGGTGGTGTTAAAGGTCGTACTGAATTGCCTGATTACGTAGAACGTTACTTAGCCGGTGAATTTAAACTTGATCACTTTATTACTCATACCATGGGCCTTGAAGATATCAATGAATCGTTTGACTTGATGCACAAAGGCGAAAGTATTCGCACTGTTATTCACTTCGACAAATAAGCTTTGATTCCTGATATTCGATAAGTAATATCTGATAAGTATTATTTGAAAAGTAATATTTGAAAAGTAATCGTTATCCTACAGCACACCCTCTTTATCAAATGGTTGTGCTGTAACCTGAGGTCTTATAATGACAATTGACTATCCAATAGAAAACGTAAGTGTAAATAAAAGCTTTGGCGGCTGGCAAAAACAATATAGCCATCAGTCTAAGACATTGAACTGTAACATGCGGTTTGCTATCTACCTGCCACCACAGGCATCAAATGGCAAGAAAGTACCTGTTCTTTATTGGCTTTCAGGACTAACGTGTACCGATGAAAACTTTATGCAAAAATCAGGTGCACTACGTATTGCTGCTGAATTAGGTATTGCTATTGTCGCGCCTGATACCAGTCCCCGTGGTGAAGGGGTAGCTGATGATGACGGTTATGACTTGGGTCAAGGCGCAGGATTTTACGTTAATGCAACACAAGCACCATGGAATAGACATTATCAAATGTATGATTATGTCGTTACCGAGTTGCCTCAACTTATTGAAGCAACTTTTCCGGTTTCAAATATACGATCTATTGCTGGGCATTCGATGGGAGGCCACGGAGCTTTGACTATTGCTATGTTAAACCCTGAACGTTATAGCGCGATGTCAGCATTTAGTCCTATCAGTAATCCGATGAACTGTCCTTGGGGACAAAAGGCTTTTGCTGTTTACCTAGGTAAAGACAAAGAAAATTGGCGTAAACATGATGCGAGTGAATTAATGCGACAGGCTGAAAATTTTGTGCCTGGTATAGTTGATCAAGGTACCGCTGATAATTTTTTGAAGGAACAATTAAAACCAGAGATGTTAGAAGCCGCCGCCAAAGTAAATAACTACCCGCTGGAATTACGTCTGCACGAAGGTTATGACCACAGTTATTATTTTATCGCTAGTTTTATCGAAGACCATCTACGGTTTCATGCAAATTACCTAAACGCATAAAAACCGCACATTGTCGCAGAACAGATCTGCGGCAATAACTCATCAAAAATGGCTAAAAGCCATATTGGAAATAACACATTAAGTACTCTACTATTAATTAAATCAATCGAAGATTTGATAGCGCTGAAGTGATTTTCATTAAAGTTGAATCTAATTAAGTTAACTAAATTCAAAACACCGCTGTTTACACTTAATTATAAAAGTAATGATCACTTTATTGCTTTAACAACCAATTAAATTAACGTAATAATCACGACTAGATATTTAACAAAGGTTAATAAATTTATGACTATTACAGTGTCTTACCAGAGTGTTTTTTGATGACAAACATCGAGTCAAACATCGAGTCAAACAATATTTACCAGCAATTTTTCAGCTTATCTAATGATCTGTTATGCGTAACAAATGAGACTGGTTATTTTCAAATAGTTAATCCTTCATTTAGTCGAATATTAGGCTATAGCGAGCAGGAACTTTTATCGACACCAGTGTTAGATTTTGTACACCCAGACGATGTAGATAGAACGATTCAACAAATTGAGAAGCTAAAAAAAAGTCAACATGCTTTATGCTTTGAAAATAGATATCGGCATAAAAACAACTCTTATTTAACCTTTTCATGGCATGGATATATTGACCCTGCCACGCAACTTATCTATTCAACAGCTCGCGATATTACAGATGAAATAAAAATTCAAAGTACACTCAAAAATATACAAAATGCCTTAGAGCAAGAAACAATTTATGCAGAAACCGATGTTAGAGGCATTATCACCAAAGTAAATGATAAGTTTTGTGACATTTCAGGTTATTCAAAAGAAGAACTCATTGGCAGTACACATAAGTTAATTAATTCGGGTCACCATACTAGAGCTTTTTTTAAAAACCTATGGAAAAGTATTTCGTCAGGAAAAGTTTGGTCCGGAACCATTAAAAATCAAAAGAAAAATGGTGACTACTATTATGTGCAAAGCATTTTATTGCCAATACTAGACCATAACAATCAGATAACTAAATACATTGCGATAAGACAAGACATAACCGAGCAAGTCAATAGTGAATCGCAACACTTAAAATCGCTTAAAATTCTGAGCGAAACCAGTTCAGCGGCAAAAGTGGGTGGCTGGGAAATGGATGTTGCTACCGGGGTATTATCTTGGACTGATGAGACGTTTAGAATTTTAGAAGTTGAGATGGTTGACGGGTTAACGCCAAAGTTACCCGAAGGACTACAACTCTTTCTCGATAAAGATCAGCCTAAAATAGAAAAGGCGGTCCGTCGAGCAGCTGAGTTTGGTGAACCGTATGCCTTAGAGTTAAAAGCCCATACACCTAAAGGTAACATAAAGTGGATTTATACTAACGGTAAAGCAACCTATAAAAAGAGTAAAATTGTCTCGATATCAGGAACTATTCAAGACATTCATGAACGTAAAATGACTGAAATAAAAGCCAATAAAGAAAAACAAAAAAGTGTCATAAATGGCAAGTTTGCAGCCCTTGGCGAGTTATCAGCAAGCATTGCTCATGAAATAAACAATCCTCTGGGGGTTATTTCTGGTTATGCTGAAATATTACAATCAAAAAACTCGGCAATTACTTCAAAAGAATTATCGTCAAAGTCAGCTATTATTTTAAAGTCTTGCGATAGGATCGCGCATATCGTTAAAAGCCTTAAAAAGTTCTCTAGAACGGATGAAGAAAGTCCTTATGCTACTTGCTCACTCAGCGACTTGGTTCATGAGGCGACCATACTTACCCAACCAAAATTAAAGTTCCGGATGATAAAACTAAACTATACTTCTGTTGAGGCTTGTAATATTTGGTGCAACGAAATAGAGATTGAACAAGTCATTGTTAACCTAATTAATAATGCTATTGATGCTATATCGGCACTTTCAGATAAATGGATTGATATATCCATCACTGAAAATGAACGGCACTGTCAGATGTCAATCACGGATTCTGGCACGGGAATAGCTTTAAAAGATCAATCATCAATATTTGAGCCTTTTGTTACAACAAAAGGGGCAACAGAAGGTACAGGGCTAGGTTTGTCTATTGTCAAAGGAATTCTAGATAATCACGGTGCGACCATATCGATAGATAATAATAGCCCGAACACTTGTTTTGTAATTTGTTTTTCGAAAACTGATAAAATTTAAGGATGAATAAAATGCCTATACAAGTCACTTATATAGATGATGAAGAGCTTCTTTGTGAGATGTTTAAAGAGTATTTGCACTCAAGCGAAATTGAAGTAACCACCTTTACTGATGAAAAAACAGCCATTGAATACTGTAATAACACCAAGCCAGATTTGATATTTATCGATTATAGATTAAAGACAGAAAATGGGATAAACGTTGCTAAAGCTATCAATAATGACTCGATTAAAACCTTAGTGACTGGCGAACTCAACGTCAACATAGATAATTGCTTTGATTTTAAAATAGAAAAACCTTATAAATTAGCTGACATCAGAAGTTTTATTATTGGGGCTTATAACGCGAAATGACATCAAGAGTACTCAGTATAGATACCTTGCTAGTTATTTTTTTGCAGTGACCCCCGTCCGGCACATCACGAAACCGAGTGAGCCTATCAAGTCAAATTAAATTGACGACTCTTGAGTAGCAGACATAAGTCCCTTCTTTTTTTGCTCTTATGTCTCTTTATTTTTTCAATGACTTATTCAGAGAGACGTTGAGCTAAGCCCACTATGGGTATTATCAACAAATAGCTTCTCTACTTAGCTATACCCGTTACCATTCAAGATGCATGTTTCAGAGTGCTTGAGCAATTTCAATACAAGACGCACCTTTATGGTAACGGGTATCTTTATCTCCTTGATGTAACTTCCTTTTACATCTTTTTCTATATTTCCCGTTAAATTTCAGTAAAACATCCTAGTTCAGTAAAAGCGTAAAGCGTAAACTACGGGTAATATTTCATCCACTAGTGACTTAATTGATATTGTTACTAGCAATAGACAAGGAATCTTATGTCTGATCAATCTTCTGCGAATCCTCTAACAGATAAAATATCATTGAAGACAGCTCCAGATAAAAAAGTTGCCATTCTCCTTGAGCTCATTCAGTTTATTCGACCGTATAAAAGTAGGGTATTCGCCGCATTAGCTGCGCTCATTTTTACTGCTGCTGTGATGCTGTCTGTCGGGCAAGGTATCAGGATGCTTATTGATGAGGGGTTTGCTCAGCAGTCATTACAACAATTGCAACACGCTGTGTTTTTTATCTTGGTTATTACTGTCTTAATTGCTGCGGGTACGTTTACCCGCTTTTATCTTGTTTCTTGGTTAGGCGAACGGGTAAGTGCTGATATTCGTTTGGCTGTTTTTAATCATGTGATCACTTTACACCCGAGTTACTTTGAGACCAATGGTAGTGGCGATATTATGTCGCGCATTACTACCGACACTACGTTATTACAGAGTATTATTGGTTCTTCATTTTCCATGGCTATTCGCAGTATTTTAATGCTGCTCGGCGCTTTAATCATGTTGTTCGCTACCAACATCAAATTAACCTTTATTGTTTTAATATCAGTACCTTTTATCTTAGTACCGATATTATTTTATGGCCGTAAAGTCAGAAAACTATCACGTAAAAGCCAAGACTCTATGGCCGATGTTGGTAGTTATGCGGGCGAAGCGATTGAGCATATCAAAACGGTACAAAGTTATACTCACGAGCAGCAAGAAAGACGTTCTTTTGCAAAAGAAGTGGAAAAGTCATTTTATATTGGCCGTAGTCGCATAAAACAACGAGCCACATTAATCGCTGGTGTTATTATGATTGTTTTTGGCGCGATTACTGGCATGTTATGGGTCGGTGGTAGCGATGTTATTCAAGGTAGAATGAGCGGCGGTGATTTAGCCGCTTTTGTTTTTTATGCCATTTTGGTGGCTTCGTCCTTAGCAACAATTTCTGAAGTATTGGGTGAATTACAGCGTGCTGCAGGTGCTACCGAAAGACTGATAGAAATTTTACAAGTGGAGAGCCATATCCTTCCTCCTGTTGAAAATGCCATTTCAGCAAAAAAATTAGCCGCACAAATTGCTTTTGAAAATGTGAGTTTTAATTACCCTTCTCGACCAGATCAAGCAGCAACTCAAGTACTTAACTTAACCGCTCAACAAGGTAAAGTATTAGCCTTAGTCGGTCCATCAGGCGCAGGAAAGTCAACCTTGTTTGAACTACTGCAGCGTTTTTATGACCCTCAGCTAGGTCGAATTACGCTAGGAGGCACTGATATACGCCAATTAGATCCTAAAGATTTGCGCCAGCAAATGGCCCTAGTACCACAACAGCCCGCATTATTTAGCAGTGATGTCTTTCATAATATACGATACGGTAAACCCGAGGCTAGCGATGAAGAAGTCATTTCAGCGGCTAAGAAAGCGCATGCTCATGAGTTTATAAGTCAGTTGCCCGAAGGTTATAATAGTTTTCTTGGCGAGCGTGGTGTGCGCCTGTCTGGTGGCCAACGCCAACGTATTGCTATTGCTAGAGCAATATTAAAAGACCCACATATTTTGCTGCTAGATGAGGCAACTAGCGCACTAGATAGTGAAAGTGAACATCATGTGCAACAAGCATTAGAAGAGTTAATGCGTGGTCGCACTACCATTATAATCGCACATAGGTTATCCACTATTAAACATGCTAACCATATTGCGGTATTAGATCACGGGCTGTTAGTTGATATCGGTGATCATCAATCACTATTGCAAACGTGTGACTTATATCAGCGATTAGTTGAACTACAGTTTAAGCAATTAATACCAATTTGATTAAATTTCTTCCCAACTCAGAGCTATGCTCGATGTTCAATAACAAGGCGAATTTTTTTAGGTTTAGTCATTCTAAATCAAATGAATTTAACGCGGATAGTGAGCATCGAGCAAGCTCCCAAGGGCGAGTACCTAATAAAAGGTAAAGGCTTACACGCGGTGTTATTGATTTTGATAAGGGAATAACCATTCTCTTCAATCAATGCCTTGCCTCTAAGCCTTTTAATTCTCACTGAGTGGGAAAGAACTTAATCAATTTGGTATAACATAACTCTGAACGAGCAGATAACAAAAAGGGAGAAAGCATGATGTTTCCTCCCTTATTATTGAATTGGTTACTTTTCTTAATTCTGAAAGTCTTCGGGTAAGATATTTTCATCGTCACCGGCTAAATCACCGCTCTCAGGTAATTCATAATCTTCGGCTTCTTGCTCAAGCCACCCACAAATAATAGCATCAGCTTGTTCTTTACCGGTATATTTAAGCGAAGAAAAAGCCTGTACTTTAATATCGGCATTGAGTGGAGCTAAGGATTTTTTCACGCTGAGTACTTCAGCACTGCGTTTACCTTGTGATAATTTGTCACACTTAGTCAACAGCACTAATACGGCTAATTCACTATCTGCTGCCCATTGAATTAAATCCATGTCTAAGTCTTTTAACGGATGACGAATATCCATTAAAACAACTAAACCTTTTAGACACTGGCGCTTTTCTAAATATTCACCTAATGCTTTTTGCCACTTTTTCTTCATGGCTAATGGCACTTGAGCAAAACCATAACCAGGTAAATCGATAAGGCGCCTTTCCTCTGCTACTTCAAATACATTGATAAGCTGAGTTCGACCTGGCGTTTTACTGATGCGCGCCAAACCACGTTGATTGGTTAGCGTATTCAAAGCACTTGATTTACCTGCATTAGAGCGCCCAGCAAAAGCAACTTCAATACCAGAATCAGCTGGTAAACGACGGATATCTGGGGCGCTAAGGGTAAAGGCGGCTTTAGTTAAATGTATCTTTGTAGAAGACAAGGGCTTCACTCGTTAAAAATTTTCGCCATTATAGCGTTTTCTTTATCTTTTATTAATCTAATTGCGATAAAGCGACTAAATTAACTACTTTTTCATCGAATTTTATCTGCTAACTGTTACACAGCGCTTATATTCGTGTAAAATGCTGTTACTAAATATACTAAAACCACTTCAAAATACAGATTTCAGGATAACTGAGCGACTTATATTCAAGGCGCAGCCTTTTATTAATGGCGATTCCCTTAACAAAGGTTGCAACGCATAAAATAATTTGCTCAGTAATCCCCTGTGGGTTGGTTTAGAAACGTTTTATGCTGCGCTATTAATTTGAAGAAGGGAATAACCATTCTCTGCAATTAATATTTTGCTTAAAAGCGTTTCTAATTCCAACTGAAGCCTGCATTTTAAAGTGGTTTGAGTATCAACCTTTTTTATCATTTTTTAATCAAATAACGGCTAGACTATTATACTAAAAGCAATGACGTTACTTGATTAATGACCAGCAGAGAGCAACTCAATGAAAAAAATTATCTTTTCGCTAGTATTAGCCTTAGGTTCAATCAGTGCAGTACAAGCAGTAACAGGCGATGCCGCCGCAGGTAAAGCTAAAGCTGCCGTTTGTGGCGCATGTCACGGTGCCTCAGGTATTAGTGCAACTGAAATGTACCCTAACTTAGCGGGTCAAAACGATGCCTATATAATTAAGCAATTAAATGATTTTAAAGCCGGTACGCGTACCGATATGATGATGGCGCCTATGGCCGCTAATCTTTCAGAGCAAGACATGGCTGATTTAGCAGCACATTATTCTGGCTTAAGTCGTACGGGCGAACAAGCAGCTACAGCAAATGATGACAGTGCAGCGCCAGCCGCTAGCACGGCAACAACTGCAAACGTTGAAGTAGTTACTTCAACGCCTGCTTCCGCTATTTATGCTGGTAATGTACAAGCTGGTAAAGATAAATCTGCTATGTGTGCTTCTTGTCATGGCACTACGGGTATCAGTGTTATTAGCATGTACCCTAATTTAGCAGGGCAAAGTGCTAATTACCTTGCCAAACAGCTTGCTGATTTTAAATCGGGTGCTCGTAAAGATCCCGTAATGGCTGGCATGGTTGCCGCTTTATCTCCTGAAGACATGAATGACTTAAGTGCTTATTTTGCTGTGCAATCTGCTAAAGTTGGTGCTGGTGAAAGCAATGAAGCAGGCCACAAGTTATACTTAGGTGGTGATGCAGCTAAAGGTATTACTGCTTGTGTTGCTTGTCATGGCATCAACGGTAAAGGCATGAAACAAGCAGGCTTTCCATCAATTTCGGGACAAAACAAAGACTATTTGACTAAGCAGTTAGCTAACTTTCGTGACGGAAGTCGTGGTAACGACAATAATAGTATAATGCGTAATATTGCGATTAAACTATCTGATGCTGAAGTTGAAAACCTTGTTCAATATATGTCATCACTAAAGTAGCGACATAACGATTTAACACTTTTCCATTACTTTATTACAAAAAAGCAGCGTTTAACGCTGCTTTTTTTTATGCTTAACTGGTAAAGTAACATTCTTTATTACCTCTTACATAAATTGAATGGACAAGCCTTTAAATACTAAACTATTGATTGCATGTCGACAATGTGATGCTTTATACGACAAGCCGCTATTAAAACAGGGGCAGAGTGCTAAATGCACTCGTTGTGGTAGCATATTAGCCGAACGAAAGGTTAACTCAATAGAGCGCAGCTTTAATTGGTCGCTTGCTGGTGTATTATTAATGCTGCCTGCCATTTTACTTCCGATAATGGGGGTTACCTTAGCGGGACAGTTTCACCAAGCATCATTATTCGACTGTATTTTAGTATTGATTGACCGTGGCTTTTTTATGATTGCGAGCTTGGTTTTTTTATTTGCTATTGCCGTACCTGTTGTACGTTTGGTTGGTGCGCTTTATCTTACTTATCATTTTAAATTCAAAAAACTCAAACCTTCTTTATTAAATTTCTTCCGAGCTTATCATCACTTAGATAACTGGGCTATGCTGAATGTTTTTATGTTAGGCATTGTTGTTTCAATGTATAAATTACTCGATGATACTGAACTATCAGTCAACCTAGGCTTGCTATCATTTATTTTATGGCTAATTAGCTCAACCATGGCATCAAGCACATTAGATCAAGACTACATCTGGGATAAGCTTGAGCAGAATTTTCCAAATGAAAACCATGTCGCAAGCGATGTTGATAATGACCATGCAAACAGCTAAAAAAACAGGGTTGGCTTTGTGCCCTAAATGCCAAAAAGTAAATGTTTTGAAAGCTCAACCGCAACAATGTACTCGCTGCCATGGTAAATTTTACCAACGAAAATATAATAGTTTACAATATACTTTGGCTTGGAACATTGCGGCATTATTAGCTTTTATTCCAGCCAACCTCTACCCTATTATGATTGTTTACCAATTAGGTATTCCCAAGGAAGCGACCATATTGTCAGGCATTGGCGAATTTATCGACCATGGTTTATATCCCATTGCTGTTATTATATTTGCAGCAAGTATTATTGTGCCGCTCATTAAAATCATTGGCCTTTTTGTGTTAACTTATAGAACATATACCGGCATTCGTTTAAAGCCCAATAAACACAGTAGGGTTTATCATATATTAGAGTTTTTAGGGCCGTGGTCTATGCTCGATGTCTTCGTCGTCGCTCTAATGGTAACCATAGTTGAGCTTGGTTTTGTTACCTCTGTTGCCGCAGGCCCTGCTATTAATTATTTCACCCTGACCGTAATTTTTACTATGTTTTCCGCCAACAGTTTCGACCCTAGACTTTTGTGGGATAAACGCTCAGAAACAAATATCGATAAGAAAGTTTAAGGAAAAAAATGACCAATAGTCAATCTAATGCTGCTGATGCTAATAAAGCAGAAATTGTACCTCGCCAAGGTATCTCTATTATTTGGTTTGTACCTTTTATTGCACTTATTTTCGGCTTGTGGTTAGCGGTTAAAATTGTCTCTGAACAAGGTACTTTAATAACCATTAAATTTGATAATGGCGCAGGCATAGTGCCAAATAAAACCGAAGTTCGCTACAAAGGTTTAGTGACTGGTTTAGTAAAAAAAGTCGTGCCGTCTGATGATTTACAGCATGTGATTGCTGAAGTGGTGATGACAAAAAACTTTAAAGACTATTTAACCAAAAACACCCGGTTTTGGTTAGTGAGTGCTGACATTTCTCTTAAAGGTATATCTGGCTTAGAAACGTTAATTTCAGGAAGTTATATTAATATACTACCCGATATCAATGATGAAGAAAGTAGCCAAGATCATTTCATTGCCCTAACAGAGCCTCCCGCGCTAGACATGTCAACTCCGGGGTTACACCTTACCTTAGAGACTAGTGTATTAGGCTCAATAAATGAAAATTCACCGATTAGTTTCAAGCAAATTCCTATTGGTTATGTTACGGGGTATCACTACATTGAAAGCAGTAAAAAAATAGCCATTAATATTTTTATTGAACCTGAGCACGCACATTTAGTAAAAGAGAATTCACTTTTTTATAATACCAGTGGTGTGCAGGTTACGGCATCATTATCAGCAGGCCTTAAGGTGAATACCGATTCATTGGCCTCAATTATGGCAGGTGGTATTGCGGTTGATACCTTAAGTTATCAAATAGATAAATCACCAGCAATAAATGGACAAACGTTCCCCTTGCATGCAGATTTTCAATCGGCCGAAATGGGGCATGAAATAGAATTGACCTTAGACTGGAATTCAGGCATCGACCATAATGCCGCTATTTTATACCAAGGTCTGACAATAGGTATGATCGAGTCATTCAGTAAAATAGACCCTGTGTCGAGAAAAATAACCGCTAAAGCTAAAGTGAATCCTCGGGTTGTTCCTTACCTTACCGAACAATCTCAGTTTTACATTGTTGCCCCACGTATTGATTTAACGGGGATATCAAATGCTAAAAGCTTGCTAACCGGTACTTATATTAGTATGAGACCTTCACTTGCAGGTAAAGCGAGCAAACAATTTAAAGTATTTAATACCAAACCGCCTTATCGATACAGTGAACCAGGCTTGCACTTAGCATTAGAGGCAACTGATCGCAGTTCTTTACAAATTGGTAGCAAGGTCTATTACAAACAACAGCTAGTAGGTAGTGTCCAAGCAATAGACACCATTACGCCAGAGCAGCACTTGGTCTATTTACATATCCCACCTGAATTTAGCCATTACGTAAATCAATACAGTCGTTTCTACAACAGCTCGGGCATTAAGATAAAAGCCAGTTTACAAGGTATCGACATACAAGCACAGTCACTGCAAAGTATGTTAACGGGCTCTATTACCTTCTCTAGCAATGAAAGTGAAGAAGAAACAAAGCAAAATAGCGTGACTAATGGTGATGTATTCTCGTTATATAATAACGATAAGTTAGCTAAGCAAAAAACGCTATTTACACTGAATGCCAACGCATCAACTCAGGTAAATAATAATACCCGAATTTTATATCGTGGCACCGAAGTCGGCAGCATTCATCAAATAGACAGTATGGGCGAATTTAAACAATTGCAGCTTGGTTTATTACCTGAATATCAATATATTTTAGCGGAAAAATCACAGTTTTGGTTAGTAAAACCAAGTTTAAGTTTATCTGGCACAAGTGATACCGATGCTTTACTAGGCGGCGCTTACATTACTTTTAATGTTGGCCAAGGTAAGTCAAAAACACAGTTTAACTTATTAGGCTCTCCTCCAGCCAAACACGCTAGTGCCACAGGTTTGCAATTAACCTTGTTAAGTGATCATGCCAAGGTTGCCACGCCCGGCAGTGCAATAACGTACCGCGGTATTACTATTGGTCAAATTGACAATGTTAGTTTAGATAAAGAAGCCGATAATATACGTATAAATATTACCATTGATGAAGAACACCGCCATTTAGTCCAAAACAATAGCCGCTTTTATAATGCCAGTGGTATTACTTTAAGTGGCGGTTTAAGCAACTTTGTTATAAAAACAGAGTCCATAGATGCCATATTACGCGGCGGCATTAGCTTTTATAATCCTCAATCAACAAGCACTAATGATAGCGTGAAGGAACTAGAAACTTTTACTTTATTTGAGCATCTAGGACAAGCCAAGCAGGCAGGCTTAACCATTAACATTCACTTTAATGATGCCAGTGGTTTAAAAGTTAATAGTAAGGTTATCTACCAAGAGCAAGAAGTCGGCTTAATAGATCGTTTAGTTTTTAAAGACAATCAAATCGGGGTAACCGCATTAGTAATACTTAACGATTTAGGAGCTAAACATGCCAAGCAAGGCACAACTTTTTGGAAGGTTGAACCACAAATAGGCTTAGTTGGCTCAAAGAATGTTAGTTTATTATTAGATGGTGCTTTTATTGCTTTATTACCCAGTATTCGTACCCATCATGCACAAAAAACAGAGTTTAACGCATTAGCCTTGCCGCCAACAATTGAACAACTTCCTTATGGTTTAAATATCAATTTAACCACAAACCGCCTTGGTTCGGTGCGTGTTGGCAATCCAATACTTTATCGCCAAATAAAGGTCGGTAAAGTAATTGGTGTTGGTTTATCGGATACAGCAGATACCGTTAATATATTTATTAACATTGCCGAGCCTTATTCAGCCTTAGTTAATAGTGGCAGTAAGTTTTGGAATACCAGTGGCATTACCATTGAAGCAGGTATATTCACTGGTATTAATATTGATTCTGAGTCTGTTGAAACCTTAATTTCCGGTGGTATTGCCTTTGCAACACAAGAGGCTAATAAAGCAAATGAAGCAAAGACAATTCTACCACAGAGCTTTATTTTACATGACAATATAGATAATGACTGGCTGGAGTGGCAACCTAAAATCATCATAAATAAGTGACGGTTTAATCATTGGAGTAAAAACGTAAATTAATTACTTACATTTTACTCGTTTAACTTTACCTTGTTGTCCTTTATCTTAGTTGGTTAAGATGGAACGAGGTAAAAATAAAACATGAGCAATAGATTAGCCGCGTTATTAACAACTTGGTTTAGTCAAAAAGATGATTGCCAATGGCTATTGGCAACGATTATTGAAACCCAGCGATCTTCGTATCGTAAAGCGGGCGCAATGATGTTGATCAATAGCTTAGGTAAAACTTATGGTTTACTTAGTGGCGGTTGCTTGGAAGCTGATTTAAAACGTCAAGCGCAGAAATGTTGGTCGAAAAATCAAAGTACTACCGTATGTTATGACATGCAAGATGAAGATGATATTGCATGGCAGTTAGGCATAGGTTGTGGTGGATTAGTCAAAGTACTATTACAGCCGATAACTAAGCAAAATGATTACCTCGATTTAATCACCTTAAAAACTCAACTTGATAATCGAAATCACTGTTTCTATCAGCTTGATACTCACATTACAGACGCAAGAAACCTTGTTCACTTTGCCTTTGATAAAACACTACCTCACTTCATTGAGATTAAATCAGCACCTAGTTTAATCATTTTTGGTGGCGGTATTGATGCTCAACCATTAGTCTCTTTAGCAAAAACCTTAGGCTGGTATGTTTGTTTAGTTGATAGCAGAACTAGTTACGCTAGAGTCGCTTACTTCAAACAAGCAGATACCATCATAAATCAAAATTATGTAACACTTGAACAAGACCTGCAATTACCCAAAGCTGATGCGATTGTCATTATGCATCACAATATTGATTTGGATGCTCAAGCCTTAATATTAACTAAAAACCATCCCCATTTACGTAAAGCAAGTTATCTTGGTTTATTAGGGCCACAACATAGAACGTCACGAGTGCTGACCAAGGCGTGTATGTCCACAGTCGAATTAGCCATACCATTAGCAAACCCTATTGGTTTAGATTTAGGAGGAGATTTACCTGAGTCCATTGCCTTGTCCGTTTTATCGCAAGCCCATGCCAGTATAGAAAAAGCCACTGGTCAGTCATTAGGTTATTATCAGTGCCCTATCCAACGAGTTGTCGCCAATGCCCCTTAGCTCAACTAAAAAAGCTAACACTACAAATGTTGATAAGATGAGTCGATGCAATACTCAGCTTAATATAGTGCTATTAGCGGCGGGAAAAGGCTTACGTTTTCAACAGTCGTGTACAGATGCTAAAAAAGCTATTCAAATAAAACAATTGGCCAACCTTAATGGCATGCCCATAATAAGGCATAGCATTAACCAACTTCATCCTTTAGCGTCTGAAAATAGTATTACCTGCAACCTTTATGTTGCACTTGGCGCTAACCACCAAAAAATTAGCGCAGAGCTACCTGAAGATGTCACACCATTAGTCACTGAAAACTCTTCTCTAGGCATGGGCCATACTATTGCTGATTCGGTTACACAGATAGCTGATAAGAGTAGTCATATTTTAGTTTGCCTCGCCGATCAAGTACTAATCGACACCCAGCATTATCAGCAGTTAATCAATAAAAGCTTGGCTGAACCCGACAAAATAATCGCGACCTTCAGTGAAAATAAAATGATGGCTCCGGCTATTTTTCCTAAAATGTATTTTACTGAACTGGCTAAGTTGCATGGCGATAGGGGTGCTGGATCTTTATTAAAACGCAACTCGAACAACGTGATAACACACCCCTGCCCTAAAGCAGAATTCGATATAGATACTTGGGCTGATCTTGAGCATATCAGCCTATTAATAAAGCATAGTGAGCCATGCTTTTCATCAAAAATAGAGCTAAGACAAAGCAAAACCGAATGAAAAAATCATTACTAAAAGTCGCCACAAAATATTACTACTAAACATCGTAAAAACCTGGAGCCCGTATGATCAAGATAACAATAAACACTAAACCAATGACCCTTGATGTAGACCCACAGATGCCATTGCTTTATGCACTCAGAGATGAGCTAAAGTTAACGGGCACTAAATTTGGCTGCGGTGCAGGTCAATGTGGCGCTTGTACTGTGCATTTAAATGGTAAAGCAATACGCTCTTGTGTTACGCCAGTATCAGCGGTTGCTGAGCAAGAAATTACCACTATCGAAGGCTTGAGTAATAATAAGGGCCAGCTAGGCGAAAGTGAGATGCAAATTGCATGGCGTGAATTTAAAGTACCGCAATGTGGCTACTGTCAAAGTGGCCAGATGATGAGTGCCAGTGCATTACTCAAAGAAAAGAGTAAACCAACGGATGAACAAATTATTGAAGCGATGCAGGGTAATATTTGCCGATGTGGTACTTATAAGCGCATTAAAGCCGCAATAAAATCGGCAGCCGAAAACACCGTAGCAGCACAAGGAGTAACTAGCTAATGACAACAATTAAAAATGTTAGCCGTCGCAGTTTTTTAAAGCTTGCAGGTATCAGTAGCAGTAGTTTTGTTTTAGGCATGAATTTACCTATTACTCAAGTCCTTGCCGGTACACAAGGGACATTAGCAACAGCCCATGAATTAAACTTTTTTGTCAGCATAGCCAACGATGGTTTAGTCAATCTTATTTGTCATCGAAGTGAAATGGGACAAGGTATACGAACAAGTGTTCCGCAAATTATTGCCGAAGAACTCGGCGCCGATTGGGACAAAGTCAATGTAGTACAAGCGCAAGGTGATGCTAAATATGGCCCGCAGTCTACTGGCGGCTCTGCCTCAATTCGTAATCACTTCACCACGATACGACAAATGGGTGCTATCGCCCGAGACATGCTTGAACAAGCTGCTGCAAATATTTGGCAAGTTGATAAAGCACAAGTTCAAGCAAGAAATCATCATGTTATTCACATTAAAACTCAGCAAAAAATCAGTTTTGCTGAATTAGCAAAACATGCCGCAAAATTAACACCACCCAAATCAGAAGAAGTAAAACTTAAAGCGATCACTGATTTTTCACTTATTGGTAAAGATGTAAAACTGGTAGATCTTGATGATATTGTTGCTGGCAAAGCGCAATACGCACAAGATATTCAATTACCTGATATGTTAATTGCGACCATAGTTCGCCCGCCAGTAGTTGGGGGCAGCGTAGTGTCATTTGATGCCACGGAAGCAAAAAAAGTGAAAGGTGTCTTTGATGTTATTGCGCTCAAACCACGCAGTATTCCAGTAAATATAAACCCATTATCAGGTGTTGCCGTATTAGCAACAAACACATGGGCTGCAATTGAAGGGCGTAAGAAGCTTAAAGTAGCATGGCAACTTGGTGATAAACAAAGTCACAACAGTGAGACATTTAAAGCCGAATTAGTCAAAAAAGTAAATGAAAAAGGCCAGCATGTCGCTGATAAAGGTGATGTATACGCACACCGATATGATGAAAAAAATACCGTGGCAGCCACTTATACCGTACCTTACATTCATCATGCACCAATGGAAACACCCGCAGCAACCGCGGTAGTAACCGATGATAAATGTACTATTTGGGCTGGCACGCAAGCACCACAATGGGCGAGAAGAAAAGTTGCCGAAGAGTTAGGTATAAAGAAAGAAGATATCGATAAAATAGAAGTTAACCAGACTTTAATGGGTGGCGCTTTTGGCAGAAAATCTAAAGGAGACTTTATTGTTGAGGCGGTTGAATTAGCCAAAATCACCAAACGTCCGGTCAAGGTTATTTGGTCTAGAGAGGACGATATTCAACATGGATTTTATCACTCTATTGCCGCCAACTACCATAAAGCCGAATTAACAGCGGACGGCAACGCTGACTTCTGGTTAAGCCGTAATGCCTATCCACCAATTTCTTGGTTATGGAACCCTGACGCTAAAACACCGAGTGATTTTCAATTAGGTTTAGGTTTTGCTGATCTCCCCTTTGAATTAAACAACTTAGCTATTGAAAAGCATGAAGCCGACTCCTTTGTTCGCCCGGGTTGGGTTCGCTCAGTCGCCTGTATCAATAATGGCTTTGCGCTTGGTTCTTTTGTTGATGAGCTTAGTGTCAAAGCTAATATTAGTCCTAGACAAATGTGGTTAAACTTATTGGGCACTGATCGGTTGGTTAACCCTTCTGACAATAACTTTAACTATGGTAATTATGATTTAGATTTAAAAGCGCACCCACTTGACACTAAACGCATGAAACATCTAATTAATCTGATTAGTGACAAAGCCAATGTTGAAGTAAAATTACCTGAAAACCAAGCTTGGGGCATCAGCTTTTTACGTAGTTTCGGTACTTTCGTTGCCGCTGCATCAAGAGTCGAGGTGGTTGACAATAAAGTTAACGTATTAGAAATGCATACTGCTGTCGATTGCGGCATTGTCGTTACACCAGACAGAGTAAAGGCGCAAATGGAAGGCGCAATGATATTCGGTTTATCAATCGCTTTGATGAATGAAATATCAGTAAAAGATGGTAAAGTTGAGCAAAGTAATTTTCATGACTATCCTGTGGCCCGTATTAATCAAGCCCCTGAAATGCATGTACATATTGTTGAGTCTGATGCACCTCCAGGTGGTATTGGCGAGCCAGGAGTACCGCCAGTGGCTCCAAGTATTACCAATGCTATTTATCATGCCAGTAAAGTACGCATACGCGATTTGCCCGTCAATAAAGTTTTTACCGTTTAACCTTAAACGAAAAAATACAGCTAGTGCGTCAGCGCTAGCTGTATTTTTTCACAACTTTATCATTGAGTATCTTTCACTGAACTTTATTTTATCAACTTAAACAATCGTCGTTCTAATACAAACCCCATAATACCGCTCGCTAATAACAATACACCTAAGACTTGTAACCACGCATTAACGGCTCTTAACTGTTTTTCATGTTTAGTCTTTCTAAAAAAACGCCTTCCTCCTTCAACCTCCTCTTCAAAAGAGTACCCTTTGTTTTCAAAGGTCATCTTTATTAAAACATCACTACGCTGTGCCATAGTCACTTTAATTTTGCGCATTTTTTCATCTTTTTCATTACGATCTTTAATATCAATAAGATCACGCCATTGCCTAAATATATCACTTGGTTCACCAGCTAACACTACCCCTTTAGAGCTATATTCATAAAGCGTTTCATTAAATACCTGCTTGGCATAACCAATATAAAACAAGGTAACTGCCACCACGATCAAACTACTGGCAACATAAAGTAGCTTACGTTGCTGATTTAATTTTTTTGTACTTGCTTGTTGATATAGCTGTTCAATATCACTGATCACCAAGAGGTTATTTTTTATATAATTTGTATCTAACGGCTCTAACAATTGAGCAACTGATAACGAAAAAGCACGGAGCAACTTTCTAAAAACTTCATTAGAAGGCAGAGATTTATCATTTTCTAACTTTGATAAGTAAGATTGCTCAATACTTGCTAGCTCGGCTAATTCAGGCTGACTTAAACCTTTTTCTGCGCGTAATTTTTTTAACTGTTCACCTAGTGTCATGGTTAATTCCTTTTTCTTATTACTGCTTTTAATTTTATAAATATATCACTTAGCCTATTGGCTAAATATCAAGTCAAAGCGCCGGCTGCTTTGTACTTACTCCTATGATAGTTCAATCATACCGACCCCACTATCACGGGGCAAGTGTGGCTATTCTTGGGTATTCCTTTAAAAATAACTAGATGAATATTAGTGAATATCAGCAAATAACAACAAATAGATAAAAATGTGACCAAGAATAACATTTATATTAAAACTTTAATTGCAAATAACAACTATTACCATTACCATTCAGCTCCGTTTATTTTGTGAACATTTTTTAAAGGATTTTAATACAGTGATAAAACGGTACCGTAGTGAAATAATAACTGTCATTATCGCCCCAGCACTCTTTGCTTTTCTTACTTTGAATAGCGTTATGGCTGCGCCAAATAAAGTAGAAGAAACCGATAGTCTGATTCAAAAATGGTTGGCCATCGAACAGCAGCGTAATGCCTTGATTAATGACTGGCATCAGCAAGAGCCATTACTAAAACAAAGACTGACATTACTCAAGCAAGAACAATCACAACTAGAGAAAAATCTAGCGACTACCATTGATAATGACAGCGAAGTAGAGAAAAAACGTGCCCAACTGCTCAAATCACAAAACAGCATGGAATCTGGGCAAGCCCTATTAGAAAAATCCTTAGTTGATTACTTCCAATATATTGCTGAAATACACCCGAAATTACCACCACCACTGTTTAAGGCTTGGCAAAAAAAACTTTCTTCTACTGAATTTACCAATGCCGATATCACCAAAAAGCTCAATACTTTATTAGAGCTACTAGAGCAGTTGAATGATTTTGAACAGCGCATCAGTCACGCTGAAACCGCTTTAGTTTTACCCACACCACAGGGTGACAAAGAAATCATGGTACAGCAACTTTACATTGGTTTAGCACAAGCTTGGTACGTATCTCTCGATGGCAGTTTAGTAGGGCGTGGAACGCCAGAAGAAAATGGCTGGCATTGGCAAGCAGATAACTCTGTTGATGGCGAAACGATATTGAATGCTATTGCAATGATTGAGCGACGTAGTGAAGCAAAATTTTTGCAATTACCTATTTCACTAAAATCATCAATAACTGCGGCTAAGTAAATGAAATATTTAAGCCAAACAATGGGCAGCAGACCTATTGCCATTACTGCTGTAATTATCACTTTCATACTATATAACAAGTAGCAATCAAATGAATAAGCTAGTCATCTTTATCATTCTTATAGCCCTTTCTTCTAACTTTGCGCACAGTAGCACCAATGCTGTAAGCAATAGTAAGGTAGTTGATGGTTTACTAAAAGATATAAAATCAGCACAGAAAAAATTGGTTTTGAGTCAAAAAAAACTTACTAAACTTAGAGCCGCACTATCATCAAAAGTACGCAGTTCTGAGAAAACAGTAGCCGATTTAAGAGACCGTGCCGCCGTTTCTCAACGTCTACGAGACGAAAAAACCCTAAGTTTGCAACAACTGCAAACACGATTAAAAACGTGGAGTGAGCAAAGACAGTACCAACAAAATATATTGAGCCGCTTTAATCATAACCTAGCAAAACAACCTTTTTCTCCGCAGGCCTCGGCAGAAGAAAAACTGGCTTGGTTAACACAACTTCTCGACAATATTGATAATAAAATCCATCCTCGTTGGCAAGAAAATAAAGTCGTCATGCCAAACGGTGAATTACATAACGCACAAGTATTATCAGTAGGCCCTGTTAACTTATTTGTTGAGCCAACACAGGATATGACTGGTTTTGTCAGTTTTATTGATAGTCCTGATACCACAGCACATCAAGCCGACTTATTTAAAGCAGAACTACTACTTTCTAGTGATGAAAGTGCTGGCATACTCTCCTTAATGAATACAGGCACAGGCACAGTCTCATTTGATCCAACCCTGACACGTGCTTTTAAAATTAACAGCGAGCAAGACAGCATTATTGATCATGTTGCAAAGGGTGGTATTTGGATATTTCCTATTGTCGCTTTTGGAGTTTTCGCCACCATCATCGCCTTAGTTAAAGCGATACAGTTCTTTCGTTTACCTAGCTTGATTCCAGCCTTTAATGAACGTTTTGCACAATTGGAGAAAATTTCTGAACGTGACGATAGAGAGGATGCTCAAAAAGCGCTTTTTGAGCAAGCAAAAGGTATGCAAGCAGAGTTAATCGCTATTGCGCTTAATAGTGATGTCGGAGCCAAACGAGATGACAGGTTATTCGCTAACTTATTGCACAATAAACATAAATTAGATTATTGGCTTGGTGCCATTGCTATCACTGCGGCAGTAGCCCCCTTATTGGGTTTATTAGGTACAGTCAGCGGAATGATTGAAACCTTTAAGTTAATGACCTTATTTGGTGCAGGCGACCCTGCTGCAGTTTCAGGTGGCATATCACAAGCCTTAGTCACCACAGAGTTAGGTTTAGTGGTTGCTATTCCTGCCTTAATACTTCATGCCTTGTTATCACGACGAGTAAAAACGTATTACGGTCAACTAGAATCGTGTGGTGTTAACTTAAGTCAATTAAATACCCAAACTGTAGCGCTTAATTCAAACAGCTAAGGAGAATTTTTATGTCTTTTAATTCATTTGATAACCCTGTGGTATGGAGCATATTAGTACTAGGGTTCGTTTGTTATCAATTGCTCAGTTATTATATTATTCGCGCATATTCAGGAAATTATCAACTTAAAGATGCGTCATGGATCACCTCGACTGAGATCTTTATTGGTGCCCTGCCTTTATTAGGCTTATTGGGCACCATCAGTGGATTACTTGATACATTTCAAGCCATGTCTCATGGCGCGGAGCTTGATCAAGCCAGTGCACTAAGCCAAGGTATCGCAGATGCGTTATGGACAACGCAATTAGGCTTAGTGGTCGCAATACCAGCCTGGTTAATGCTTGGTCATATTAAACACCTGCTTGTTAAGCAAATAGTTAAACAAGGTGAAATCCATGCGTGCTAATTTGCAGCAACGTTTAGAGCAAACGCATAACGGAATAGATTTATCCCCCTTGCTTGATGTAGTTTTTATCTTATTGATATTTTTTATTGTCACCTCTGTTTTTGTTAAAGAAACCGGTGTTGAGGTAGATAAACCTCAAGCCGTTTCTGCCCAACGTCTTGAGAATACGGTTATTATGCTGGCAATAACCAGTAAAGGAGATGTTGTTTACGACAGTACTTCTATTGGCGTTGCTGGTGTACGAAATACCATAGCGCAATTACTTAAAGTAAGAGACCGAGCCGTGGTTATTCAAGCCGATAAACAAGTGATGACAGAGCTACTGATAGAAGTGATAGATGAAGCAAAATTGGCTGGTGCAAGCTCAGTTAATATTGCCACCGCGCTCTAAGGTAATGACACGCTGATGAAAAAGAAACTCAATCGCTTTCATTTATTCGCTTTTATCGCGAGTAGTAGCTTAATGATACTGGCTTTACTTGGCATATTAGCGAGCAATTGGTTTGCTAATGAATATGAGCCTAAGGTAATGGTACGTAAAGTAAATCAAGCTTATACCCCGCCACCGCCGCCACCTAAACCGGTTAGTCGACCCATAACCGAGGCACAGCCCACGATAGATCTTAATACTGCGGGCGAAGGGCCATCAATTGAGGTGTCAAAACTGACCATCAAACAAGACTTTGACCCTATGTTATCACCACCAGACTTAAATCATGCCCCTAATGATTTAAACCTAGATTTAGCGATAGATTGGCAGGCATTTGGTTTAGGTGAGCTTGACAGTGTGCCAGTATTATTGACCCAAATAAAAGCCGTTTTTCCAAGAAGCTTGGCACGTAAAGGCATTAAAAAAGCAAAAGTAGCCCTTGACGTTTTTATTGATGAGCAAGGCACTATCACCTTGGTTGGCATTAAAGAGATGCCTTATAAAGAATTACTTGATTCAATTAACAAAATCATCCGCAATTCGCGTTTTTCTATACCAACTAAAGGCGGGCAAGCGGTACGCGCTCGTTTCATTTGGCCAGTGGAGTTTAAAAAGACATGACAACAAAATTAATCACCAGCTACCTTATTTATTCTATTGCGCTTACTAGTTTGGCTTATAGCAGTACAAATCTAGCGAGTAATCAGCAAAGTTCCCCTGCTGATAGAAAACCATTAAAAATAAACAGTATTAAAATTGAACAACTATCACCAGTATGGACATTGCCTGCAGGAAATAATCCACTTTTACAACGTGATGCAAAGTTATTACCAGTAGAACAGCCGTTAGCATTAACCATACGACCATTGCTCAATAAAAAAGATTATGCTGGCGCATTAGCCGCTATCGAGCAAGTGAGCCAAGCCGACTATGAGCCTGAACCTATACTCAGCTTGAGCCCTGCTTTACTGCAAGTAAAAGGGCAAATCTACCTATCTTTAAATAAAGATGAACAAGCAAAAGATAGTTTTTTAGCCGCTATAAGGCAATTACCTGATTTCATTCGAGCCCACAAAAGCCTAGCGGTTATCTATATCAAGCAAAAAAATTATCAACAAGCCCGAGAACACTTAGTTAAAACCATTACCTTAGGTGAAGGTGATGCCCAGCTCTTTGGTTACCTTGCTTATATTAATTTACAACTTAGTACACCTTGGTCAGCTATCGCTGGTTATGAACAAGCCTTATTACTTGAACCTGAAAACCAGCAATGGCAGCAAGGTTTGTTATACAGCCTGATCAGCGCCAAAGATAATCATGCCGCCAAAGCCATGTTAAATGAAATGCTGCAAAAAACGCCCAACGATGCGCGTTTATGGCTGCAACGCAGTCGAATATCGCTTGATGACAATACGCCACTTGATGCATTAACCAGTATGGAAATGGCGGTAAGATTAGGTAATAGCGATGCGGATAATTTAATTGCTACCGCACAATTACACTTGAACCATGGCAGTGTCAGTAGAGCGGCAGAGCTAATGGCACAACTGCTAACTCAATGGCAGCAAAAGAAACCTTATGTGACCAGTAAAAATACCGAACACTTTGATGCTATTGAGTCAGTCATCGCTTGGTTGGTTTATGAAAAACATTGGCCTGAAGCGAAAAAATTACTTAAACACAGTGACAAGTACGCCAAACAAATTAGCGACTTACAAAAAAGTCAGCTCAAGCTGCATTATGCTAGTTTACCTGGCAATAGTAACAAAAAAATCACCCAGTTATATGAGCAAGCCATTAAGCTAGCACCGACCAACGGCAAAGCACTTATTGCTTTGGCTGAGCACTATCAAAAAAATAATGACTATACACAGGCGCAAATGCTCTTTATCAGAGCAGCTAGTTTAGAGGGGTTTGCTGAACGTGCTTTCATTGGTCACGCCCAAGTATATATCGAGCAAAAGAATTATGACCAAGCGGCAATATTACTGCGTAAAGCCTTAAAGCTGAATCCATCAAGACAAGATTTAGTACAAAATATACGTTTGCTTGATCGCATGAATAACAATCAAATTTAACGGTTATTTTAACAATAAATGTTGCAAGGTTTGCCATCAATCAATAGTCAACAATACCAGCTATTTTGTTTTGTAGTGGATACCAGAGCTGGTTATTGTGCTAGATTAACAGTCGTTTGACTGCTCAGCACTTGCACTGGCTCGAACCCAATCAAGTGATGTGAATTCTCGGAGTTTTTATGTCTTCATTACAACAACTCGACATTCCAACTGATATCGTCAGTTGTCACGACTACCAGAAATACGCCGAAAAAATACTACCAACGCCAAGTTGGCACTATATTGCTGGCGGCAGTGGCGATGAATTAACGTTAAAAGCGAATAACTGTGCCTTTAATAACATTGGTTTACAGCAAATGTTATTACCTGATATTCATCAAGTTGATACGGCTATTTCCCTTAATGCTGAGCAACATGAAAATCCCATTTTAGTTGCACCCATTGCCTATCAACAACTCGCTCATCTAGATGGTGAGTTAGCGACAGTACAAGCGGCAAATGCTCAAGATATTTCCATGGTGCTAAGTACGCTATCAAGCACACCTTTAGAAGACGTTGCCCAATATAAATCAAAACAACCACTTTGGTTTCAGCTATATATTCAAGCCAAGCAGCAAGATACCTTTGATTTAATACAGCGCGCTGAACGCGCCGGTTATACTTCTCTCGTTATTACCTTAGACGCACCGATTAATGGTTTGCGTAATCGAGAACAACGCCATAATTTTAAATTACCTGAACATATCCAAGCGAAAAATTTACAACCATATTTAAGCCCTGCTGTAGAGCAAGCAGTGACAGGGCTTTCATCACAACAGCTCACGCTAACACAATTATTAGCGCAAGCACCACGCTGGCAAGATATTAGCAATATAATTAAAGAGACACGGCTACCCGTTTATTTGAAAGGTATATTAACCATTAATGATGCGCTTAAAGCAAAAGAGCTCGGCGCTACCGGCATTATAGTGTCAAATCACGGTGGTAGAATTTTAGATGGTGTACCGACCAGCATAGAAATGCTGCCATTAATCAGAAAAGCGGTTGGTAATGAAATGGAAATATTATGTGATAGCGGCATTCGCCGTGGCAGCGATATTTTTAAAGCTATCGCATTAGGCGCTAACAGTGTTTTAGTAGGCCGACCTGTTATTTACGGACTTGCGACAGCAGGTGCTATGGGAGTCGCACATTGTCTTCGTTTGCTCAAAGACGAACTAAAACTGACCATGGCATTAACGGGCTGCGCTAACATTTCTGATATTAATCGCGATAAAATACGTATGCCATAAACGGGTGGGTTAGTCATTGTCAGCAGTGGTTATCATTCACCGATAAAACAGCGAATAACGACGCTATACTGGCGGTTAGCCGTCACTAAGTTTCACTCCATTGCCTTAATAAATTATGGTAAACGCCGCTTAACTTCACTACCTCATTAGCACTTTGCTTAGCAGCAGTTAAATTTTGAATGCTTTGATCTAAATCGAATAAAATTCGACGCTGTTCATCACTTCGAATCAAGCTTTGAATCCAGAAAAATGAAGCAAGACGACGACCTTGAGTAACGGGTGTTACTCGATGGGTACTGGTTGAAGGATATAAAACAGCATCTCCTGCTGCTAATTTTACCGATTGTTGGCCATAAGTATCTTCAATGATCAGTTCACCACCTTCATAACTTTCTGGCTCAGATAAAAAAACCGTAATAGAAATATCAGTACGAATTTTAACATGACTGCCAGGCACAAAACGAATAGCATTATCAATATGATTACCAAATTCACCAGCGCTTTGATAACAATTAAACATAGGCGGCAGTATTTTATTGGCTAAAGCTGCGCTATTAAATACCGGGTGGTCATGTAAACGAGCCAAAATAAAATCGCCTAGTTGCTGACCTTCTGTACTATCAGTGGGTAATTGTAAGTTATTTTTGCAATCAAGCGCTAAATGACCTGCTGTAGTTTTACCATCAACCCAATCAGCTTGCTCTAACATACTGCTAGCTTCTATGACTTGCGCCTTACTTAAAACTTTATCCAAAGTAATTAACACATTTACTCCTAGAAAAGGGAGCCAAGCTCCCTCTTTAATTTATGGTGACGTGTTGTTGAAGTGATAAAAGCGAGCTTCACAAACAGGGATGCTTGTGTAGAGCCCCACGGAAGGGTTTACGCGTCTCGCTTGTTTACTCAACAACATTGAACGACAACAGAGCCTAAAACACATAGTTCGCTGACAGCTTCATTACGCGTGGTGAACCTGGGCGGAAATGTCCACGAGCACTATAGTCATTAATAAATTCTTTATCTGTCAAATTATCAACATTAAATTGTACCTGTAATGCATCAGTTACTTGGTAAGCAGCCATCGCCTGAATGAGTGTAGTGCTACCCGTTTCAAAATAGGCTCTATTACGACGCCAATAAGTATTGCCCGAACTATATTGTGCCCCCAAACCAAGGGTGAACTTTTCTATATTGTAATCTAACCAAATATTAGCGGTATCGTCTGGTGCAGCTGATAAACCATTACCTACTTTATCTTCACTAAAATCTTTAGTCACTTCAGTATCTTGGTGGGTATAGCCCGCTAAAACACTCAAGCTTTCAGTGATTTTACCATTGACACTTAGCTCAAAACCTCTAGCTTCTTGCTCGCCGGCTAGATAAGTTACCGCGTTTTCATCTCGGTCTTTTACGGTTTTGCTGGTGACAAAATATGCTGCTGCTAGCTGTAAATCACCATCAAACAAATCAATTTTACCACCAAATTCAAAGTTAGTTGAATCTTCTGGATCGAGTTTATTAATATCGTCAATAGTATTTGCTCGACCTGAAAACGCTAAGTCACCACCGGCAGGATCTTGTGAGTTAGCAAAAGAAACATAAATGCTCGACTGCTCTGTTGGTTTATAGTTAAGTGCCATGTTCCAACTAACAAAAGTAGAATCTGCTTCTAAACCAGTGACGAGTATACGGTGCCATTTGCCATCAATTTTTTGCCATCCATACGCTGAGCCTTCCGCTTTATAGTCCTCAAAGCGCGCACCAGCGGTAAGTAACCAATGTTTGTTAAAGGTCATGGTATCTAATAAATAAATAGCTGCGCCTGTACCCTCAACTGCTGTTGGCGTATCTCCACGATAAATAGAGCCTGAGCCGGTATAGTTTTGATGAGGATTAGGCTGATCAAACGGTAATATATGAGCGTCTAATTCAATATCTTTCGCTACAATGTAAGTGGTTTTTTCTTCATTATATAATTCAATACCAGTAACCAAGTTATGCTCTACACTACCGGTTTCAAAGTTAGCCAATAAATCAAACTGGTTAACAAACAAGGTATTTTCTTCGTCTAAATTACGTGTATACCCGGTGTCATAGCCATTTTCATATTCACTTTGCCTGTCTTTTCTATAGGCAATAGGTCGACCGACAATAGACTGCTTATCATTGCTGACAAAACGTGTTTGGTTAATCAAACTAATATTATCTGACCACTGGTGCTCAATCACTAAAGTACCAACATTAATATTAACTTCTTCAAAGTCACGCTCTGCATGACCATAAAATTTATTCCATAAACTAGAATCTACCGGTCCTGCTTTAATGCCAAATTTCTCACTGACACTGTCTGAAATATAAGGTAAACCTAACATAGGTGTATTATCTTGCTTCATCAACATAACATCAGCCGTAAGGCGAGTTTTTTCACTAAACTCATGGTAAAGAGAAGGTGCTATTGCCAAGGTTTGATAATTTTCAATGCCATTACCAAATACGTCACCACCGTCAGTATAAAGTGCATTAACACGCAACCCCGTATTATCGCCTAAACTGGTATTTACATCGACAGTAATACGTTTGGTATCTGCATCATCCAACATAACATTCGTACTAGCGAAATCATCTAACTTAGCTCTTTTAGTCACCATATTGACAACACCGCCAGACGAACCTTTGCCGGTAATGCTTGAACTAGCACCTTTACTTACTTCTATTTGTTCAGTATTAAATAAGTCACGAGAATAACCCGTTACATCGCGAATACCATCAATATAGATATTACCGTTGGCACTGAAACCACGAATGGTAATTTTATCATTGGTAGTAATGTTGCCACCGCCACCTTCACCAGCACCAAAAGTTGAAACACCCGTAACATTACGAAGTGCATCATTTAAGCTAGTAACACCTTGATTGGAAAGTACTTTAGCATCAACAACGCTAATGGTTTTTGCGGTATCAAGTAAGCTAGTTGTGATTTTATGGTTAGATACTCGCTCTTTTTTAAAAGGCGATGACGACTCTTCACTAACCGTTGTTTGCGCTAATGTCTTGGTTGAGGTTTCAGTACTAGCTTGCGCATTAACAGTCAGCGCGGCCACAGCAATGGCAACGGCTTTAGATAAAGTTGAACGAGTAAAACGGTTAGAAATATACACACATAACTCCTATTTTCTTAAAGATAAAACCACATGGCTTTAATATCGCGCCACATCTTAATGATAATGATTACCATTTACAACATAAAAAGACAAATAATTACTTATTAAATTGAACCTTTTGTTAAAAATGAGAATGAAGGTAATTACAGATTGCCAAGCGAATGTTTCGACTTGCACCATCGTCGGGCGCTGGAAATCAGTTACCTTGATGCCTTAACGCGTATGCAGCCCTGTCATGCGTCATCAACTGAAGAGGCTGAATTGATAGTAGAGTTGCTGATAAAAATTGATTCAGCTTTAGATAACTTACCGAAAAGGAAGGCAGACTTTTTTCATTATTTCGCTTTGAAGGTTTAACTTATAGCGTTATTGCTGACTTACCCAGTGTTCATATCAGGGCTCAGCTAGCAAACTAGCAATAAACCCGCGTTATCGGTTTGGTTAACGCAAGTTGGTGCTGTGAGTTCGGCTTTGATATGCACTTAATTACTACCACTACAGCAACACTAATTGATATTTAGTTGACAAATAATATTCAGTAAACCTTGATGGTACAAATGATAACCATTATCATACGCATCATAAGTATTCATCAATTTACTACTATGCTCGCTGACAAGCGCAATTTTCAACAAAAACTGAATCAACTTTATAGCCAAAACTATACTTGGTTACATGCTTGGTTGCGTAAAAAAATGCTGTGCGAACATCACTCTGCTGATGTAGCCCAAGATACGTTTGTCAGAATACTTACCTCGAAAAATGCCCTCAAAAATATGCGTGAAGCACGTGCTTATTTAACCAGTATTGCTAAAAACCTGCTTATTGACCGCGCAAGGCGACAACGATTAGAACAAGCTTACTTAGCTGAACTGGCCTTAACATATCAAGACTTTGCCGGTTTTAGTGCACCGTCACCAGAAGAAATTTATCAAACCATCAGTATATTAGAGCAAGTTTGTCTGGTACTTGAAGGGCTGTCAGCCAATGCACAACAAGCATTTATCCGTCATTATATTGAAGGCGAAACCCAAGTTGTTATTGCCAAAGATTTAGCGGTATCAACTAAAATGGTGCAGAAATATTTAGTGCAAGCACTGGTTAAATGTCGGCAGATAGCTGATTGTCAGGCACCGCAAGGTGACTCAATTGAGTAAGGTAACAAAACCACGTTTAACCGATGAAGAAGTTGCTGAACAAGCCGCCATGTGGACGGTAGAGCTAAGCGCTGATGAGCCGATATGTAAAAAATCGCTATTAGCCGAATTTGAACAATGGCAGCAAGCAGATAATCGTCATAAAAAATCCGCCGTAGAAATGCAGGGCTTTATACAGTCTATTGGCTCAGTTGACTCGGTTAATGCAATTGACTCTGCTAATACGGCTCAGGCCAAGAAAAAAAGGCCCAGGTTTGCTCGTAATGTAATAAGTAGCGTTTTGGTAGGTAGTCACTCTTCTATGTTGGCGTCAACCTTAAAAGGCGCAACATTCTCGTTACTGTTAACACTGGCGGCTTTACTGGGTATTAATCAATTTCCGCCAGCTATTATGATGGCCGACATCAGCACGAGTGCCGGAGAATGGCAAAGTCATACCCTAGATGATGGCAGCCAAATCAGCCTTAATTCAAACAGTGCCATTGATATTCGTTTTACCAATAACACCCGTGAATTAATACTATTAGCGGGTCAGGTAAAAGTAACTGTCAGTAAAGATGCACAACGACCCTTTATTGTTAGTACCGAGCATGGCAGCATTGAAGCATTAGGCACAGAATTTATTGTTAGTCACCAAGACGCATCAACGAACTTGGCCATGTTAGAGTCGAAGACATTAGTCAAAACCGCACAGCAATTACAAACAACTATTAGCCAAGGTCTGGTGGTTAGTGCTGGGTTTTCGGTGAAAATCACTGAAGATAAATTAGGTGTTTTGCAAAAAATATCGCCGACATCTTTGGCAAAATCGTGGCAGAAAAAGCTGCTAGTGGTACAAAACAAATCGTTAGCTGACGTACTCAATGAAATTAATCGCCACCGTACTGGCAATATTTTTTATGATAATGAACAAGTGCAGCACCTGCGCGTTTCAGCGGTTTTACCGTTAAACGATACCGAGCAAGCGTTAACCTTATTAATGGCCAATTATCCGCAACTTAAAATGCGCATGTTAACGCCGTATGCTGTTTTTATTGGTGAGAAGTAAGACGTTTTTCAGCGAGACTAGGCTCCCCATTCCACCTTATATTTTCCCCTTTAATAAAGAACAATAAAAAATAATTAAGAATAAATGACCTTTTGGTTCCTGTTTTTGTTTTTCATCCGTCAATGAAGATGAAACAAAGAAAAATTGCCTGTTTCCTCTTTTTAGAAGATTTTTAGAAGGAATAGCTGAAACGGTGATTTTTCGACACTAATACATAAATACGCTAACAACAGCGCATATTTATGGCTAAGACAACCAAAAATTAACGATGAGAAGTAGTAATAACATGCGTAATCACCAAGATACAATCCAAAAAATAAGCCAAAAGGCAAGTCAACAATTCAGCCGACAGATTGCCCCGGTAACCTTAGCTGTCACCTTAGCGCTATCGTCATTAGCCACGCAGGCTTATCAGCCTCAAGCACAAGACAATACTCAGCTTGAGCAAGGTTCAGGTTCAGGTTCAGGTTCAGGTTCAGCACAATACAATATTGCCGCGGGATCTTTAGCACAAGTATTGAATACTTTTTCTCAGCAAGCCGGTGTTGCCTTAGTAGTTGATGCGAACAAAGTGAATGGCTTGCACAGTAATGGCCTACAAGGTTTATTCTCTATAGGACAAGGTTTTGCTACTTTGTTGCAAGGCACACAATTTACCGTTAAAAAAACCGCTGCGGGTTATATTTTAGTTAATAAAACAAAGACAAACATTGCCACGTTAGCGACCGCAGTTGTCAGCAGCGAAAGTTTGAAAAACGGTACTGGTGAAGACGGTTATTTCAGTGATGGCAATACCAATATTGGTGTTTGGCAAGGACGAAGCCTGCAAGAAACCCCCTATTCAATTAATGTCGTTACTGAAGATTTTATTCAAAATATACAGGCAACCAGTAGCGATCAATTATTCAAAATGAATCCCGTTACTCAATTTAGCTGGCCGCAAGCACAAAATGATGCACCTTATATTTATACCCGTGGTTTTCAAACTGGTACTTCTTCGCGTAACGGAGTAACTCGTGATGGTTATGATCATGGCGTCAGTATGGCTGATGTTGCTCGTGTCGAAGTATTAACGGGAATGTCTGGTTTTCTTTATGGCGCTGGCAATATTGGCGGCATGGTCAATTATGTTAGTAAACGACCAACCGATGAGCGTTATAACTCAGTAACCTTAGGCAATACTAGTGGCAGTAACGTATATGCCCATGGTGATTTTGGTGGTCGCATCGGTAATGATGGCGACTTTGGTTATCGCGTTAACTTATTAGCGCAAGACGGTGAAACTACCGTTAAAGACCAAGACGCAGAACGGAATTTTGCTAGCCTAGCGTTAGACTGGCAAGCCACAGATAATTTGTTAATACAAGTGGATGGCTCGTATCGTGATTATCATCTTAAAGGTCGTCAGGCTTATTGGAGTTTAGGTAAAGATGAAAGCCAAAGCAGTGGTAAAGCACTGCGTACTGATGCCGATGATATCGATAGTGATTTGCTTTGGGGACAGACTTGGGCCTACCAAAATACTGAAACTGAACGTTTAGGCGCGAATCTATCTTGGGATATTACAGATAAGATAGGTTTACGCGCTGGTTACCTCAATGAAGAGGTTACTCGCGATAGTACGTTATCATTTAATACCATCAATGCTGACAATACTTATAATCAAAGCACGCATACGAATAGAAAAGCACCACATGTTATTGATAGTGTCGGTGGTTTCGTATTACTTGATATGGCATTTAATACCGCTAGCATAGAGCACACCTTGATCACCGCCTATCGTTACAGTGACAACAAGCAAGCACGATTTAGAGATGGCCGCAGCAATAAACTAAAGCAAGAAAATCTATCTTTTGCCGCACCTACAAATGTTGCCGAGCCTGTATGGGAAGAGTATGGCGTTGAAGGTAGTTATGTTCGTGCCAAGTGGGGCTCAGAAAATATTAGCCTAGGAGATGATATTCGTTTTAATGAGCAGTGGTCGACTTTAGTGGGCTTAAGTTATGCCACTGTTTATGCCAAAGGTTTTAGCAAAACACTTGAGCCAACTTATAGTTACGATGAAAGTGCATTAACGCCGAGTGTTTCTGTTATTTACCAGCCACAAGCTAATATCACTACTTATATCAGCTACATGGAAGGTCTTGAAGAAGGAGGTATTGCGAGTGATGATGAAGATGTCATCAATGCTGGTGAGGTAATGAAACCTTTAATTAGTTCTCAATATGAACTGGGCGCAAAACTTGATATTGACGGCATGTTATTAACGGCGGCGATATTCGAAATAGATAAAGGTCTTGAGTATTATAAAGAGGTTGCTGACGATAAGAGAAAATTAGTGCAAGACGGCCGCCAAGTACACCGAGGTTTAGAGTTTACCGCTACTGGTAAACTGACTGAAAATTTAACCTTAGTGGGTGGTTTTACCTTGCTTGATGCAGAAAGTAATAATCAGAAAATTGATACAGACATAGAAGGTAAAACACCAAAAGGTGTTGCCGAAACAATGGCTAAACTTTATGGTGAATATACTATTGCCGCTGTACCAGGTTTAGTGATAAATGGTGGTTTTAATTATACCGGTGATTTTTATGGTGATGCCGCTAATACTGATGACTTAGACGGTTATACCCTCGTTGATATCGGCGCTCGTTATACCCTTGATATTGCACAGCAAGACTTAACATTTCGACTCAATGTGAATAACTTAACCGACCATAGATACTGGGCAAATGATCGCTTTTTAGGTGATGGTCGCCGAGTAACACTGTCGGCTAATATCGAGTTTTAACCCGACCGTGCTTTGAGTAGGTAATTTATCGTAATCAGATTAACAAGGAGCCAAATTACTGGCTCCTTTTAATCAGCCTTGCATCTTTTTTCAACAAAAGTATAATACGAATCATTCTTAATTGGATTTTGCACTTTGCTAAGTTTGCTGTCTAGTATGTCTAATCAACCTCATTGCCTTAGTGTTAATACTCGTTCTACAATCAATATTGCTAGTGGCCAAGATAATCAAGATGTTGGCCAGCTTTATGTTGAGCATCAGCCTTGGCTCTATAGATGGTTATGGCGTAAGTTAGGTTGTTCATTTCAGGCCGCTGATTTGGCACAAGATACCTTTGTCAAAGTCTTATCTCAGCAAAGAGGTCAAAATAGCCAGCAACAAGAGCAACAAAAAATACGTGAGCCCAGAGCTTATTTACAGGTACTGGCACAACGGTCTTTGTTTGATTTTTGGCGACGTAAAGAATTAGAGCAAGCCTATAGTCAGTCTTTGCTTGAGCAAGGTTCCGTCTATAGCACTTGCGAGGAAACTCGCGCCTTAGTGATTGAAGCCCTTAATCAATTAGACCAGCTACTTTATACGCTTGAGCCGATTAGCCGACAGGTATTTTTACTGAGTCAGTTACGCCAATTTACCTATCAAGAAATTTCCGAACAGATGGACATATCGGTGATGACAGTGCGTCGTCATATGAAGAAAGCCATTTTGGCCTGTGCTGGCATTAAAGAGTTATGACAATTCGCACCCTCGAACAAAATGAGCTGCTAGAACAAGCCGTAGACTGGATGGTTACCTTGCAATCGGGTGATGTTTCTAGTGAAGAGCAACAGCAATTTTCTGCTTGGCTAACCTCCAGTATTAACCATAATAAAGCTTGGCACAGCATAGCCAACTCTGTTGCGACACCCGTAGCGGCGCTGCAAGATTTACCGAGTGAGCAAGGCCCCTTTATTGAACGGGCCTTGTTAAGAGACAACAGCCTTAATTCAGATAACAGAAGAGATTTTTTACGTAATAGTTTAGCTTTTGCAGGGATCACTTTTGGCCTGACGGGCTTAGCAGGTCTCAGCCATCGCTACCAACCATTAACTGGCCTCACCGCTGATTTAAGTACCGGAACCGCTGAACGCTTAACTAAAAAATTAGACGATAGTAGTGAGCTGATACTCAATGCCAGAACACAAGTAAACCTTAATGTATCAAGTGTTTATAGTATCAAGCCCCTCATTACCAAGACATATAGAACAATCGACTTAAGAGAGGGTGAAATACAGTTAATGGCAAGCCAGCAGCCGCAAGCTTTTAACATTCATTGTCAGCATGGTCACATTTCAGTATTAACGGCAAATAATACCAGTCACTGTTTAGTTAAAATAAATGCTAACAGTACTTTTGTACTGGCGTTAGCTGGTGAACTAAACATCAAAAATCAACAAGGGCAAAGCGTTAAACTTAACGCGGGTGAAGCGGTAAGTTTTAACAAGCAGTTTATTTATCAAAAGCAGTTAGGTTTAAGCCATAAAGCGCAATGGTCACAAGGCTTGTATTTAGCCAAAAATGAATCGTTGCATAGCTTAATGCAAGCGCTGGCTGATTATTATCCTGGTTTTATTCGGGTATCTGAAAAAGCTAAAAACATAAAAATCTACGGTGGTTATCCACTTGATGATCTTGATAAAACTTTTGCTACTCTAGCGCAAACCCTACCGATTAAGGTGAGAAAATTAGGCTCGTTAGTGACTTTTATCGATGTTTCCTGATTATATTTCATCGTTATTTTTAATAAAATTGGTATCAATATCATAAAAATTTAATTATTTATCAAAAAACATGAACACATTTTTTTCCTCACTCGACATAACCATTAATAAAACAATTTAAGCAAAATCTTAAACAAGAAATTTAACTTTTATTTTAATGGGAACCTTAATATTACTATGCGTAAACTAACCTTAGTCGCGGTTGCAATAACTAGCGCTTTAACCACAAGTTTGACCTTTGCTCCGCAAGCCTATGCTAATAACGAAATAAAAACTGCTTCGGCATATAAACCTTCTACCAGTAAAGCCGTAGCATTAACTATTCCCGCGGGAAAACTTGGCGATGCCTTGGTGGCTTTATCTAAACTCACTGGCACCAGTATTTCGGTAGACGCGGCACTGATCCAAGGTTTGAACAGCCAAGCCATTAGTGGTAACTATAACGCTGAACAAGCCATACAACAGTTAATTACCGACTTACCACTGCAACTTAAAGTAACCACCGCCAATAGTTTAACGCTAGTTGCAAAAGATAAAGCAGCGGTTATTGGCACTTTAGCGACAGCGCAAGTAACAGATGAGCAAGAAAATGCAAAAGGCCCCGTTAACGGTTACGTTGCCAAACGTAGTTTTACTGGTACTAAAACCGACACTGCAATTATTGAAACACCACAATCTATCTCAGTGTTTACTGCTGATCGTATCGAAGCATTAGGCGCAAGTAGGCTAACCGAAGTATTAAGTTATGCCCCTGGTGTTAATGTTTCACCATTTGGCGACATGTCACAATATGACTGGTTAACTTTACGCGGTTTTGATGCCTACAGTCCTGGATTTTATCTAGACGGCATGCAATTACGTAATAATGGCAACTGGGGTCTATGGTTAACTGAAAATTATGGCCTTGAACGAATTGAGTTACTAAGAGGGCCCTCTTCTGTACTGTACGGTCAAAATGGTCCCGGTGGTTTAGTTAATATGGTCAGCAAGCGGCCATTAACAGAAGATAAAAAGGAAATACAACTACAGCTAGGTAGTGATTCCCATAAACAAATTGCCGGTGATTTTTCTGGCGCCTTGGATAGCGACGGCAAATGGCTATATCGACTTACAGCTTTAGTACGTGATGCTGAGTTATCCAGTGAGGAGCTAAAAAATAATCGAGTATTCATTGCGCCGTCATTAACATGGCAACCTTCACCTCAAACCAGTTTAACGATTCTATCGCAATATTTAGATGCTGATGCCGGTGCAGTTTGGCCTGGCTACCCGTTAGAAGGCACACTACTGCCAAATCCAAATGGTGCTATTCCGCAATCTACACTCATTGGTGAGCCAGATTTTAATCGTTATCAACAAGAGCAATGGATGCTGGGTTATGATTTTACCCATCAAATTAATGATACTTGGAGTATTGCTCAAAATGCGCGTTACGGTGATTATGACCTTGATTATAGAGTTGTTTGGGGTAAATGGTTAACAACTAATGAACAAGAGCCTAACAGCGCAGAGAATTTTCGTCTCTATAATCGTACACCTTTTAAAAGTGTCGAAACAACCAACTCATTTACCATAGATAGTCGCGCCATTGCTGACTTTAGCTTAGGAGACTGGCAACATTCGATCTTATTTGGTATTGATTATCAAAATACAGAAAACGATACCATAGCCCATTGGGGTGGAGAATTAGCACCGCTAGATTTATTTGAGCCAGTATATGACGCCAAAGTAAGCCTTAATCCGCCCTTTATCAATGCGGTAACTGAATTAAGTCAAACAGGTTTCTATCTACAAGATCAAATAAAATTTGCCAAACGCTGGATACTTACTTTAGGTGCCCGTTATGACAACGCCGAAGTAATAGCAACCGACAGAGCTTCTAATGCGTCAGCAAAACAGTCTGATGATGAATGGTCGACTCGTGCGGGTTTAGTTTATTTAGCTGATAATGGTCTGGCGCCTTATATCAGTTACTCGGAATCATTTTCGCCAAATACCTCGACTGACCCACTAACAGGTAAACCATTTTCTCCTGAATCTGGCCGACAATATGAGGCTGGCTTACGTTACCAACCTAAAGGGCAACAGGCTAGCTACAGCGTAGCTGCCTTTGACTTAACCCGACAAGATTATATTGTTTGGCAATGGCAGCCAAATCCAGGGCCAAGACAAACGGGTGAAACCACAGTACGCGGCATGGAGTTTGAAGCCTTAGTTGAGCCGACAGACAATATGAATTTGACCGCGAGTTATAGCTGGACGCCTAAGGCAGATGTCACTAAAAGTATTAATACAGCGACTATTGGCCTGCAAGATAAAGCGGTATCAGAGCATCAAGCCAATGCTTGGGCTGATTATCAGTTTAACAATGGCTTAAATCTAGGATTAGGCATACGCTTCGTTGGCAGCAATATGGGCAATCAAGAAAAAGCGCCTATTGAAGTCTCATCTTATACCTTATTTGATGCATCAATAGGTTACCAATTAGATAACTGGCAACTAAGAATAAACGCTCGCAATCTCGGTGATAAAAGTTACTTATCTGGCTGTGGAGATCGAGGCTGTTATTATGGTGAACGCCGTAAAATTGTCGCGTCATTCACCTATAATTGGTAATTGTTCTAAATAGGTAAACTCTGACTATAAAAAGTATAAGCGCACAGACTCAGAAAGTTATTTGTCCTTATTTAACATGTGGCTATCGCTTTTTAAGGCTCACATTACAGCGTTTACAAACAAAGCCCTGCTAATATTCGCAGGGCTTTTTATTGACTTCCCTCCCCTCAAAAGGATTTATTTGCACCAACCTCCGCTATAAAGTAGAATGCGACTCATTCTTATTTGAATATTATTATAGCCGTATTTATTAGTCTTATGTCTTCTATACCTTTAGCTACTAACTCAGTCAATCAGCTTTATAGCGAACATCACTCTTGGTTAGTGCGTTTATTGATCAATAAACTCAATTGCCCGTTTGATGCTGCCGATCTTGCCCAAGATGCTTTCGTACGTCTAATTAATAACCCGAAAAAATTTGATAACTTAGTGGGTGCCCGCCATTATTTAAGCCGCATGGCTAATGGCATGAGTATAGATTTATGGCGAAAACAACAACTAGAGCAAGCTTACCTAGCCACGCTAAATGCTGAGCCAAACCACACAACTCAAACCTTAGAACAACAACATATTATTATTGAGACCTTGTTTCAAATTGATAAACAGTTGCGTGCCTTACCCAATAAAGTCGCCCTAACCTTTATTGCAGTTAACATTGAAGGACTTACTTATCAACAAGTAGCCACTAAGCAGGACATTTCAGTTTCCAGCGTGAAGAATTATTTAACCCTTGCGATGGTGAAATTAGCTAAATTAGCCCTCGCCGAAAAATTATCGCCCTATGAGTAGTATTCCTACTCATTCACCAGCCGATCACTCAGTAAAAATAACTGAGCAAGCGCTTGAACAAGCGGCGCGTTGGTTTGTCGATTTAAAAGAAGCAGCTGAGAATTCAGCATCAACTGAAGCAGACTTTCCCAGTAATACAAAATTTTCTCGTTGGCTGCAAACTCCTGAAAACCAAAAGGCGTGGCAACAAATTAGCCAAATTCACCAGCAGTACCAAAACCATCAGAGCCAGTTGCATAGTCAAACACGAAATAACGGTCATAGTGCCAACTTGCTTTATAACAATGTTAAGTTGAGTAGGCGCAGTATGTTAAAAAGCTTTGCTGGGTTATCTTGTGCTTCATGGCTGGGTTGGCAAGGTTATCACTCTGCCCCGATACGTAATCAATTAGCAGGCTTAACTGCCGATGTTAGCAGTGCTGTTGGCCAATCTAAGTCGTTAGCCTTTAGCAATAACACGCAATTGTGGCTTAACACCAATACTGCCATTAACACTTTAGCTAACCATGAGTTGGAATTACTCAAAGGTGAACTCTATCTGAATAATTTGCTCAGCTTGGCTAACAGCAGTGCATCGCCTGTTGCCACTAAATTAACCACAACGATTAATAACAAGCAACTAACCCTAAGCACAGGCACCACAATGAGTGATACCAACGTTGAAGTCAGTGGCGCCAGCTACGCTATGCTGCTCAATGAAGATCACAGCCAATGCAACATAGCCCTATACCAAGGCAGTGCCAGTATTAGTTTTCAAGGACAACATCGCCAGTTAATGGCTGGTCAGCACTTGCTGCTTGCTGCCAACAAACAAGGGGAATTTAATTTAGCGAATGCGCCCATAAAACCATTAATTTTTAGAGAAAAACCGCCTTGGCTAGACGGTCAATTACATGCTAATGATATTCCTTTGGCAGAATTTGTTGCACAGTTACGGCGTTATCGCAGTGGTTATATTCGTTTACAAACCGATCTAGCACATATCCGTGTTGCTGGTGTTTACCCCGCATTTGATAGTGATGCTGCTCTTAATTTATTAGCGAAAGCACTACCCATTCGCATCAACTACTTAACACCTTGGTTTGTTAGTATTTCCTCATCATAACAATCAAAATTTACCTTTTCCCAAATCAAGCCGAAAATAATTTAATTATTTTTGGCTGATCTATCACTCTGCTTCGATTCCTTAGTAAAGGCTTTATAAAAACTACCAAAATATAGCCAATATTATTTTTAACATTACTTTTTGAACATTACTTATTGTACTAACAAAAAAATAACAAGGAATACTCTGTGAAACAGAATATCAACATGAAAAAAACACTTACAACCTCAGCCGTTAGGCTCGCCTTATCAGCACCAATAGCTTTATTTGGCTTAGGTCTCACGGGTTTTACCACCGCAGTATCAGCGGCCGATAACGTTACAACGCAAGTCACTATAGAGTCGGCAAGTTTATATAAGTGTTTAAACCAATTTGCCAGTCAAACTAAAGTATTTATCAGTATTAATGCCGAACTTACCCGAGGAAAAACCTGCCAAGCACTGCAAGGCGAATACGACGTAACAACAGGCTTTGCCAAACTATTGCATGGCACAGATTTAACTGTTGTTCACCAGGGCGACAATAAATATAACTTACAACGTAAGTCAGACTCGGCAAAAGTACTCACACTAGCAACAACCAGAGTTGTCGATGCTAAATCAGAACAATTTAAAAACAGTTATACAGCTGAAAATACAAGTTCAGCCACTGGCCTGAGTTTATCACTACGTGAAACACCACAATCTGTGACTGTGATGACACGCCAGATAATGGATGACTTCGCCTTAGAAACTGTTGATGCTGTTTTAGCGAATACCACAGGTATTAACATTAACCGTGCAGAAACCGATCGCGCCTTTCCAACCGCACGTGGCTTTGCCATTGAGTATCTACAAGTTGACGGTGTATCTTCTGAAGCCAACGGCATGATGAATAGTGACTTTCTTGCCGATACGGCTATTTATGAACGAATAGAAGTAATACGTGGTGCTGTTGGCATACTTTCTGGCGCAGGTAATCCATCGGCCACAATAAACCTGGTACGCAAAAGGCCAACTGAAGACTTTAATGCCTATATTAAAGCCTCTGCAGGCAGTTGGGATGCTGGGCGTATTGAAGGCGACATTTCAGGTAGCTTGACTGAAAATGGTACATTACGAGGCCGCATTGTCGCAGCTTATAACAGTACCGACTCTTATATTAACTTTTACGGCAATGACCGAAGCGTTTTCTACGGTATCACTGAGCTTGATATTACTGACAATACAGTTATCACAGCCGGTATCGACTACCAAAAAGAGGATATTGATGGTTCAACGTATGGCGAACCCGTGCCATTTTTCTATGATGACGGCACCACTACTGATTTCTCTCAATCGGTTACCACTGCAGCACCTTGGACTTATAAAAGTAAAGAACGTACCACCTTTTTTGCCGATATAAATCATGCCTTTGACAATGGCTGGCAAGTAAAAGCTGCTGCCAGTAAATTAGAAGATACCATGGAGTCGTATTTAGTATACCTATACGGCTATATCAATAAAGAAACAGGCTCAGGCCTTAATGGCTTTATCAATCCTATGGAGAGTGACCGCGATATAATCAGTTATAACCTAAGCACCAATGGTAACTTTTCGCTCTTTGGCCGTGAACACGAATTACTTTTGGGTTGGAACCAAACCACAGAGAAAATAACTCGACTAAACTATAAGGGCCCAGGAGTTTCAGTTGACAATTTTTTCCAATGGCCAATTGATTATCCGGGCCACAGTAATGATATTAATAACGATTGGGGTTGGGAAAACAAGCAAAGCGGTGCCTACCTTAGCAGCCGTTGGAGTTTAGCAGAGCCAATAACATTATTATTAGGAACACGTTTAAGTAACTGGGATACCGAAAAATGGGATCAAGGAAAAGCAGACGGAGGTTACGAGCATAGTAACGTACTCACGCCTTATTTCGGTTTAGTTTATGATATAAATAAAATTTTTTCATTTTACAGCAGTTACACCGAAATTTTTAAACCGCAAAATAATATAGACCGCCAAGGTAACTTTTTAGCGCCTGAAGATGGTATCAATATCGAAGCAGGCATTAAGGGTGAATTTTTTGATGGTAATCTTAATAGCTCACTTGCTTTGTTTCATGTTGAAAAAAATAACGTCGCTAAAGCCGATATTATGATTGATCAAGAACAACGCTATAAAGCAGTAGAAGGTTTTCAGGTAAAAGGCTTTGAAGCAGAGCTAAGTGGCGAGCTATTTACCGGATTGAATATCAATGCTGGTTATACCTACCGCGAAGCAGAGGAGCAAGATGAGAACGGCAACAACGTAATCTCAACAACAGAAGAACCCGAGCATATGTTACGCCTTAATGGTAACTACCAGTTTTCTGGTGCATTGGAAGACATCGCCGTTGGTGCCGCCTTGCGTTGGCAGAGTAAAACCTATACACAAAAGGCAGGACCTAATGATGAAGATGCCACACAAGGTGCTTTTGCTGTTGCCGATATCATGGCTCGTTATCAAATTACCGACAGTATTTCGGCTAACGTTAATATTAATAATTTATTCGATGAAAAGTATTACAGCTCTGTGCCTGTATATAACGCTGCATACTATGGTGCGCCACGAAATATGACGGTTAGTGTCCGCGCTAGCTTTTAACCACTGGATTTAGGTGAATGTTAACGCTGTTAAGAAGAACGAATAGTCGAGTTAATGATTGTCGTTAATTCACACAGCGTTAATGAACACTTGAGAAAGCCGTTTTAATCAAATTTGTCGCAATAATATTAACAATAATTCAGAATCTATAAGGCTAATCATTTGGTTAGCCTTTCCTACCTATAAATACCCAAATTATTTACCCAACGCTAAACAATAATACCAATTACCGGTACAAGAATCTTTATTCCTACTTTTATTAGAAAAGCCTTTCAAAATTTTTTACAAATTGCCTACTTAGCAATTTAGTGAATAAAATTTCAACTTATACCTCACTCAATGGTTGACAAAAAAGGTAAATTGAAAGAACATATAGCCATCTAAACGTCCGAAAACCTATCTATTTAAAGTAAGAAGAAATATTTTGACTACACAATCAGAGCTTCAAGCCAGGTACAATGACATTAATCGAGGCGTCTACTTTATTGGCACCACACCACCAAAAAGTGACACACCCCTTGATAAAGTGGCCGAAATTGCTGAAAAGTTGCTTGACCGCGTCAGTGATATCGACTTTGATGGCCTGATTGTTTATGACATTCAAGATGAAAATTCACGTATTAGTAAACCTAGGCCTTTCCCATTTAAATCAACTCATGATACGAGACTTTATTCTTCTTTATTGAATAAAAAATCGAATCGCCCTGTTATTACTTATAAAAGCGTTATTCAATCGAATAGTGAAGACTTTAATCAGTGGGCAAACGAAGCATGGGATAAATATGGCGTAAGAGATGTGGTGCTTGTTGGTAGCCCGTCAAAAAATAATGAAATTTCCTTACCTTTGGCTAGTGCTTATAAAACCTTGGTTGATAATCCAAATAACTTTTTTATTGGCGGTGTTACCATTGCCGAGCGCCATGCAAGCAAAAAAGATGAACATGAACGCTTAATTGCAAAAAACCATCAAGGTTGCAGTTTCTTCATTTCTCAAGCGATATACAATCCACAAGCGACAATAGATTTACTTACCCGTTATGCGATTGAATGCCAAAAAGAAGGGGTAAAACCGCAACGTTTGATCTTAACATTCTCCCCCTGTGGCAGTGAAAAAACCTTAGAATTTATTGATTGGTTAGGTGTCAATGTTCCCGAGGCAACGAGTTTACGTATTCTTAACGCAGACAAACCTTTATATGAATCTATTCGTATTTGTGTCAATAGTTTGCAACAAATTCTAGATGCCATACTGCCATATGATTTACCTTTAGGTTTAAATATTGAGAGTTTGACTAATCGTAAAGAAGAAATAGACGGTTCTATTTTACTGTACAAGTTATTACGCTCAAAGATGGATAATTTTTTAGCCCAAAAAGAATTGTCGGCTTTAAATAAACTATAACTGCCACAAAGAACTCATCTTGATGGTGAGTTCTTTGTTATGTTTTAGTTTAGTTTAGTTTGCCAAATTGAGCGCTGTCTTAATATGCTCGATAGCACTAATCAGTTTAAATTAACGAGTTAAAAATAAGCTAACGATTACTTAGATACGCAAGTAAATCCCGCCTACTAGTTTATTAAATATCACTTTCAAACGGGATATCTTGAAATATAAAGAGTAATTTAAGCCAACAATAGTGTGATTTATTGGTCGCACAAAATCGACTAATGATTATTAAATTTTTTCTATCCTGTATTGACTATCCTCTCGTCAAAGCCTCTAATGTGTCGCAGTGAAATAATTATAAACAAGGCATCACATGGCTATTCACAATATCACTGATAGCGCATTACTCGTAAAGAAATCACGAAGAACAATTCAGCGATACATAGCTAATGGTAAGCTAGTTATGGTACGTGATACCTTAGGTAATCCACATATTGATGCTACTGAGTTAATACGTGTATTCGGTGCATTATCCAAGGTATCGCAAAACAGAATCGTTAAAAAGTCGCAGAATGTCGCAAGGAAATTATCAAAAAAAAGTAATACCATCAAATTAACACCTGATGAACTTGAAGAGATCATTAGTCGCGCTGTAGAAAAAGCACTAAGTAAAGCGATACCACTATTGATTGAAGATAAAAAACCAGCAAGAATATCTGCAATATCAGAACAATTTTCCGAATCACATCCCGAATCACATCTCGAAGCAGTAACAGCAACGACTGCAATTTCTCATAAAAAAATCAAACCTATACAACCCAGACAAGTAACGAATCGGCCTTTCATCGTTAAAAAGAAAGAACTTAAAAAGAAAGAGTCTAAAAATGGTTATGCTACTGCTTTTGGCTTGCCTAACGTAATTACTGAGGTTATCCATTTACAGATAATGAAATTACATGATGAGGGCTTAACATCACGAGAGATTGGAAAAAAGGTTAGTGTTAGTCAGGCATCAATACAAAGAACGATTAAAGTGAGTACCTAATGAGTAAATCCGATAGAGTAAATCCGATAGAGCAAAGGGGGTCATTGGCAAGCTAATATCACATCAGCTAACGCTCAATTTAAGATAAATAAAAATAAATAAAGGTAAAATTAGCGTCAACTTGCATCATAACTGAACTTTAACGTTTCATAGGCTGATCGAATTTCAATAAAGTCATCGGCACAACCACCTTTATCAGGATGACTAATAACAATTTTCTTTTGATAAGCCTGACGTATTTCAAACCAATCCACGCCTCGAACTAGATCTAGAGTAGTCAGAGCAGCATCAACTTTATCGATAGCACTATACCTTTGCCAAAAACTAGCAAAGAGCGTATCAACTTCCTCAACAGTAATGTTATCCAAATTAGACCAGTCTAAATAGTAGCGAGCTAGGTCAGTATCGCGAGTGGTTAGGGTACCTTTAGAGCCTGCGCGATTTGGAATCAAACAGATTTCTAATGGAAGAATTGCCAGTGAAAACCCCTCGCTTTGAATATCACGTTGAATTTGATACAACGCGTTCATAACAAAAAAATTCTTTTGAAAAATGACTATCTGGGAATCGACTCCCTTGGGAATAAGCAAAAGAAAATCCTGCTCACAAAGATTCACCAAATCAATCAATGAGCAGGCACTATTCTTTGCTCTTAAATACCCCAATATAGAAATAATCAGAGGGTTAATCATTGGTTTCAGCTCCCTTTCAATTTACTGTTGCACAACGCTGTCAGCCGGCTCAGTATAAGCTAGCGTTAAAATAGTACCAGTTATTACCTTTCAGCTTAACCTCAATATTTTTTTACATGCTGTCTGTATAAATATAAATATGGTAGGGTATTTTGGAATATTAAAAAGAATTTTGATAGTGAACACTTACCTCTCAAAAACCTCTCAATAAAACTAAATAAGGATTTTTATAAAATGAGAATTTTACAGCTAATTTGTTTTGCAATATATGTTTTATCTATAATGTCTTTTAATTTACATGCTAAAGAAGGCTATACAAACACAACAAAATTAGAGTTAAAGGTGAGAGAAAATGGAGCTTTCAGCTACGAACGCTCTATCGAACTACTAGATAACACACCGGGTCATCTAATCACATATGACTCAAAAGGATTACCCGAAAGCAAAATTACCATTGAAACGAGTAAAATAAAGGACAAAAATGAGTTTCAAGACCTAATCAAAATAAATATATCACTCTATTCTATCCTAGGAGGTAAGTGGTTCATTGAAAATGATTATACGATGATAATAAGACAAAATAGTGAAGGAACTATAAGTATAGAAGGAGATGAGAGAGGACTTTTTGAGATGTCTGTTATTGCAAAAGAAAGCAGTGTCCTCACATCCTGAGTCAGAACAAAAAATGGTAATTGTGACCTGTCTTCTCCTATTGATGTCACTTCAGAGGACTTAACAAATGGTAGTGAGTCGACCTAAAGACAGTGTTGTAGTGTTAGGTTAGGTGCAGGCCGTTATTTAAAGTGCTGTAATATTTATTCATGTTGTTCGGGTGTCCTTTGTTGTTTTATAAATATGTAAAGAATTCCATTATGTAAATCAGTTTTGAATAATGTAATGACTCGTTAAAAATAGAAAAGCCACTTTCAAGTGGCTTTTTTATGCTGTAATTGATTAAACGACCCTGTAACAAAATCTGTGTAACTGCCTATCATTAATGCCCATCTAAAGATTATTGGCTCAACAAATACAGCACTAACTCAATGTATTGCTCTTTAGATTTGATAGCCCCAGTTTCTACTTTGTATTTACCATTAACAATAACGGTAGGAACACTCGATATTCCTTGATTTCTTAATGTCTCTGTATTCTTTCTCATTTTATTCACGCCAGTTTTCACACTAAAACTATTAAATATTTTGTCAAAGCGCTGTTCTTCAATACCCTGTAAGAGGAAAATATTCTTAATGTCTGTTTCATTGGTAAATGTTGCTTTATTAACATAAATATATTTAAAGATTGTCGCGACAATTTTATCTTCCACCTTTAATAATTTTGCCGTTAATAGCGCTTTAGATAATAACTCCTCAATTGCAATATCACGTCCAGGCATACCATCAATAGCATTCTTTACTAGCGCGATATTGTCGGGGAGCTGTGCTTTTAATTCGCCGATAATAGCTTCATGTCGATAACAGGCCGGACAATAAAAAGAGAAAAACTCACGCACTTCCTTAGCTGAATTAAGGTTATCGTTAATGGGTGTATTCAGTTCGTTATAGTGCGTGCCCTTTACAAAGTCAGCCGCACTGACAAATGCACTAGACAAAGATAAAAAGCTAACAAGTACGAACGTCGATATAAAGGTAAAACTGGCGTTATTTTTCATGATTTTCCTTGAGTATGAATTGGAGGTATTACTTAAAGGTATTACTTAAAGGTATTACTTAAAGACAATATTTGAAGATTTAATTTAAAGATAATAATAATCAGTTTTAAATCCAGTACCTTTTATTCAACCGATACTGATTTTTTTAGTTGCGCCAGTAATTGCTCAGGATTTAAGACACCTTTAATAACACCGCCATTGGGTAAAATCATGGTGGGTGTTGCTGATATGCCAAACTCTGACGCTAGCAACATTTGTTGATCAAGATTATCTAGGCAGGCTTTATCAACCAAGGAGTTATCAACCAAGAAATTAGCGGCCGAAAATCCCCCGGTCATGGCAAGCGTCATATTTTCTTCTGGCTTTGTAGAACATAAAACCGATACGGTTTTATTGTAAGATTCAGAGTGTTTACCGGCTCGAGGAAACATTAAATAATTAACTCGAATACCTAAGGCATTGTATTGCGCCATATTGTTATGAAAACGTCGACAATATCCGCAATCAATATCGGTAAACAAGGTCACAGCAAACAACTCTTTTACCGAAGCGGGAAAAGTTAACTGGTTTTTATCGCCAAATTTAGCAAGTCTCTTAACACGGTTTTTTTGTGTGACCTGTTCGATAAGATCTATCTTTGCGTAGGTATCAATAACTTTACCAACATAGATATATCGGCCATCGTTGCTAGCCAAAAAACTGCGTGCGCCGATGCTTACTTCAAGTAGTTGTTGGTTATAGCGCTGGATAGAAACGCCAGCAGTGTTTTGAAAGAATTCATGAATACGTTGATAAACATCCGCTGAAATAGTGATATTTTCAATTTTTTGAGTGTTCTCGTTTGAAGTACTTTCTATTTGAGTGCTAGCCTCTTGAGTCATCACGACTTGATTGTTATTACTCTGAGCATAACTCGTTTGCATAGAAACTAACGATGTTATTGTAAGAATACGTAAAAGCGTGGGGGTAACACACGCTGATCCCATTTTGATTATTTTCATGCTAAGCCCTAATGAAAAATTGCCAACTGTTGGACAATATTTTATTGGGCTAAGATAATTTCTTCCGGGGAAAAAACCTAGTCATTAGTTCTATTATTAACTATATTTATCTATATATACTTTATAAACAGTTACTTGAAAACAACAGAGGTAGCAGTAATTTAACTGGCACCATAATTTTTATACTCACTGTAGCCATGGTGATAACTTAATAACCATGGCGTAGACGCTTGTTTCAAACAAGCGGAAGTATCATCGAGAACCATTGGTGTTGTTTCTGTTATCTCATTCACTTTTTCACATAAGCTATTAGCAGTAGAAACCTTTTTCTCGGCTTCAGGTGAAACTAACGCATTCTGTTGCGCTTGTTTATAATACCTTGCCAATAATTTTTCTTTATCAGTTTTTAAGCTGTTATCACCTATCAGTTGTTGTGCTAATTGCTCAATGCGTTGATCACTCACAGCTATCGAACAAAAAGAGCCTGAATTTTCTAAACTATTGGCACCAGTAATAGCATAGTTTAACGCATCAAAAACTAAACCTTGTTGTGCATACATGCGACTTAACAAATCCGCAGCTGAAGAATAGTGATAAGAGCTTTTCTCCAAAGAGTCGAGTAACTTAAAAGCAACATCCTGTGCCCTAATGTAATTCTCTAACTTAAAGTAGCTTTCTGCTAGCATTAGTTTGCTTTGAACTGAGTTTGGATCTTCTAACAAACTAAAATCAAACCATTGTTTAGCTTGGCTATAGTGCCCTTCTTCAAATGACACCACACCTTTAGCGTAAGCATTAATAGCCGGAAGACTATTAACAAACGTATCTTTTACAATATTACCTTTAAAGAAATTGGCTTTAACAAACTCAGCGTTTTCTTGCTTTGACCATTGCCCCAAATAAAAACTAGCACATGCCAAAATCGTTATACTTGCCGCCATCGCTATAGACTGAAAGCTGCTTTTGCTTATGGCAGGATTTTTCACGCTGGATAACTTTATTTGTTCAATATCATCGACACTTTGTTCAATGGAAGTTACCTTTATAGGAGCGACCCACTGATACCCCCGATTAGGTTGAGTACGAATGAGGTCTGCGTTAGTTAATTTTCGTATTTCACTAATCACCTGAAATAAGGTGTGATTTTGCACATGAGTGGTTTGCCATACGGCTTCAAACAAGTCATCTTTACTGACAATAGATTGTCTGTTTTCAATTAAATAGTTAAGTACTAAAGCCGTTTTCGGGCGAATATTCACCTGAATATCATTGTGAGTTAACTGATATTTTTCACGGTTAAATTGAAATTGATAAAATTGATAAGCTGACATTGCAGTGCTCTAACTACCCAAGAAATTAGTGGGATAATAGCACTTATCTTTATTTACTTACACTAAGCCCAACATCTCATCTGCTTTTTTAATGGATAGCTGATAAGCTAACACTACACCACGATATATCGTGCATTTGATTTTATCCAGAGAAAACAATGTATGGCCATTGATATAAAAGAATTTTTAGCGGACTCGCAACTGCTGCTCAACGCGGTTGGCGAGGGGGTTTATGGTTTCGATAGAGACGGCAATGCCGTTTTTGTCAATCCTGCTTCAGAACAAATGACAGGTTGGAAATCTGAGGAATTATTGGGCAAAAACATCCACAAATACCACCATCATACTCATGCTAATGGCGAGCCTTATCCTAGCGAAGAGTGCAATATTTACAATACTATGCGTGATGGCTTGGAGCGTAAAATTACCGATGAAGTATTTTGGCGTAAAGACGGTACTAGCTTCCCGGTAGAATACACCTCAACGCCAGTATTTAAAGACGGTGAGCTCATTGGCGCGGTCGCTGTTTTTCGTGATGTTAGCCAACAAAAGTTAGCTGATAGTAATCTGCGAGCGGCATTGAAAAAAGTACAAGACCTGACTGAAAAGCTGCAAGCAGAAAACAGTTATTTGCAAGATGAAATCAACGAAAGCTGGCATGGCTCAGGTTTAGAAGGCAATAGCCCAAATTTTCTGGCTATGTTGCAACAAATAAAGCTAGTTGCGCAAACTGATAGCACGGTACTTATTTTAGGGGAGAATGGCACTGGCAAAGAGCTTGTTGCCCGTAACCTACATCAATTGAGTCAACGTAAAAATACCCCGCTAGTTAAGGTTAACTGTGCAGCATTTTCGGCGAATTTGTTAGAGTCGGAGCTTTTTGGTCACGAAAAAGGCGCTTTTACCGGAGCAAGCGAGAAACGACGTGGTCGTTTTGAACTCGCCGATAAGGGCACACTTTTTTTAGATGAAATAGGTGAACTTTCGTCCGATGCACAAAGTAAATTACTTAGAGTTTTACAAGAGCGAGAATTTGAACGCGTTGGTGGTAGCAAAACCATCAAAGTTGATATCCGTATTATTGCCGCGACTAACCAAAATTTACTGGCCATGGTAGAGCAAGGTAAGTTCCGTATGGATTTGTATTACCGCTTGAATGTTTTTCCAATTGTGATGCCCGCATTAAGAGAAAGAATCGAAGATATCCCCTTGTTATGCCATAGTATTTTAGCGCAACTTAACCATAAACTTAACAAAGATATCAAAGGCATAAGTAAAAAAAGTTTGACTAAATTAGCCGGTTACCACTGGCCAGGTAATATCAGAGAATTACAAAATATCCTTGAACGAGAAGTTATTCTATCAAATTCACATACCTTACATATCCAACAAAAGTTCGATAAATCAAAGCCTGCTGCGCGTTCATTGAACAGACCTTTAGCTGATATTGAAAAAGCCTATATTATTGAAGTCTTAAATGATTGCCATTGGCAAATTGGTGGTCAAAATGGCGCAGCGAAAACGTTAGGTTTGCCCGACAGTACTTTGCGTTCACGCATGAAAAAGCTAATAATTCAACGTAGCTAATACCAATAAACACCCACCAAACCACGGCATATCGCAGCTACACGATATTTCGTGGTTAACTTTTTTCTCATTACTTATTTTAACGATAAAATACAACGACTTAAAAACCATACTTTATGGCGCGTTTATTGATATAGAGTAATTACTTAATTATGACCCTGTAGTAATAAATGAAGTTTGATATAAAAGAAGAGCACCTCATCATTAAGCCATATAAATCTCAAACATCTGTCTATGTTAGAGAGCAAAAGGGCTTTTACCAAAAAATTCGCCGCTATATTAACTGGCTACTTATGTTCGCTTTTATTGCCATGCCCTTTGTGCAATTTAACGATCAACAAGCGGTATTACTCGATGTAGTTAAACAAGAGTTTAGAATATTTAACTTCACTTTCTGGCCGCAAGATTTTATCTTACTTGCCGGAATATTTATGGTTGCCGCCTTTGCACTGTTTTTTATTACCACCTGGCTAGGACGAGTATGGTGTGGTTATGTTTGCCCACAAACTGTTTGGACACTGGCCTATGTTTGGGTTGAACACCGAATTGAAGGCACACGTAATAAACGCATGGCGTTAGACAGAGCCCCTTGGACGTTAAATAAAGCCTACAAAAAAACACTCAAGCATATAATTTGGCAGTTAATGTCGTTGTTTACCGCGACAACCTTTATCTCTTACTTTGTTCCCGTGAGCGAGCTTTATAGCACTATGCTCTCATTCGACTGGAGCGGCGCGGTCACTTTTTGGGTAGTTTTTTTTGCCCTAGCAACTTACGCCAATGCGGGCTGGATGAGAGAGCATGTATGCATTCACTTATGTCCTTATTCTCGTTTTCAATCAGCCATGTTTGATAAAAACACCTTACTGGTTGCCTATGATGCAAAACGTGGTGAAACAAGAGGACCGCGTAAACGTAGTGAAGCTCGACAAGTACTGCAAGATAACAAGGGTTTAGGTGATTGTGTTGACTGTAACTTATGTGTGGATGTCTGCCCTGCCGGCATAGATATTCGTAATGGTATTCAATACGAATGTATTAACTGCGGCCTGTGTATTGATGCTTGTGATCAAACCATGGAAAAATTTAATTACCCTAAAGGCCTCATTAGTTACACCAGTGAACAACAACTCGCCGGTAAAGAAACTAAACGTTTCAATCTAAAACTCGTCTCTTATGGCACATTGAGTTTACTTTTCGTCATCTTATTAGGGTTTTGGATTAATAGTAGAATTCCATTAGAAGCCAATATCATTCGTGATAGAACTGCGCTGTACCGTGTTAATTTTGAAGGTGTGGTAGAGAATACTTTTACCTTAAAAATCCTTAATAAAAGCCAAGAACCTCTGCATTTTGACATTAACGTTGAAGGTTTAACCAATACTAAACTAGTACTCAATTTACCTAAAAAGGTACTCATTGGTGCCGGTGTTATGCAAGAGATCCCTGTGACCATAACGATTGATGGTTATGAACTGAAGCAGAAAATAACGCATTTTGACTTTATTATTCAGGCTGTAGAACAACCCGATACACTCTTGCAAAAAAGTACTGTCTTTTTTCGCAACTAATTGACTTCTGAACTGACTTATATATTTGTTCAACCTCCAAAGGTAAGTGACTAATTGGCCGTCACTTACCGTACCAAAATAAGGAAATCATATGATTAATACAGCAATTGATTTTAATTTAAATGGTAGTGGCGTAGTCACTAAGGAACCAGAAACATTAAACAAAATACCGGGGAACAGAGCCGTTTGGGTAGGTATTTTTGCCGAAATGACGGAGTTTGCCTTGTTCTTCATTGTTTATTTTATTGCCAAAGCGCATTACCCTGAACAATTCAATCAAGGTCCGCTAAAACTAAATACTTTGGCAGGCACATTAAATACTTTTGCTTTGATCAGTAGTAGCTACTTTGTCGCTAAAGCTTTAGCCGCTATCCGACTCAACAATCCGCAGCAAAGTATTCGCTGGTTATGGCGGGCGATTTTCTGTGGCGGTGTTTATCTGGTAATAAAAATTTGGGAGTATCATTGGAATGTTGATCAAGGCATAACAACTAATACCAATAATTTTTATACCGTTTATTACTACCTTACTTTTAATCACTTGTTACATGTCACTTGGGCTAGTGGAAGTTTATTGTGGGCAATTCGTCAACTAAAAACAGGCAATTATACCCAACAAAACCATCTTGGATTTACCGCTATTGCTTGTTATTGGCATATGGTCGATTTAGCCTGGGTGATTATTTTTCCACTCTTGTACGTACTGCGATAAGGAATGCTCATGTTAAAAAGCCTCCTCACACTCAATACCTTAGATATCTCTTGGTTTCTATTGATGATCATCACCACGGCGAATGCTTTAATTGCAGAAACAGCAGAGCCGAGCTTAGCCATCACCGCCATTATTTGTTGCTCTATAGCTTATAAAGGCAGGCGTATTATGGATTATTTTATGGAGTTAAATCATGCCAATAAAACCATTCAATTTTTCATGCGCAGTTATTTTCATGTTTTTCCTGCACTCATTTTTTTAACCGATTTATTTTCCGAAGAACTAGTCTCTTTAACAGCACTTTAAGCAGACTCAATTGAGTCTGCTTACCACGAGTCTTATTTTTAAAGCACTAACTGTCTGGCTTTCTCATTACAAACAACACGATAGATCGTTAGAGTCGAGCTTTTAAAAAGTCTAAGAACAGTCGGCTCTTATTTGGCATAAAGGCCATATTAGGATAAAAAGCCCATAACTGGCATTCAGTACTCTTATGCTCAGGTAATACGCGTACCAACTTACCCTGTATTAGCTCTTTTTTAATATATAAGGGTGATATAAATAACAAACCGAACGCATTAACCGCGGCATATAAAAGTGCATCTAGGTGGTCAGAAACAAAATTAAAGTGCTTTAATAAACATAATTCACCATTGGCCATCTCGATATAACCCGCTTTTTTAAAGTGACTACCTAAGACCATATTATGATCTGAAGCTTCAGCTAAACTGGTAATCTCATCATGTTTAGCCAAATAACTGGGTGCGGCAAATAAGCCAATATCATAAGAGATTAATTTCAATCCTTTATGCGTTGCTGAGTCAAAGTCATCATACTTTCTACAAATAACTAAGTCGTGGTCTAATTTAGGCCCCTCGCCTATTGGCAAAACATCTAGCTGAATTTTTATCGCGGGATATAAACGTAAAAAATTGTCGATATGAGGCATTAAAATTGAGCTACCGACAGGTAAAGTAGCAGCAATCTTTAACATACCTGAGGGTTGGTGTGCACCTTGCTGAGCTTCAGTGATCATATTGTCAAACTGACTAATGATACTTTGCGCTTTAGCTAAAAAGTCAGTACCTTGTTCAGTTAGGCTTACCTGTCTCGTTGTTCGAATAAACAAAGATAAGCCTAATTGTTTTTCTAGCCAATCAATTCTTTTACTCATCGCCGAAGGTGAAATATCAGCTAAATTGGCAGCTTTTGTAAAACTACCGTGTTCAGCTAATAAACAAAAACTTTTAGTCGCAGCTAACCAATCCATAACTTTTATTCCGTACATTAATTCCCTTTAGGAATTAATGTTGTGAGTGAAGTGCTATTTTTATTCCTAGCAATATACAATAAGCTAGTGTTTTAGTCACTTATACAGAAAGACCTATGAAAGTTTGCTTAGCCGAGATGAAGTATCTGGCATCTTACCAAGAATATTTAACCGAATGTTATCATCATGGTTTGCAAAAATATCAAACGGCCTCAGTAGAGGCAAAAAGCTATCTTGAAAATATTATTGCTCATGAGCAAGGTAAAAAATTACCAAGTAATACGCCTGCGACCGCCAGTTATTTTTGTCTTATTGATGATGAAGTGGTCGGTACAATTCGCTATCGCCGCGGTAGTAGCCCATTCATAGAACGGGTAATCGGTCATACCGGTTATGATACGAAACCGTCAGCAAGAGGCAAAGGGGTAGCAAAATTTATGTTGTCTTGGTTACAAGAACAGGTATTAACCAAGGCTATTATAGTTACCTGCGAACATGACAACATTGCTTCGCAAAAAGTGATTGAACGCTGCGGCGGAAAATTTATCAATCAAATTTATTCTACCGAAAAATCTGCTGAGGTATTACGTTATAAATTACCCGCAAAGAAAGCAGGTCAGCAAAGCGAGCAAAGTAACCAACCAAAGGCTAAGCCAAATAGTACTAATGTTAATCGTGCTAAAAATATCGTCTTAGTGAAATAAGGCATGCTGTTACTCTTAGCCATCTTGATATTATCTTGCGCGCAACTTGGCAGCCAAATATTTTTACCTGCATTACCTGAAATCGCCGAGTACTTCTCAATAACTAATAGCCACGCCCAATATATTGTTATGCTTTATTTTATTAGTTTCGGTTTATCTCAGCTAATTTATGGGCCTTGGTCTGATATAAAGGGTAGAAGGCAAGTTTTCTTGATAGGCCAAGTTATCTATATATTAGGCACTGTCATGGCTGTTTTTTCCACCAGCCCACTGATGTTTGCTAGTGCCCGACTATTACAAGGACTTGGTGCAGGTTCAGCCTTAGTTATTAGCAGAACGGTATTAAGTGATCAGCTAACCGGGACTAAACTGAATCAAGCCGTAGCCAGTTTGTCTATTGCTGCCAGTATCATTGCCATTGGTAGCCCTTTATTAGGAGGCTGGCTCAGTAACATAAGTAACTGGCAAGGGGTATTTATCATGCTGGCTATTCATTTATCCGTTGTCTGGTGCTTAAGTTATAAATTACTCGCCAGTAAACCTTCTCTAGTGTTGGCAGGTAATAATAAGCGTATTGTCAGCAAAAATAATTACTTCAAACCTATTGTCAGTGAATATGTTACTTTGCTGACTAACTTTCATTTTATCAATATAGGTCTATTTAAGTGGTTAACGACCCTGTTGTTTTTAACCTCAGTCACTTTTTTTCCTTTTGAATTTCAACAAAAACTGCAATTAACTGCGTCTGAATATGGCTTTTTCTTAACGTTAGCAACCTCTGGTTTAGTGGTCGGCTCAGTGTTAGCTAAAATGCTGCACAAACATCTAGGTTATCAATTGATATTACTGGTTTTTTGGCCTCTTTTGTTTCTTTCCGGCCTTGGTTTGTATTTACTGCCTTTCACTTTATTAACCAGTTTGGCTTGTTATTTCCTCTTTATGATTTGTGCTGGGGCTTATTATCCTTGTTGTTTACAACTGATCATAGCGCCATTTCGTCATAAAACAGGTACGGTAAATGCGCTGTTAGGCGCCATTGATATGTTAGTATTTTCTGCACTTGCCGCATTAGCTAATACCTTATTTATTACAGATATCCACTCTTTAGGCCTGTTGTTTTTATTGGTCAGCGCAGTATTGCTCATTAGTTGGCTGTTAATGGACCAGCAAGAAAGAAAATATATTTTAGTCGATAAAAAGACGCTGTTTACTCATTAGGCCTTTCTTTCATCGATTTATTCATTGATAAATTCATTCAATTATCAGCTATAAATTGACTCTTTTTTGTTGAGTCAAAAAATTAAGACCCGCCTAAACCTTATTTATTTATAGCTATAAATCTAACAATAGGTTTAAGCTGTGCTTTACTCGCGTAATATTATGCTAAAGCACGAGACAAAAATTTTTGTTGAGCAGCGGGCAACTGACAATATACTACCCAAGGAGGACACATGTTCCCGATAGAAATTTGGCTCACTTACACATTAGCGTGTTTGCTTTTAGTTATATCGCCGGGACCCGATAATATTTTGGCGATTGGTCGAGGTCTCAGCCAAGGTAAACTGGCGGCATGTTTCTCCGGAGCAGCTTCCGGCATGGGTATTTTGTTTCATATACTAACCGCTACCTTTGGGCTTACTTTATTAATACAAACTTCAGCGTTAGCTTTTATCATTGTAAAATTTATAGGTGCGGGTTATCTCATTTGGCTTGGTATTAAAGTATTAAGATCACGAAGTCTTATAAATTTAACACCCACGGAAAAACAACCCTTGAGTAGCATTTTTACCACGGGATTTTTATCCGCTGCACTTAACCCGAAGCCAGGCATGTTTGTGCTTGCCTTTATCCCACAATTTGTTAATCCTGAGCTCGGTTCGGTCACAAGCCAAATGATTGTTTACGGTGTCTGGTTTGCTTTGTTAACGGCAGTAGGCTTTGCCCTAATGGGGATATTCGCATCGCGCCTTACCGGCTGGCTTGAGAGAAAGCCAAAAGTTATTAACGGCTTAAATATTGGTGCCGGACTAACCTTTATTATATCCGGCTTAGCTGTTGCCGCATTAAAGCAGCGCTAGTGACTATGGAAATTAATTTGAAGCACAGAGTTATTGAAATTGTCGATTTTTCTCTTAATTGGATAGATATTTTTGCAACAGCAATAGGGGGCTGTCATGTTACTCGTAGGTTCTTTTTTACTTATTTTTATTGGCTTTGTTCATTCTTATTTAGGGGAAAAGTATATCCTGATCCGTTTATTTAAACGTGATAATTTACCTAAATTACTTGGTAGTGATTGGTTTACCAAACGAGTGTTAAGGTTTGCTTGGCATCTCACAACTCTAGCATGGTGGGGGTTTGCAGCAATATTGTATTTCCTCTCCAGTCCAAGTGGTAATATTCGCTCAGAAATTCTCATAACAATCACAGTGGTGTTCGCAATAAGTGGTGTTGTTTCGTTGTTATTCTCTCGTGGCAAACATTTGTCGTGGTTGTTTTTTTTCGGTATTGCCTGTACAAGTTTGTTTAGCGTAATATATCGCTAAACAAACTTGTACAAAGGAAATTAATCATCCATGGATAGTCCATCAACATTATTAGTCGTTAGAGACCTTTCTATTTCAAAAGAGTTTTACGTAGAGCTACTTGGCCTCAATATACTTGAAGAATATGAGGATAGTTTAAAACTGCAAAGTGGCTCACATAACATACTCATGTTTCAAGGAGCAATTACGGCAATCGACTATGATCACGGATACAACGCCAACTCAACCTTGGTGTTTACTGTTCGTGATTTGGATGAAAGAATAACAGAACTAAAATCTAAAGGTATTGTGTTTATCCACAAATCCCCAAATGAAAATAGATGGGGACGTTATGCCGCTTTTAAAGATCCATCAGGCATAACTCATGAGTTAATGGAGTTTTTCACTTAACAAGCAGTCACAAACAACTAACGAAGCCAGAAAGCAGAGAAGAACAATTAACTAAGTCCCGACATACTTAACCAACATAGCAAAACACATCAATACAACAAGGTACCTTAAATAGTGAACGGGTATTTTAAATAGAAAGTGCGAACCTAACCAAGCACCAAAAAATTGCCCTGCCATCATGATTAAACCAACAAGCCAGATGACATGGCCCGCAAATAAGAAAACAATCAACGAGGCAATATTGGTGGAAAAATTCAATGTTTTTGCAATGGCTGTTGCTTCTAAAAAAGGTTGAGCACGTAGTGCACGCCCAGCTAAGGCAAAAAATGAACCTGTACCAGGACCAAAAAGTCCGTCGTAACAGCCGATGAGTGGCACCACTGATTTTTTATAAGTGGCGGCTGACATGTTTGGCTTTTTGTTCAAGTCATCTACAGTAGGCGTAAACAAAAAATACAAACCAATCAAGCCAACCACCACAGGGATCACTATTGTCAAAGCATCGGTATTAATTAATTGAATAATAACCGTACCCATTGCCGAACCAATAAAGGCAGCAAACATTAGCCATTTAACATTATGCCAACGCACACGTCTATTACGTAACATAATTAACGTTGCCGTGGCTGTGCCCATGCTTGATTGTAATTTATTGGTTGCTAATGCTGCTAAAGGTGGAATGCCCGTCATCATCAACGCTGGCAGTGTTAACAAACCACCGCCGCCTGCTAAGGTATCAAGAAAGCCCGCCACGATGGCGACAAAAAATAAGAAGGCTAATAGTTCATAGGAAAAAGTCGCTAACTCCACGTTAGTCTCCTGCGATTATAAGTATATACCCGTTACCTCCATTATAACGTTAACAAAAAACGAAATACTCCACTTATCATTGAATAATACCAATAGGACTACTACATTTATCATTTTATATAAACGAGGGGGCAGTTTTTATAAAAAGCTCACTTGTCCTGTCGTACTAATAAAATAAGCAAGAACAGGTAACAGAGTCGCCAACAGTGGCACAACTTTAGGATAATAAGTTAAAGATAAAATCAAAGGTAATAAAGCGCCGCTGAGTGCACCAAAAAATAATGCTGGTCCGATAGACCAACCATAAAAATCAACACTGATATAAAAAGTTAACGCCAATAAAATCCAAGCTAACGTTCTAAAACTCGCAACAAACCATAAGGGCAATTCCCTAGCCAATACTTGCTCCCGGTGTTTTGGCATCGCCAAGCAAAATAATGTCATGGCAGTAAAACTAAAGCTAATTAATAAAAACACTATGCAGCTCTCTTATTTTCTTTACTTAACATTATTGAATTGTCAGTAGTCATATTTTTTCTATCACGCTTAACCTTGCTTTCTTTGCCTTGTAATTGCTTGAATTTATATGCTGAAAATGCAAAAGCCCCACCAATGAATAACATAGTTAAATCAAAACCTGCATAGTTCCAATCGCCATGCGGTATCGTGACCCCAAGGTGTTTATCCGTGGTTAACATATTGAGTATCGGCATAAAGCAGAAAACCAATGCTGCTAGCTGTAACTGCTCTAGCCACGCTTTTGACTTTGGTCTAAACGCTGGATAGATTAATAATAACGCCCAGCTGATAAACATTACATTAGCTTCCCAGTCAGCACGTTCTGTCATACCTAAGGGCAATAAACGGTTAGCATAAAAGTACATTGCAATCGCAATAGGCAAGCCGACAATGGTACCAATATTGAGTTGCTCAACGAGTCGATAGCCAAAATCAGGTCCTTGCGGTTTTTTCATTTGTTGCTGTTTACGTTTGGTCGTCCAAAGCACTAACCCAGAGGCAATCATTGCCGTGCCGATGAGGCCGGTGAAAAAATATATCCAACGAGCAAGGGGGCCAGAAAACTGCCCCTCATGCAAAGAGAAGAAACCATTATGAATTATACCTGTGACAGTATATTGCTTAGTCTTTTGGCTGATAACTTCACCTGTAATCGCGTTTATCATTATTTGGTCTTCAGGATTATAGGTGATATCGGTTTCGTGACGTACAAACAACGCCCGAGCATTAATATCATCAGCGGCAGAGACCTCAATATAACTTAACTCATTGGTTTTCCATTGATGATTTACTTGTTTATATAATGATGAAATCGCTAACATTTCAGTAGGCTGATTCGCGCTATCTACCTGTGAGGTTCGTGGAAATATCTCTTTGCGCATCTCATTATATTCATCCTCGTTAACTTGTAAGTTAGTACTTAACACCATGTAAGTAAATAGGAAAAAAAGTAAACCACTGTAAGTGATCATAAAATGAAATGGTAAAGCGATAACACTTAAAACATTATGAATATCTAACCAACCAAGCAAACCTTTTTTCGCTCTAAAAGTGAAAAAATCGGTAAATATTTTTTTATGAATAACCACACCCGTTATTACTGCTAACAGCATTAACATACTGCAAAATCCGACGATCCAATAACTAATATCTGTTGATAAATAGTGCAAACGATAGTGCATGCGATACAGTAATCGGCCTCCGCCTGTGGCTCTGCTTTCAACTTTACTGCCAGATTCAATATCTAATACCGTTATTTTATACCTTCCTCTTTTTTTACCGGGCTCCGGCGCATGTCGCCAACCGACACGTAAGTTTTGATCACGCACATTTGGCAGCATAATATCCCACTCGTCGATACCTTGAGCATTTTTCTTCAGGTAAACTTGGGCAATATCAATTAATTTTTCATTACTGATATTATGTTCAACAAAAGGTCTTTCTGGTTCCATCCAACGGGTAATTTCTTGATAAAAATAACCTAAGGTTCCCGTTAAAAACATAAAAAATAATATCCAGCCAACAACTAGACCAACCCAAGTATGCAACCACTTCATTGATTGTCTAAAGTTACCTTTCATTAACTACTCATTTCCGTGAACTGCATTAATAACAAAACTAAAACGGCAAAAATAGCATTCAATTTGAGCAAGCCAAACCAAGCGCTTTTGGCACTCACGACTGAAAAAACCCACATAGTTGCACAGGCATAAGTCAAAAATGTCAGCATGAGCCCTATATGAATTGCTTGATAGTGACCAACCACGTCGCCAAGCAGCTTCGCCAGTAAAATTGAACTTGAAGTCGCCAAGGCATAACCACCAAAGACTGCAGCAATTATTCGAGAAAAGACATGCCAGCGCGTGTTATTAAAATTAAATTTATGAATAAAAAAAGGCACTTAAAATTCCAGTTGTGATGAAAAACTTTGCTAGTTATATTTATGAACAATAAAAAAGTGATGTTTATTATAAAATAAATAATTCAGTTAAAAAGAATTAACAGGGGTTATGATACTAGATATCTGAATGAAAATCATTATCACTTTGGTGTTTTGTGTTAATGGACTTTTTTGATCATAAGAGCAACATAAGGAAATAGAAGCTTTAGTCATCTAGCAAGGTCTAGATAACATGAGAAGGTGAGTTGTTTTTCTACGAGTAGTTATTCAAATAATTTCGAGGTGTTGTGATCGTATAAGAGAAAATAGGTACTACCACAACAAAAGATAGCACCTCAACTGGGAGAGATTCATGACAGAAAATTACCTGTACTCACTTTAGTTTCTTTCATTACAGGGTGATATTTCTAGGCAATCCTTTCCTTTGCCTTTAGCTCGATATAATGCTTCATCAGCCCTACCAAAAAGCTGCTTAGGTTCATCAAATTTCTGATAGAGTGCACTACCAATGCTGCAAGACAAGCCAAAACGATTAAGGAATTGGCAATTTGCCATAAGCTTTTTAATTCGCTTAGCTATATTAGGAACAGCTTCTAATCTCGCATCGTTCAATAAAATAATAAATTCATCACCACCAAATCGAAAAACCTCATCTTGCTCACGGCAGCAAACCAGTAATAATTTTGCAAAATCGCTGAGCACTAAGTCACCCGTTTGATGGCCAAACTGATCATTTACATCCTTAAAACCATCCAAATCGATAATTAATAATGAAAAACTACTCTGTCTTTGCTGGCAGCTAGTGACTAACATTTGATACTTTACTTCAAAATGATTACGGTTTGCCAAACCCGTTAAATTATCAGTTAACGCCATAGATTTTATTTGCTGATGTTGCATAGCATTACTTAAAGGATGACTAAAAACTTTCGCTAAATGCTTGAGCAACTTTACTTGTGCCAATGTTGGTTTTTTCTCAAAGTAACATTTTAAGCAACCAATGGCATTTCCCTTTACTGCTAACCTTTGGCTGATGCAATAACCCTTTTTATTTGAAACAGAATTTTCACAGCGCTTAATTTCTTCACAAAAGCTTATGTTATTTATAGGTAAGTACTTGCCTATTTCTTGACGAAATATAGACAAGGATAATTCTGGGTCCATACTGGTTTGCAAACGGTTTATTAAAGCAAAAGATACTCTTTCAAGCGCATGTTTTTTTATGATTAAGTTTAACCATAGTGGATGTTCACTACCGTAATTAATTAGTTTAGAAGTTAAAGGAATATTGTTAATCATTTTAGTATTAATATTTGTAATATTGTTAATTAGCATCATAGTCATTCCTTATTAACCTTGTTGCCTACGCTTGATGATTAAGATTAGTCTTTTCATTGATAGAAAAATATTACACCTTATTACAGCTAGCTAAAATACGACGAGAAAGGTAACAAGGTTAATCCCTTAAAATGAAAGTATTATAGGCTAGCAATATGCACGGTAAACAGTGCTACTAGGCCTAAACGGCTAGACAGTGCTACCAATAAGGGCTACTCTATAAACCATAAAACAAGGTCACTTGAACTCTTGCTTATTAGGTTTTTATTATGGCTTATCTACTCAATCATCAAGCACAATCTCGCTGCTATTTATATGCTTACCATAGCTTCGGTCGTTTTGCTTATTCGGTAGATACCTTAATAACAAACCCCTGCGTTTCTAAAATACATGCCGTCATCGAATGGAAAAATGATCACTGGTCCATTCGAGATTTAAGTAGCAACGGTACTTGGCTTAATCATAATAGACTCACTAAAGAAGTACCTCTTCGATTGAAAGTTGGTGACATCATACGGTTTTCTGATAATGAAGAGCTTAGTTATCAAGTTGAAGAATTAAGTCCGCCTGCCGACATATTATTGCCTATGACCGACAGTAACACTGAGCAACATTATGCTGAAAGAAGCGCTATAGCATTGCAACCTTACCATTTATTACCTAATGAGCAATCGCCTGAAATAGCTTTGATTTTGCATCAATTTACCGGCCAATGGTCGATAGAGTATGTTAATGAACCACAATTAGAACCTCGCTTGTTACAAGAAAATGACGTCATTGAATTTAGTAATCAGCGCTGGCAGCTGCAATTGAGCCATTTGGAGGACAACACAGAACTAAGTGCTTCACCTCAGCTTGAAATTTCAGATTTGTTTTGTGTTTTTGAACTCAGCTTAAACGAAGAAATAACAAAACTGAAAGTAAAATCACCACAAGAAACAACCAATTTACACACCCGCAGTCACCATTATTTAACATTAAGCTTAGCCCGATATAGAGTGGAAGATGCCGAAAAAGGTTTACCGAGTACTGAACAAGGCTGGGTAAATACAGATCGTTTACTCCGAGATTTAGGCGTAGATATGGCGCACCTGAACATTCAAATTCACCGTAGCCGTAAACAATTTGCAGACATGTTGACCAACGTGCATAATGCTGACAATGTAATAGAACGACAATTACGACAAGTACGATTCGCTTGCCCCGCGTTTGAAATTTATAAGGGTCACCAATTAGAAAGTTCATTGAGAAAAGCCGAGCTTTCAACTCAACAACAGGCTGTTTTGCCAACAAATGTATCGCCTAACTCATCACCTAATATATCATCAAAGAAGGTAGTCCAATAATTTGTCAGCGTTAACTCAAGCCGTACAAGCTACCCTCCCTAGCCACTACAAAATAATTAAATTGCTCAACCAAGGTGGTATGGGTGAAATTTATCTAGCAGAAGATCAGCGCTTACATCGCACAGTGGCAATAAAAATACTTAAAGCTGAGTTGGTCAGCACTGACTCCCGTAATAACAATACTAATGATAATGCACATAACAAAAGCAATAATTTGGCGGATACGCACGCCATAGAAACCGCCTTAAATGAAGCAAGATTACTTGCTAAGCTTAATCATGCCAACATAGTACAAATTTACGATATTACTCAACAAGAACAGCAAATCTCGTTGGTAATGGAATACCTAGACGGTAAAACATTACAAAGTTACCAACAAGAACATATTGTTACGCTAACACAAAAACTCGCCATTATTAGTCAAATTAGCAAGGGCTTAACTGCTGCACATAATCAGGGAATTGTGCATTGCGATTTAAAACCGAGCAACATCATCATAGATCAGCATGGCGGTGTTAAAGTAGTTGATTTTGGTATCGCCAAACTCACTAAAGCTGATAGTAACTTAGCCTCTTCGTTAGAAAATAACTCGCAAAGTTTTGGCAGCCAAACGGCAATGTCTCCTGAGCAACTCAGCAATATTTTACCTGATGCTGAAATTCAGGAAATTGATTTTCGTAGCGACTTATTTTCTTTAGGCATTATTACCTTTCAGTTAATAAGTGGACAGCACCCTTTTGCCAGCGAATCAGCCAGTAAAACCGCGCAAAAAATACTCGCAGCACAAGGCCAACCCGCACAAGATATCGTGCCACACTTACCACGAGAGTTAGTCAGTTTACTGAACAGCTTATTAGCGCATAAAGTAGAACAACGTCCGCAATCTAGTCAGTGGGTTACTGAGCAATTTGAAAAAATCACTAAACATCTTAGTCAACAAGAAATTTTAGCTGAAGATACTCAGCCACTTACCGCAGAGCTATCAAGCGAACTTGCTGCTGGGCTAACGAACACAAATATAAGTGATACAACAACGACCAAACGTAAGGGTAGAGGTTTTATTTTTTCTAGGTTTGCCTTGTTCATTCCTTTGTTAATAGCGCTATTAGTTACCGCGGGCATTTATCGTGATGAACTCTTTGCGCCCGCTGAACTACCTGTACGTTATATCGTGGTGCTGCCCGCAACGGTTACGCAAATAAATTCAGATCATCCCATTGCAGAGATGCAAAAAGATTTAGTCACTGCCACCCTAGACGATGCAATTCGTCAGAGTATTATTAATACCAGAGGTCTGAGGTTAATTTCTCGAAGTGAAGTTGCCGGAGTCAGTAAGGATTCATCAGGAAAAACTGCGTCCCTCGATAACATAGCGGCGGCAACAGGTGCCAGTGATATCATCACCACCCAACTCGACTGTAATAATATTAAATGTGATGTCACCTTGTCACGTTTAACGACTGACTCGAATATAATGAGCAGAGATGAAAACGGCGTGGAGACGGTAATAAGAAAATGGACGGTTTTAACTCAGAAAAAATGGCCTAGCCAAGTAGAAAGTTATTACGATATTTATCAACAGACTAAAACTAACATTGCCGGTATCTTTTCAAACTACAATACTACTATTTTAGCTGAACAGCCGATTAAACCTGAAGATTACCTCAATTATGTCATGCTCTATAATCAAATAATGATAGCAGGAAAGAGCAGCGAGGCTAATTTACAACAGCTGCAAGCGATCATCACTAGCTCACCCTATTTATATGCGGCTTATTCTTTATATAGAGAAAACGCGCTCAACTTATATACTGAAACTAACGAGTCAAAATATATTAAACAAATCGAAAATATCATAGCTTTAGCACCAGCAGAATATAAAATCAGTGTTTTTCAAACCCTTGACGCTTTTGCTATTTCCTTAACCACAGGGAATATTGAGAAAGCAAAACGACAACTCAATATAGCGATTGAGCGAGGCATAGATGACTCTACTTTGATGGAATATCAGGCTATGCTGTTATTAAATAATAATGAAATAAAACAAGCCATACAGCAGTATAAAATAGCCTTAACTTTACGACCAAATACAAAACTATTATACAACTTAGCCTTAAGTTATTATTGGTTAAGTGATTTTACTCATGCGAAACAGACCCTTAAAAACTTGTTGACTATCACACCAATGAATAATGATGCCAAACAAATATTGGCTGCTATCTATTTATCTGAGGGAGAGTTAAAAGCTGCTATTCCAATGTATGAAGATATTATCAAGATAAATCCGCAGAGCAGTGACTTTAATAACTTAAGCGTGGCTTATTCCTTAATTGGTCGCAACAACGATGCATTGCAAATGGCTCTATCAGCCTTCAAAAAAACACCTCTAGATCCACTTACAATATTAAATCTCGCAGATATTAAGCTGATATTAGGAATAAAAGAGCAAGCACACAAACATTATTTGCACGTTGTTAAGTTACATAAAACAAAAAATGATGTTAGATCTTGGATAGAGCGCTCACAGGCTTATGCGCATATAGGCCAACACAAACAAGCAATAAAAGCGCTTAACCAAGCGAAAAAATTAGCTCCTGATAACGGTGAAGTGGCTTTTTCCGCCGCCTTGGTCTATAGCCAATTAGGTGAACAGGTATCCGCAGTTAATCAAATAGAAGAAGCCTTGGCGGCTGGTTTTGGACTTATTTGGTTTAATTTACCTTGGTTTGATTCACTCTGTGACAATACTGATTTCCAACAACTATTGATTAAAGCTGGCAACCCCAACAGATGCCAGCTTTAGCTTATTAATCTAAACAGGAAAACTTAAAGTTTTCCACGACCAACTTTAATACCGGGGTCTTGCGAATAATAGACTTTCAATTCACCTGCACCTTCGTTACTCACATCCATGCACGAGGCAACATAACGAAAGGCTAATTCAGTAAGTTCTAAATTATTTGCCACATTATCTATAGTGATAACTAAACGTTGACCTTGGTTTTTTATTTCGGTTTGCACGCGCAGTTTGCTTGCTGATGGTTCATTAATAAAAACAACGCCGTTCCCGTAAAATTGCCACAGCTCAGTATCGCTCTGTTGCAGGTCAGCAATCAATGTTACTTTTTGATATGGTTCCAACTCTCTCTGTATCTCGCTGGTGGATACCAGAGATTGAAAAGAAAATAATAATGGCGGTGCTATCGTTGGTTCGCCAGTAGAGGTATTAACTATGCGAGTAGTCCAATCCCCAACTCCTTGACTCGGCTGAACTTGAAAAAACGTCGCGACTGAACCGACTAAATCATCATCACTAGTCGAAGTGAATGGTACGTTAATTTCTTTTGTGTCGAGTCTAAGGTTTTCCGGTGCATTCATAACTTTTTCCTTTCTATTTAAAATAATTTTCACGTAAAACACATCAATTAAAATAAAGACGGTCTAACAACAGTTGAAACAAACGTTACACTATAAGTATAAAACGATTAATAACAGTGGATTACAAATAAAATACCTGGGTATTATAGACATACTAAAAATACAAATACTAGTCGCTGTAATACAACGTAATATTTTCTAATCATTTAACTAGGAAGCTTTTTTATTCGTTAAGTTAACAAGAAAATAATTAATTTAAATAGATACAAAATAGTTGATGAAACATTATACGGTGCAAAATGTATGACTTAATGTCCTTATTAATAGACACATTAAGTAGCACTGACTACGCAGGAGTTATGACTTGTGTATTTTCCGGAAGAGACGCAAGTGAAGCTTTAGGTTTAAGTTTAGCTTTTCAGTGACATTTGAGCTATGTCGTCAAGATATTAGACCCCGACGGTGCGGATATAGATAATGCCTATTCAACAACTCAGTTACTAATGTTAACTTATCGGCTGATTGATAAAATAACAATTGGCAGCACACCTATTACGGTACTACCGCCAATGTTGACTAACCTGAATTCTGGATAAGCAGCACTTACTCAACATTCCCATTTATCAGATTCTCAGCGTTAAAACGTAGATAAATAACTAGTTATTCATAAACGTTTTGCCTTGATAATCGAATAAATTGAAACATTGATAGAGTATATCGCTACTTACTATCTGATAAGTTTTAGTGAAAACAATGTAACTTGTTGTTTTTACTTAAACATCAAGCACTCATTATTCAGGGTTCAGGTTAACTAAGATTTCAAACGAATTTTTAACCTTTGTTTAGGCTGTAACAAACTATTCGCGGCAAGTTTATTCCAACGTATTATATCTTGCACTTTCACCTTATACTTACGGCTGATATCCCATAGGTTATCACCACTTTTTACCGTATGCGTTATTCTGGCTTTACTCAGTTTAGCCAACTGTAAAGGGTAAGCGTCGGTATCCGTTAACGGTACTATTAACCTTTGTCCAATGCGTATTGTGTCTGAGTTTAGTTGGTTCAACTTTTTAAGCGCGTCAACATTCGTTGCATATTTCGCACTAATTTTACCCAAGTTATCACCTGATTTAATTTGATAACTATGCCAGCGTAACCAGTCTTTTTTATTGGTACTCGCCAATTTGCTTTTAAATGATTCCGCTGAAGCGTAAGGGATCATCAATTGATATTGGCTATCAGGCGCTGTCGCCCAACGATTTAAACCAGGGTTGAGTCTAAATAACTTTTTGGCATCCATATCTGCCCATGTTGCCGCCAAACTGATATCCAACTGACTATCAATATTAATAATTTCTATTGCAGGGCTATTTTTAATGGGCGTAAAGGTGTAATTCAACTCATCAGCGCGTTTTAATATATCGGCAATAGCCAATAATTTAGGGACAAAGTGTGTGGTTTCATTGGGTAAATTAAGTGACCAGAAATCAGTGCCTAAATTTGCTTTTTTATTCTTTTTAATTGCCCTACCAACACGACCTTCACCTGAGTTAAATGCTGCCACTGCATTTAACCAATCACCTTCAAAACTATCATGAAAAAATTGAAAATATTCGAGTGCGCCACGAGTCGACTCAGCAATATCGCGTCTACCGTCGTACCACCAATTTTGCTCTATATTAAAACGTTCTGCCGATACAGGCATAAATTGCCACAAACCTGTAGCACTCATATGTGAAACGCCATAAGGTATATATGAACTTTCAACAATAGGTAATAATGCTAACTCTAATGGCATATTACGCTTTTCAATTTCCTCAACAATATAATATAAAAAGGGCTCTGCGCGTTTTGAAATAGTCATCATAAACTTAGGATGACTTAAATAATAGTCACGCCATTTAGCCACTTCTTTATTGTCAGGCACCTCAATCGTTAACTGGCTACGAATACGTTGCCAAACATCTTCATGCTGATGAGGTAATTTAGCTATCGGGGTTGTTTTTGTAACCACAGCTTGGTTTGTTTGGGTTAAAATCGCATTGATTGCTACCGCTTGGTTAACATCACCTATTTCTTTATTTACTTCTGGCGTGTTTTGGCAAGCACTCAATAACAATAATGAGGCGACTAACAGTATTTGTTTCATGCAGTAATCTTAATAATTATTTATAAATAGAGGAGAAAAAATCTCCGCTATTGTGCGAGATAGCCAACTTTTATTCAAGTGACTGGTGTAATTCAGATAAAAAAAAGCCACATTTGCATGTGGCTAAACAGGAAACAACAATACCATGCGCGAGCAGTAAGTTTTTAGTGTTCGTGTTCCTCTTCAACTGCAACACCTAACCATGCAGCCTGACTTGGCATAAAGTCTAAGTCAAAATGACCAACAACTTCACCTTCATTCAGGTCAACCGTTGTTACTTCTTGGCCGTTAATGATATAAATAAGCTCATGTGCTTTTGAACTAATAATTAATGGTCTAACATCATCCGCAAGTGCTTCAAGTACTGGAATTGTCTTTTCAAGTTCCCAGTTATGCTCTGCACTGTATGCGTTTAAAGCACCATTTTTATCAAGTAATAAGAAATGTTCATGATGAGCATCAAATGCGTAACGCGGGAAGTAAGTATTTTCTTCAGCAGGACGTTCAAAACGACTAATATTCTGACTTACTGGGTCAATAATAAAGATTCCGCGTGGTGTTAAACCTAAGAAGTTAGCGTTATGTTCACTCGCTTTAAGGGTCCAAATACGTTTACCTTCACCTTCTGATACCTCTGCGGGGTAAGCAATTTTACTGTCAGTAAAAGTTGCACCATTTTGAGCAATAGTTAATATGCCATCATCACAAGCAAAAGCAGTATGGTTTTCAGTTTGATGACTACCATGTAAATCAACACATTTAGTATCGAATACTTGTTCTTGATGAAAGTGATCATCGTGAGTTTCAAATAACACCACTTGATCAGGTAAGTTGGTGTCAGCTAACTCAATCGGGCGATGAACTGTTAATACATAGTTACCGCGAATTTCGCCTGTTCCGTGCATAAAAGTCGTAAAGTCGTGCGAGGCAATCACTCCTTCGCCAGTAATACTCTCATCGCTAAGTACATGTAATGAAGCATTGTCACTATTTTCTTTACCGTCAAAAAATAATACTGTTTTATCACCACGGGGCACATAATGTGCAGGTTTAACACCTTCCATGGTAAAGCTAGTGACAACAGGGGCATCTTCATGTTGATCATAATGATCACCATGTAACTCTTGCCAGACACCGCCATCAATAAATTCAATATTGCCATAATCATTAGCATCTTTTTGTACGGCAATTGCATAACGGTTTTCTGGGCTAGCATGCAACTTTGTTGCAGGGTTTGTAATGCTTATCGACTCAACTAAGCTGTTATCTTCTAGGTTGAAAATATGAACTAACGCATTGTCTTTATCGGCAATCGCTAAACGCCCCTTGCCTAATTCTTCATCATGGCCATGACCATCATCAATTGGCGCAGGTGTCGGTGGAATTTCTGTAATATTCGTTTCACTGTCACCACAACCAACAAGTGCTGTCGTTGCACATGCCAATAACAAGCTTTTTAACGATATGATTTTCATGATTGTCCTTTAAAATATTGAGTGATGCGCCCACCTGTTGATGGGCGCTAAATTGAAAATTGAAAATTGAATGAATATTTCTTTAATACTGAATTGAAACTGATTTAAAACGAGCCGCGCAGGCCAATAACAAGAGAGCGCCCAGCTAAAGGAGTTAAGTCTTTTAGAAATGAGGTATGCACTTGCGCATACTCATCCGTTAAGTTTATGGCTTTGAGGTACACAGATAAATCATGCTGCCCTAAAGAAAAATGATAATTAACGTTGGCATCAACCATGACATAACTGTCTGTTGAAGTTTCTAATGCTGCAGTATTCGTTTGTTCAAAATAGTGACTAACAAATAAGTCTGCAGAAATACTTTCGCCTTGATAACTCAGTTCGGTCGCAATACGTGCCGGTGGTGTACGCGGTAATTCTCCACCGTCATCTAAACGTGCACGCAGAACATCGCCTTGTACTTTCCATGAAAATTCATCGGTTACCTGCCAGACAGCCTGTGCTTCAAAGCCATACAAGGATACATCTTGTGCGGTAAAGATATAAAGCGGTAACGTATGTGCTTCTTCTTCATGTTCGCCATGGGCGTGGGCACTATGATCATGACCATCACCAGCGGAAAAGTTGGTCGCTTGCTCATAATAGTAATCATCTATCTGGTTATAAAAGGCATTTAAGATAAAACCAAAATCACCTTTAAACTTACGTAAACTTAGATCAATATTATTCGCAGTTTCCATGACAATATCATGGTCAGTCAGTCCAAAATGAGCGGCCTCACCGTGGTCATCATGTAATGAAAATAAAGCCCCTACTTCATAAGATCCGGTACCAATATGAGGTCCAAAAGATAATAACTCTGATGCTGACGGTGCACGTTGTGAATGAGATAACGATAAACCTATGTTATAACCATCGGTAAAATCCCAAACTAAACCAGCAGATAGGCTAACTGGTGTAAAAACATGTTCAACAGTAAAATTGCGGGTATAACCTTGTGTTTCATGATCGCCATGATCATGATGGTCATGCGAGTCATGTGCTGCATGTTCGTCTGCACCGTGATCATCATGCGCTGCTTCAACTAATTCAAGTTCCGGCAAGCGCACTTTAGCGGCTGATACTTCAGTACGCTCAATACGCGCACCAAGCTGTACTAAAAAGTCGCCAAAATGACGCTCTTCTATCCACGCTAAACCAAGTGAATTTGTTGCTGATGGCGGTGTAAATGCTTCTGCGCCAACGGCAGTAAAATCACTTTGTTTATAGTGAATGCTGAAACCACCACGCCAATCCCAAAAGTCTTGATGCAATAGTTCAATACGTGCTTCTAGAGATTCGTTATCAAAAGTAGTACCCACGACACCCAACTCAACTTCAGTATGGCGATAATCAGTGTAACCAACCTTAGTATTAAGTGATTTTATAACATTACCTTCAAAATTTAACTCACTTAATAACTGAAAGCGATTTTGACTTAAGTCAGCAAAAACTTCTATGTCTTCATCACCATGACTATGACCCGGGATACCGTATTCTTGCTCTAAATTTTGGTAAGAAAGTCCAATAAAACCGTTCTCGAGTAAATAACTTGTGCCTAAGGTAAAACCACTGGATTCAGCGGCCGAATTAGCCACTTCATCAACACCATTTTTTTCAGGTATTTGATAATTTTCACTGTCGCGATAAAAGCCATCAGCATGCACAGCAACATTACCGATACCACTGGTGAACGAGGCGGATGCGAGTGCCTGCTCGTTATTATTATTGTATTCTGTTAACCATTCCCCTTTAGTTTCTGTACTTTTAGGAATACTTTCGTCAACAATATTGACCACGCCACCAATAGCACCACTACCATAAAATAAGGTTGCAGGGCCGCGTAATACTTCAATACGTTCACTGGTTGATGTTTCAGTTGAAACAGCATGATCAGGGCCAACACGTGAGGCATCACCCGCATCTAAACCATTTTGTGTAATTAATACTCGTGGTCCGTCTAAGCCACGAATAATCGGTGTACTAGCTACGCCACCATGAAAATTACTGTGCACGCCTACTTCTTTACTTAAGGTATCACCCAAGGTATTCGCTTGGCGCATACGTAAGCTTTCACCGTGTAATACCGTGATAGGCAAAGCCGATTCTATATTTGAGCTATGAAAAGGCGTGGCGCTAACATCAATAATCTCTAACGCTGACTTATCTAATTGCACGGTGAGTGTCGGGCTTTGATTTTCAGCTAAATCGACTTGAATATTTTGATGTACGTAAGCGCTAGCAACGACATGCAACTCATACTTGCCAGGTTCAACTGTTAGGTTAAATCTACCGGTAGTACCCGTAATAACAGCGATATTGGTGCCGATAACTTTAACCGTGGCGCCGCTAATGGTTTTACCTGCTTCATTAGTAATTAGACCTGTTATTTGCTCAGCAAGTACTTGGGTGCTTGAAGTAGCTAGGGCAATTGCACTTGCCAGTAGTGTGAACTTATTCATGTTGAGGTGACAATCCAATGTGATAGTGTAACAATTTCGACGATGTTATATTATCACATTAATAAAAGCAACAAGTGTAAACAACTTTTTAACATAAGGTTACCTTACTGTTGATACTTCAATAAGAAAGAAACAAAAACCTTGTACCAATAACCTAATATTACATATTGACAACCCAATCAATACAAATGATAATCGATCTCATTACTATTTCCTTTAGGTTTTTCAGGTTTCTGTAAGACTATCTAACTAGCTCCATCATGGAGTGATTGGAGTTTTCTTGTTTTCCCACTCAAACCCTCTGTTATTAAGCGTACTGACACGACTCAGTTATGCTTTTGTACTTAATGCCCTTGTTGTAAATAACGCATTTTCCGCTCAGCAAGAAGATAAAACACCTATTAATATCAGTACAAAAACAAGCACCAATACCAGTACCAACACTAGTGATGTAAGCGATATTGAAAAAATCGAAGTTGTTGGTCATGATTCTACAAAAGAGCTGCTTTCATCTGGTTTTAAAGTGGATGTGTTACTCACTGAAGAGTTTAAGAATTCAAATTACAATTTACTGCAGATTTTACAAAGCTCTCCCGGCATTAATGTTAGGCAAAGTGGTGGTTTAGGTGCTGAATTTAATTTATCGCTTAATGGTCTTTCAGGTAATCAAATACGTTACTTCATTGACGGCATTCCCATGGAAGATTTTGGTTCAGCGTTAACCTTTCCCGCCAACTTAGTCGAACAGATTGAAGTCTATAAAGGTGTGGTTCCTATTTCTCTTGGTGCGGATGCCTTAGGTGGTGCCATTAATGTGATTACCCCTGATCTTAATCAAGACTTACTCGATTTGTCGTATACCTATGGCTCATTCAATACACACAAGGCCAGTGTCTTCGCTCAGAAAATTTTTGACAATGATGCCTTTGTTCGAATTTCAAGTAATCTTGAACATGCTGACAATGATTATAAAATGAACAACGTTAATAGCACTGACGAGTTAGGTAATATTACTGGCAGTATGAGCGCCAAACGTTTTCATGACGAATACTCGGCAGCAATGATCAACGTAAAATTTGGTGTAATTAATAAAAGTTTTGCTGATGAATTATCAATTGCCATTACCGGCGCAAAAAACCGCAATAACGAGCAACATACCACCACCTCAATCAATAATGTCTTTGGCAAGCTTAACAGTGAAACAGATACCCAACTTATATCAGCCATTTACAAAAAACGCTTCGATGCTTTAGCTATTTCAGCCTACCTGCTTACAGGTAAAAATGAACAGCTGATTAACGATACCTACAACCGCGATTATAACTGGCTGGGCGAGTACACAGTTAAGGCCGATGAATTACAAGGAGAGCTTGGCAGCAAGTCTTTATTTACCGTCACAGATGATGTATTTAGGGCAAATATTTCTGCGCAATATCAACTGACCAGTGATAGTGCTCTACAACTAAGTCATAGCCATAATTACTTAAAAAAGACAGGCAATGATGCAGTAAACCTCAATAACACCGTTTTTAGTTTACCCAATTGGATAAGAAAAGCCGTCACTGGTTTAGCTTTCGACACTAACGCGCTAGACCAAAAATTAAAATGGAATACCTTTGCAAAACATTACGCTTTTCAAGGTGAAATTAATGCTGAACAATCGATAGACTTCAACCTACAAAATGTAAAAAGCGAAGTAGATTTAAGTGAGCTGGGTTACGGCACATCACTCAGCTACCAAGTTCACCCGAATTGGTTAGTAAAAACCTCTTATGAACTTGCCTATCGCATGCCTGAAGCAGAAGAAATTTTAGGTACGGGTAAATACGTTAGACCAAACCCTCATTTAAAACCTGAAAAAAGCCACAATGTTAATTTAGGCGTATTGACTGACTTTATTTCACAAAATACCGCACAGCGTTTTGAAGCAAATGTCTTTTATCGTGATTCCAGTGATTTCATTCGTTACCTACCAGACCGCATTATTTACGGCATATATTCTAATTTACAAAAGGTAGAAACCACGGGGGTTGAAGGCTCTTATTATCTGCGATTTTATAACAATTATTCACTGCAAGTTAATGCGACCTATCAAGATTTAATCAATAAATCACAAGTTGATTATGAAGGTGTTGAGGATCTAAATTACGGTAAACGTATGCCTAACGAGCCCTATTTATTTGCTAATGCTCGTTTAGCAGCAAACTTTGAAGTCGCCAATAATGACCAATTATCTCTTTTCTGGACGAGCTCCTTTATAGACGAGTTTTTCTTAAACTGGGAAGGCAATGGCGATACCGATCATAAATTAGTTATCCCAACACAACTAACTCACGACCTCGATATTGAATATAGCTTTGCCGATGGCAGTTACAACGTTTCGTTATCTGCACGCAATATATTCGATGCTGAAGTCTTCGACAATTTCAAAATTGAAAAACCCGGTAGAGCCTTCTACCTCAAATTCCGATACCTCTATTAACCTTTTAAGGACACTCATGTTTAAATTAAAAACGCTAGGTTTGCTCATTGCAACCTTAACTTTAGCGGCCTGTGGCAGTAGCGACAGCAATGAAAAAGAAAAAGAAGTCATCGTTCCACCAGTCGCTGTAGAGCCGGGCCCTTTTACTTTTGCCTTTAAAACGACGGGAGATAAAGAACCTGAGTATTTAGTCACTCAAGATTCGATAACAACAGAAGCTTTAACAGCTGATGATAAAGGTATTGAGCAACAAGGCTGGAATTATTTTTTCCCTGTCGGCAATACCTTGTTTACTGTCGGTTATGAAAATAATGAAGCAACTTCATACAAAGTTGACTCGAATAATGAAGTGGTCAAACTGTCCTCTTTTGAGTTCACCAATACCTTAGAAATGTTTGCTGCAGTGGATGATAAATTTTTACTTGCCACCGATGCCCCCAGAGATGGTAATCATACCCAGCGTACACTTTATAGTGTTGATGCTGAAACAGGTTTAGTGACCAGCAAGGTTAACTATACTATTCATGATGTAGACACAGGTACCAAGGGTGAAGGCACCGTTGGTTACCCTACTGCTTTAGTTGTGCGTGGTGATTTATTATTTTTATCTTTTCATAAAATGGATGATGCCGGGAGTTGGGGCACACCGGAAGCTGACAGCGCCTTTGTCGCCATTTATGATTATCCATTAGCTGAAGGTGCCGCACCTAAAGCGATTATTGCCGATGACAGAACCAGTAATATTGGTGTCAATGGTAATATCGGTTTGATTAAAACGGATAATGGTGATTTATATAGCATGTCTAACGGCTCTACTGCCGCAGGTTTCACCCCAGCATCAACAAAACCTTCTGCCATTTTACGCATTAACAATAATGAAGAAGTTTTTGATGCCAACTACTTTTTTGATATAGAAGCAGCCACTGATGGCGGTAAAATATTCTGGTTTGATTATGTAGGTGATAACAAAGCTATCGCCCGTATTATTACCGATGATACTGACGCCGCTTCATGGGGTGCTTATACTAAGAATCAAATTAATCATAAGTTGGTTATCATTGATTTAGTTGCCCAAACTATTACTGATGTAGCTGGCGTACCATTGCATCATAAACGTTGGACATCGCCTGTTGAAATAATCGATGGCAAAGTTTATGTCAGTATCGAAACGGCTGACGATGCTTTTGTTTATGAGGTTGATATCGATAGCGCGACCGCCACTAAAGGTGTAGAGATTAAAGGTAAAACTATTAAAGGTTTCTACGACTTATATCATTAGAATATTGCCTACTTTACAACAAACCCTAGCCTTAATTACTTAAGATTAGGGTTTTTATTTATCTGTATATTTTTACGCTAACTGTCCTACTTTTATGAAAAAGAATATGAAAAAGAAACTCCATCAGTGGCATTCTTATTGTGCGCTAATTGCTATGTTGCCTTTATTGCTTATCTCACTCACTGGCAGTATTTTAGTGTTTAAAGTTGAGTTAGATACGCTCTTAATGCCTGAAAAGATGTCAGTTCCTCATGACTCTCCTTCAACAAGGGTTTCATTAGATACCTTAATGGCTAAAGTAAAAGTTACTTACCCTGATCATGAAATTGGTAGTTGGGAAATATTTACCGATCACCACAGAACCGATACCGCTTATCTTATTGCCCACCAGACGAATGAGTGGTCTAAGCTGTATTTAAATCAATATACTGGCGAGCTATTATTAAAGCCCGTCGGCCTTTCCGATAATTTAACCGACTGGTTATTAGATCTACATTTTAAGTTATTACTTGATGCTAACGGCATATTTTTAGGCGCGCTTGCCTCTCTTCTCTTATTGTTTCTTGGTATGAGTGGCATTATTTTATACCGTAAATTTTGGCGCTACTTTTTTACTTTAAGAGTCAAAGCCGCCAGCCGAATATTCTTTAGTGACATCCATAAAATGATTGGTATAGCCAGCTCTCCTGTCATTATTATTTTAGCGTTCACCGGTGCTTATTGGAATATTGCAGAAGTTATCCACGAAGTCGAAGAGCATGTAATAAAGACACCTCATATCGTCACTAAACAACTACATAATAAAGATATTTCACTACAAACTCTTTATGAAAAGACCAGTAATACCATTAACGACTTTGAAGCGACCTACTTATTATTGCCTTATGATCCTGAAATGCACATTACCTTCTACGGTAAAATAAATACCAGTAATCCATTAAATAGTAATTACGCCAGTAGCATTAGTTATGACAAAAGTTCAGCTGACGTTGTTAGTTCACAAGATATTCGAAACACCAGCGCTGTGCACGTTACGGTTGATAGTTTTCGTAAACTTCATTTCGGTCATTTTGCCGGATTAACCAGTAAAGTGCTTTGGTGCATACTCGGCCTGAGCCCTGTTATTTTAGCTTTAACGGGTTTGTATCTATTCTGGTATCGTCAGCGTAAAAAGGTGCCTAATAAAATAGCGTATAAACGTCAGAATATTATAAGTGACTAGTCGCAATATTCTTCAATCATGAGAGTTGGGTCACCGCATCTGAAAAGAGTGCAATCTATCATTGAACGACAAGTTAAACGCTGAAGATGAATAGTTGAAGTTTTTCTTTACAGTAACTACAGAGTCAAATTTTTCTGTACAAGTCATTATTGGGTGACAAATCAAAACCGAATCACACCCAACACTACCTTCTAATAAATTGATTTATAGCTACTTATCACCACTTTTGAGTACGGAAAACGTAATTAGTCATAAAACCCAAATAACTATGTCATCTATACCTAATATAGTGGTAAGTTACTGTATTAAATATGTGCGTTGGTCGTACTATAAGGCATTCAAAAGGACAAGAATCTGTTGGCTGTAAAACCTATCCCGTGAATCTGTTTTAATCATAACAAGGAAGTATAATGAAAAGTTTATCTATAAATACCTTAATAGCCATAGTGTGTTTTACATTAGGTTATGTCTTTTACCCTGTAGTTAATGAATCTAATGTTGAGTTAGAGCCAACATTAGTGAATAAAAAGGAAGTCGAAGACAACTTTCAAATAGTTAAAACACAAAAGTCAGTATCAACAACTAAAAGTGAGATTTTGGCTGCGAGTAACCTGGAAGTACTGCCTAATGTTGAAGAAGGCAATACACAAATTGATACTGAAGGTGAACAAGTTCAAACGACAGACAAAGAAAATATACTAGATGAAACGGTTATTGCTTTACAAAAAGAATTAAAAGAATGGTCTGTTGATCACAAAGACCGAATAGATGAATTGGTTACAGCAAATATGTCCAGTGAAACTTCTGAGCATATGAAATCAAAAATATCTCAAGATAATGACTTTCTATCAGAGCCACCGATTGAACAAGATTCAACTGAAGATGATACTTGGGCTTACAACATGGAGCAGCAACTAAAATTGTTAATTGATCAACATGAACTAAGCGATAAGTTTGAGTTGTTGAACCTTTCATGTAAGCAGCTGATGTGCGATATATTGGGTATTGAAAAAGAAGGTAGCACTTGGATGAAGTTATATTTTAGCTTATTAAAAAATGCGCCTATGGTTAATTTTCCGGATGGTAACAATGCCCCTAAATCTGTAATGTATATGGATAATAATGTTGCTGTTGTATATTCTCAAATTAAGTTTAAAAGCAGCTAACAATAGAATTAACAAGGGCTAAAAACAGCGGACTGTTCACTGCGCTCCATTTTAGCCTGTTATGTAAACGTATATTCCTAAGGAGGGTTCATGAGCAAGTTTGTATTACTTTTCTTCCTATTAAGTTCAACAATTCAAGCTACAGAATTCAATAAAGATATAGTATTAAGTTTAATTGATAGAACTACGCATAAGGTGACTTATGATGGCTCTTATGTATCTTTAGCCTATCCAAATGGTGATGTACCTGCAGATACAGGTGTTTGTACTGACGTAATTATTAGAGCTTATCGAACCATAGGTACTGATTTACAAAAATTAGTCCATGAAGATATGAGTAAAAATTTTGCTCTTTATCCATCTAAACGGATATGGGGGCTAAGTTCAACCGATAGAAATATAGATCACCGACGTGTTCCTAACTTACAGACTTACTTTAAAAGGCATGGTGTAACTTTACCTGTCAGTGCCAATATACGAGACTACGCTGTTGGTGATGTTGTTACTTGGATGCTACCAAGAAATTTACCTCATATTGGTATGGTTATAGATCAAGTCAATCCTGAAACTGGTCACCTAATGATTGTTCATAATATTGGTCAGGGGCCTCAAATTTCTGACATGCTTTTTGATTATAAGATCACAGGTCATTATAGATTTGTGCCAGCGAAATATAGCAACACACCCTAAGGTGGACAACTATATTTTCCCGCATAGCGAGCGCGGTATTTTTACGAGGTTTTATGAAGTATTTATTAATTCTACTGCTACTATTGAGTATTTCAGCTTGCATGAAAGACGCAACACTCTGGCTTGGAAAAACTAATCCTGAATATGTCGGTCATTGGTATTATCAGAATGAGAAATCAGAGCCAGAATTTTATCAATTGAACTTGTTAGAGCTTATAATTTCTGATGATGGTCAAGTTGCTTATTTACAATGTGAACTGAGTAATGATTCTAAAGGCAATAGCACAACGAAAAAACGTTATTCTGTCGTATTTGACGATGCTAGAGTTATCGATATTAGCGATGGGAAAATGACAATAGAGCAACATTGGGGGTTTGTGCATCTAGAAAATTCATTAGATGTTCCTTCAATCCCTTTTATTGAAGATGGCATTGAATATTTATATGTCGAGGGCTACAAACTCATGAGAGCAACTAAAAAAATGGCTGTAGGTTGTCCAGAGAGTCATAGCTAACAATAATTTAGAGAAAATTTTGATATTCCCCCGCTTTAACGGACACCCAAAGCTCCCTACCTCAACTTGGGGCGTTAGCGTCCTAGAATATAAGCGCTAACTTATTCTCTACGTCCTAAGCGATTTATTTTATTACTCATTGTGAAGATTATTGTAATTTCATCACAACTTTTGATATTCCACACTAGCTATCCCGCCATTGAAGAGTAAAATAGCACTCAGTGTTAACCCTGCAATCCAATGAGAACTCTGTGACCCTTCAAGAAAAAAATGTGCTGTTATTCGACCTCGATGGCACCTTAGTAGATAGTGCTCCTGACCTTGCCTTAGCGGTTAATAAAACACTCAAAGATTTAGGTAAAGAAGAGTTTGACCAAGAAACAATCCATCACTGGGTTGGCAACGGTGCTAAGGTCTTAATTGAACGCGCATTATCTGGCTCAGCAGCAATCAATCCAGCATTAGACTCGGCACTTGCTCAAGATGCTTTAGCTATTTTCTTAGCGCATTACCAACAGTGTTTATGCATTGAGTCAGTGTTATATGATGATGTAAAAGAAGGCTTGTTTTCGTTAAAGGCAGCAGGATTTCGTCTTGCTATTATTACCAACAAACCCGCAGAATTCATTCAACCTATCTTAAATGGCTTAGGCATTGATAAGGTCTTTGAGTTGTTAATTGGCGGTAATACCCTAGCAGAGAGAAAACCACACCCTGCACCATTATATTATGCTTTAGAGCAACTCAAGGTTTCTGCTGAGCAGTGTTTAATGATTGGCGATTCTAAAAATGATATCTTAGCGTCAAAAGCGGCCAATATAGAGAGTATTGGCTTAACTTATGGTTATAACTACGGTGAAGATCTCAATCAATATCAACCACAGTGGTGTTTTGATACCTTCAAAGAGTTATTAACGCTCCTAATAAGTGATTAATAAAAGATTAATAAAAGATTGCACAGTTAATACGCTTGAACTCATTAATGAGTTCAAGAGTAAGCTAGAGATTTTTGGCTAAAGCAATAGGGTAATCTCGTTGCTTGGCTAATATCATTGCTCGCTCGGTTACTTCGCTATCTGAACATTGCTGGCTTACCGGAAAATAGTGCTTCGTTAAATATTCACCTAATTCTGCCTTCGTTATTAAACCACAATCAACTAAATTCGCTAAAATTGCATCGGCGGCAGCTAATGCCGACGAGCCTTTAACAATTTCTGCACGGGCATAGTGTCGACCATGAAAAGACACATCGGCAGCACGTAAGTCGGCATCTTCTCCCGGTATTTGCTGCGCACCAAAGAGGGGTTTCGCTGCGACTTCTGCTTGAGTAAAGCTTGAAATAAATTGCGCCATATGCTCAATTGAGCCTAATGTTCTGTTATTAACTAATTGTTCCGGCCACTGTTTATCAATTTTTTCGATAAATCTTGAGGCTAATTGCGGCTGTGCACTTTGAACTGAGCTGGCGACTAAACCTTGATCAAATAGCGTAATGTCTTGTGTCATGCCATGTAGCTGAAAATAGCCATCTGGGTAAGGCGTTAATTGCGCCATGCCTTGTGGTGTGCCTCGTTCGCCATAAAAAACAATCTCTGGCCATAATCCATGGCATTGAGGCCAATGGGCAACATAAGCGGCTTTGAACTCCACCATACGTTGACGCTTAGCACTGACCATGTCATCAATTTCACCACTTTTAAAACCACAGGCATTAATAACGTAGTCAAAATGCTGATGATTAATTAAAGTATCTGATTGATTTTTTGTAGAAACTTGCCAACCTAAATCATCTTCTTGCTGTGTAATAGCAACCACTTGGCTATTGGCTTGCAGGTGACAGCTAGCTAAACGATCAATAGCTAAACTGGTAATAGCAGCCATACGAAAAGCAGACCAGCCATACTCTTGCACCAAGAGCACAGGAAACTTAAGCTTATCTAAATCAACATGGTGAGCAAATGAAATCAACCAGTCACTGGCTTGGTTTGCTTTATCCGGTATCGGTTTGTCAGCTAACGCATCAATTTCTTGCCGTGAATAAAAACGAAAATAATCTGCTGGCTCACCTAAAACCTTATTATGGATATCTTGCGCAACTAATTCACTGTATTTAGCGCGTAATTTTTCTAAACGTGGTAATAAATCTTCAGGCTGGCCCTTATCTGTCCTAGGTAAAGCAATAACAGTTGGCCTCACATTAATACTGTGCGGATATACTTTTACCGTATCTATCGATTGCTTTAATAGGGTCAAACATTGCTCATCACAAATTTCACGATACAAATTACCACCCGCATGCAAATGACAAATAGGCGGGCCATTAACTAGGCTTGGACCCTTTTCTATTAAGGTAGTATCAAGACCTAACTCAGCAAAGCGCAGCGCAATAGTTGAGCCCGCAACACCACCACCAATAATGGCAATTTTTGCAGTTGAACTGAGTAATGGTTGATGTATAGCTGAAATTTTATTCATAGCAGTTTCGAAAATATATTCATGAGGCTATTTTACTTGCATGCGCACTGTTTGCGTAGAGCTAGCGACTAAAAAAATTTATTTTACTGTGCTTTTCTTTTTACACTAGAAAAAGCCAGCTTATTTAAATGACGTTTTAGCACCCTCATCTATTAATTGTTAATTGTTGTTGATGATAACGTTCAATACACGCATTACACACACAGCTTACCCCTCTAAGATGAACGGGTATTTTTTCCAACAGTTCTTTTGGCACAGCAGTCTTCATACACCAGCAGCCACTGCTCGCTTTAACGTCACAGCGATTACTTTCTTCGCATAAAGGGCAAATACTGTCTTCGTTTGTATAAGTCATAACATTCAGTAAGTTTGATTTTAGTGGTTAGTGGCTCACGGTGATGCTCATGTTAACAGCTTTAGTGGTATTGGTAAGCATGAGTTTATTTAGTTCAGATATATACCCAAGTTACCTCAAGATGCATGCTTCAGCTGGAATTAAAAGCGCCTTGAAACAAGGCATTGATTGAAGTGAATGGTTGTTCCATTGTCGAAATCAATAACGATGTGTAAAGCGTTTTTAAACCAGCCCTGCGGGGACGTCTGAGCAAATCAAGTTCATCGTTGTGTAGTTCATTAAGGGAACAACCATTAATAAAATACACGCCTTGAACATGAATCGCTCAGGTGTCCTGAACCGAGCATATTGAAGTGACTTGGGTATAAGCTTGGCGCTTGATGAAATTTTTATGCTATCAAACGGTCTTGTAGCGTATAACCCCAAAAGAATTTAACGTAGATGAACCATAGTATTAACTTCAAATTAAATAAAAAAATAACTACTGCATTTTTATCACTGCTGATATTAGTCCTCGCTAATAATGCCTTTGCCAACAAAAGCATTAATGTAGGCCCGACTGTAGGAGAAAAAGCGCCAACAATAACGGTTATCAATACACAACAACAGCCCATCAAAATCAAAGATCTCAGTAAAGATAAAGGTTTGATTATCTTATTTTTCCGCTCTGCCGATTGGTGCCCATTTTGTAAAAAACATTTAATTGAATTAAATAATCATGCTGAGCAGTTTACTGAATTAGGTTATGGTTTAGCGGCTGTTTCTTATGACGATACTGATATTTTAAAAACGTTTGCTAAACAAAAAAGTATAACTTACCCACTTTTATCAGATCAACAGGCACAAACTATGTCAGCCTTCGACATCCTCAATAAAGAATATGCTGCAGACAGTGAGCATTACGGCATCCCTTACCCTGGTGTTGTGGTTATTGATGAACACGGCAAATTAACCCACAAACACTTTTTTAAAGGTTATAAAAAGCGTGTTAAATTTTCAGATCTTTACTTACAGCTAAAAAGTCGCACTTAACCAATAGATAATACACTTATTGGTCGCTAATTTTTTAGTATAAACCACTATCAATGAAAGCTTGTGTGAGCTGCTGATACAATTGATCTATAGTAGGCCGTTCAGTGATATGCTCAAAAAGCGCAGTATGCACCTGCGCTTCTACTCGCTCAGCTTTACCGGAGAGTTGATAACATAAGTTAACCGGCTTTATTATCTCATCTAGTAACACATCAATAAGAATAAAAGCTTGTGCTAACACTATCTTACCGCCACCTTTTTTTATTATCACGCGCTGCGCTGTACCGATAATTTTTTTACCATTAATGTTAAGGTTATAATCACCGTCACAATAAGAAAACGCTGTTGCATGCGCTGTGCTTGTTAAGCCAAATTGACGAAAAAATCCCGCTAAAACAGTACATAAATTTTCATAAGCAAGTTTAACCGAATAAGCTTGGTGTTCTGGCCAAACATACAGGTGTGATAAATTAATAATTCCCGGACACTGTGGTACCGGCGCACCACCCGTTTTGCGTGACAATAGATGCCAACCATCAAGAGAGAGTGCAGAGTTTAGTTCTGGTGATTCAGGCCACTTATTACCAGCAGGTAATACTAAGGTTGCTTCATTGGCTTGCCAAAGCAATAAGCACTGTTCTTTCTCACCTGCTTGTAACTGAGTAATTAACTCCACTTCTTTTTCAAAAACTTTAGTTACAGCACTTTGTTTATAATGCATTATTTTATAACTTTTTTCAGACATCACTAATTCTTAACCTATAAATATTATTTATCAATCTACTCGCATCAAAGAGACAAAAAATAACGTTAACCATGACGCCAAGCCACTAAGATTACAATTATTAACACATTATAACGTTCATTTGTTGACCGTTTTGCTGCCTACTAGTAACTTTTAAGGTAGCATAGACCCATAGACTATATGGCAAAAGCAATGATTAAAATACTAAATATTATTGCGAACAAACGCTCGACTCTAAAACCCAATAAACAGCACTAACTTGTTGTTTCGATTAGAGCAAGCTATACCATAAGTAACCAGTTAATAATTAACCTTAAGGTACAGAAATGAAAAGAAATATTCTTACGGCAGTAATTGCTGCCACATTACTACCATTAACAGCTTGTGCAGCAAGTGACAACTCTCATGGTCAAGCTTCTGATGAAGTGGTTGCTAAACAACGCGCAATGTTAGAAAAGAATACTGACGGTAAAGGTTTTGGCCCACAATCCCCTCGTGATATTGATGCAATCACGGGTATTAATACTCGCGCTTTCAATGCAGCACCGGCTTCTACTGAAATGAACCTTTGTAACATTCATTTTCATAAAAATGCTGAACACAAAGGTGGTGAGTTTGCTAAGTATGCGGGTAACGGCGATGGTCACGGCTTTCAAACAGGTTTTGTTTACTCTGGTAAGTTAAGCTCACAAGAGAAAAAAGCAACTAAAGCAGCAGTTTGCCCTAGTAAACACGGTGCTTTAAGTTCAGGCGATACAATTGAAGTTCATTTTGTTCACTCTTCAGCTCAAGTAACTCCCGCACCAACATTAGGCGCCTGTTTGAGTGACTCTATCGGCAACCCACAATTGCGTGTTGAAACACAAGTAATGGTATTGGTAAATGATAAAAATGCTCTCGACTTTAATACGCTCACAGAACACGGTGTAAAAAATGGCTACCAACAAGCACTAAATATTCCTAACAACATGGGTACGCCAGTACAATACACTGGCTCGACTACAGGCCCTGGTTACAATGAAAAAGGTTCTCCATACCAAGTTAGCTGGAGTGTTCGTCCACAAGTAGCGAAAGTTAATATCGCAACGGTTGGTGACTGGTGTAAGGGTAATACCTTCAACGAAGATCACGCACATGGCGTAAGAAATCTTGTTGTTAACCCTAAACTTTTATCTGCTAATTAATTTTTAGTGAAAATTCAAATAAAGGGAGCCTTGCTAAACAAGGCTCCCTTTTTAATATCAAAAAAACAAATCGACTTAACCACTAATAAATGATTTCAGTACTGCTACCGCTTGCTCTGGACTAAGCCCACTCAATTTTTCAGCCTCTGTTATCGCGGTAACTACAGCAATGCTTGCTAAACCTGTTGCAATAACTTCTGCTGCTCGTTCTAAATTAATGCCACCAATCGCCACAACGGGTATTTGTTGTAGCAATTCTTTCGGACGTAGCGCCAATACTTGTTTTAGGTTTTCAATGCCTTGAATTTGCCCGGTCATGTCTTTAGTTTTGGTGGGAAAGATTGCACCGATGGCTAAATATGACGGCTGTAATTGCTGCGCTAATAAAAATTCATAACAACCATGCGTACTAATGCCTAAACGTATTCCTGACTTTTGAATTACAGCTAGGTCGGCATCTTGTAAGTCTTCTTGACCAATATGCACACCATAAGCACCATGTTTGATTGCCAGCTGCCAGTAATCGTTAATAAATAGCCTAGTATCATATTCCTTCGCCAACTTAACCGCTGCAATAATTACTTGCTCTAATTCGTCTTCCGCTAAATTTTTCACCCGTAACTGAATAATCTCTAAGCCTAAAGGCAGTAATCGTTTTAACCAGTACAAGGAATCAATAACAGGATAAAGCCCTAGTTTTTTCCCTGCTAGGTTTAACGAATTAAATGCAGGTAAACCTTGGTATTGCAGACTCAATTCATCAAAAATTTTAGGAAAAAATTTAGCCCTCTCGGGTGGATTAATGGGCCAAGCTTGCTGCTCAAATGCACCATAATATTGATGACCGAATGATTCACTTACTTGTTTGCTCGCGCTTAAGCCCTGTGTAATAAACGCTTTGGCTAAAGTAAAAGCATCACGCATTAAATAACCTTGAGCAAGAAATGCTGATAATGCAGTAGCAAAACTACAGCCACCACCATGGCTATAATGACTTTCAATGCGTTTAGTACTTAACTTGTAGCTGATCGCTTCTTGAGTTTTATCTTGATTATCTTGCTTGCCATGCAGCTGATTTAATTGATGATGACAGTAATCAATACTGCTTTGTTCATCCGCACTATGGCCGCCTTTAATGATAATAGAAGTGATACCAAAACAGTGATGGATATTTTTAGCTAGCTGTTTAGCAGTGCTATTTTCTTGCGAGTCATTGCTTAGCACTTTTGCTTCATTAAGGTTCGGCGTAATAATATCAACTTGCCTTAATAGCGGTGTTAGCTGTGCTAATGACAACGCATTAAAACTACCGCCAACACTCGCCTGCCCCACGGGATCATAAACACTGAGCATATTCGGCATATGTTCTTTATATTGCGCGAGTAACTCTGCCAACCACTGCACTTGCTCAACGTTAGCGACTAAACCAATTTTGATGACCGATGGTGGTTTGTCATCAATTAATAACGCCGCTTGTTGCTGCAGTATTTCAACAGCAATGGCATTAACCGACAGCAGTTGCTGTGAGTTTTGCACGGTATTGGCAGTAATCAGATGACAAACCTCAACACCCAAACCATGACCCGTTTTGATATCGGCCGCAATACCTGCACCGCCAGAGCAATCACTGCCAGAAATGGTCCAGATTATCGGTTTTTTCATAATATTTTCTGTCATTACTTCAATCTTCTTAATCAAATTACGATAAAGTGAATTACATTACTTGCAGTTGTAATATCAAAGTAAAAGGAAATAGCACGGAGTTGACGCTAGTCAATGAGTACTTTTGACGCCTTAATTTGGCATTACAGCAAAAAGTAATTTAATTCTGGTGCCAAAATGGTGTGTCGAGTGTTGGTGTGGATGGATGGGCGGTCTGTCTTTGTTGCATAATGCCCGCGACATATCCTTGCTCACCTGCTTGCAGTGCTTGGCCAAACGCTTTTGCCATCAATACCGGGTTATCAGCTAATGCCACCGCACTATTGAGCAATACACCGTCATAACCCATTTCCATCGCCAAACACGCATCCGATGGTTTGCCAATTCCGGCATCTAATATCAAGGTTGCTTCAGGTAAACGTAAACGAATCGTTTCTAGGTTATACGGATTCATTAATCCCTTACCTGTACCGATTGGCGATGCCCAAGGCATGATGACTTCACAGCCTAAATCATAAAGTCGCTGACACAAAACCAAATCATCAGTGCAATAGGGTAATACTTTAAAACCATCCTTTATTAGCTGCTCGGCAGCATGAAGTAACTCGATGGGATCAGGCTGTAAATTATAATCATCACCAATGACCTCCAACTTCAGCCAATCAGTTTGAAATATCTCACGACTCATTTTAGCTAAAGTCACTGCTTCTTTCGCTGTTTTACAACCCGCGGTATTTGGCAGTAAGTGACCATTCACTTCGGTGACGACTTCTTGTAGGTAAGACCATATTTGTTGACCTGCTTGTTCTGCAGGATTTTGACGTTTCAGCGACAGGGTTATTACCTGTGAGCCACTAGCCAAGATCGCTTGTTTCATAATTTGGGGCGAAGGGTACAAAGCGCTGCCAATAAGCAAACGACTATCGAGATTTTGCCCGTAAATGTTAAGTGACATTAAACTTAACCTCCCTGAATTGGTTGCAAAACATCTAGGCTATCGCCATTTTTTACCATGGTGGTGTCATAATCAGTTTTACCAACAAAATCACCGTTAAGCGCCACGGCAAATGTACTTTGTTGTGGCTCAATAAAATGCAAAGTTAACGCTGAACTAACACTAATATGTGTTTCATTACTTAGGGGGTAAGCTTTTCCGTTAATATGAATGTTCATAAGATGGCTCTCTTTTGTTTATGCTCATAGGCTTATCTACAGGTAACAGCTCTGCATAAGGTAAAGGACTATTATTAGAGTTTAGTTGATTAGCGATAACAGCTAAAGTTTGTTCAAGTACCACGGGCGCTATGAGAAAGCCGTGACGAAACAAACCATTCACTTGAATAAGTGAACCTTGCACAGTAATTTTGGGCTGGTTATCACTAAAGGCTGGCCGACACTGGCTGATATGTTGACGAATATTCGCTTCAGCAAAGCCTGGATGCACGCTATAAGCGGCACTGAGTAACTCCATAGCTGAACGAACTGTCATCGGTGAATTATCATCACTTTCAATTTCCGTTGCACCGACCACATAAAAACCTTTGCCTTTTGGCGCGATATAAAGCTGATATCTTGGGTGCATCAAACGAATCGGTCTTGAAATATGTACATCTGGTGCAAATAGTTGGAATAGCTCGCCACGCACTGAACGTAAATCTTTTAACGGTGCGCTAGCGCAGGCGCTATTTTTACTGCTTGCCCCTGTGCCACGACAATCAATAACTAAATCAAACTCTTGGCTGTGCTTTTTTTTACCCTCTTGGTTATTTTTTTGAAGGTATGTAACCGTACTTTTATGCTCAGTGACATCTATTTCAACAACTTCGCACTCAGTTAACCAATTAAATTGATTTCCTGAGCCATTATTAGCCGAAACTGCCTGTTGACCTTCTTTTTCCAGTTGCTTGCGCAACGCCACTAATAAACGGCGATTGCCCAACTGACCTTCTTGTGGAAGATATAAAGCTTGATTAAAACTTCGGCCAATCTCAGGCTCTAACTCAAGTAATTCAGTACGATTTAGTGACTTTAACTCTTGCTCTGGGTAGTTATTTTTTAAATGCCTAACAAAGCGTTGATAGTCACCTTTATCTTGTTCATGACTTACCATGATGGCGCCAGTTTGCTGAAAGATGGTATGTTCATCTAAACTGTCGAGCAAAGCTGGCCATAAGCGTAGTGACTCAAAACCCATGTTAACGATATTAGGTTCACAATGCAGTGATTCACCCAATGGCGTTAGTAAACCCGCGGCAGCATAGGCCGCGCTGTTATGGGCGAGTTTATTATCTTTATCAAATAACGTAATAGTTACGCTTTCTGACTGTTTATGTCGAGTTAGCTCTTGTCGAAGTAAGGATAGGGCGACTAATCGCCCCATCAATCCTGCGCCAACAATGGCAATATTCATGCTTTATCTTCTGCCTATTTTCACATTATTGTCATCCCCGAAATATTTGTTCGGGGTGACAATGGATATCCGATTAGAAACTTCGGATATGACGAAATAAAGCTAATCAGCTAATTGGTAGAGTTCACTACCGGTCGCTTTAAATTCAGCAGACTTTTCTTGCATTGCTTTTTCAATGGCTTCGTCAGACGTAATAGTGACTGTCTCATCAAGCAATTGAATTTTAATAGCGTTTTTATCAAGGTTAGCGGCGTACTCTCTAACTTCTTGTGAGATTTTCATTGAACAGAACTTAGGTCCACACATAGAACAGAAATGCGCCACTTTGCCTGACTCTTGCGGCAAGGTTTCATCATGGTAAGCTCTAGCGGTTTCTGGGTCTAAACCAATATTAAATTGATCATACCAGCGGAACTCAAAACGCGCTTTAGACATGGCATTATCACGAATTTGTGCACCTGGATGACCTTTTGCTAAATCGCCAGCATGCGCGGCAATTTTATAAGTCATCAAACCTTCTTTTACGTCTTCTTTATTGGGTAAACCTAAATGCTCTTTTGGTGTTACATAACAAAGCATGGCACAACCGTACCAGCCAATATTAGCGGCACCGATGCCAGAAGTAATATGATCGTAACCAGGGGCAATATCTGTGGTTAATGGACCTAAGGTGTAGAAAGGTGCTTCACCACAATGCGCTATTTGCTCTTCCATATTTTCTTTGATCATATGAAGCGGTACATGACCTGGGCCTTCAATAATCGTTTGCACATCATGCTGCCAAGCGATTTTAGTTAACTCACCTAAGGTATGTAATTCAGCAAATTGTGCTTCATCGTTAGCATCCGCTACTGAACCTGGACGTAAACCATCACCTAAAGAGAATGACACATCGTACTGCTTTAAAATTTCACAGATATCTTCAAAATGGGTGTAAAGGAAGTTTTCTTTATGATGCGCCAAACACCATTTCGCCATAATTGAACCACCACGAGAAACAATACCGGTGACACGTTTGGCCGTCATTGGCACATAACGTAAAAGCACACCAGCGTGAATAGTGAAATAATCAACACCCTGCTCTGCTTGCTCAATTAAGGTATCGCGGAAAATTTCCCACGTTAGATCTTCTGCTACGCCATTTACTTTTTCAAGCGCTTGGTAAATAGGCACAGTGCCGATAGGCACTGGTGAGTTACGCATGATCCATTCGCGGGTTTCGTGAATGTTACGACCGGTAGATAAATCCATTACCGTGTCAGCACCCCATTTTGCGGACCAAACAAGCTTTTCAACTTCTTCTTCAATAGAAGAAGTTACCGCTGAATTACCAATGTTAGCGTTAACTTTAATTAAAAAGTTACGACCGATAATCATTGGTTCACATTCTGGATGATTGATGTTTACTGGGATAATGGCGCGGCCGCGAGCGACTTCATCACGGACAAATTCAGCAGTGATTTGCTCTGGAATACTGGCACCGAAAGATTGGCCTTTATGTTGTAACAGTAAAGTTGCATCTTTTACTTCTTCGCGTTTCAGGTTTTCACGAATGGCAATGTATTCCATCTCAGGCGTGATAATACCTTGGCGAGCGTAATGCATTTGCGTAACATTTTTACCTTTTTTAGCGATGCGCATTTGAGGTAAATGTTCAAAGCGAATACTGTCAACACCTTCGTCGGCAAGGCGTTGCTGGGCGAACTTAGAGCTATTAGACTCTAAAAACTCTACATCGCCACGCGCATCAATCCACGCTTCTCGTAAACGAGGAATGCCTTGGTGCACATTAATTTCAACATTTTCATCGGTATAAAAACCTGAAGTATCATAAACACATAGCGGTTCATTTTTTTCATATACTGCCGTGTCTTTGTTACCGCTCACTAAGGTATCAGATAAAGTGATTTCACGCATACCCACTTTAATATCGTGGATTTTACCCGGTACATAGATTTTTTTAGAATTTGGGAAAGATTGGTCGGAAACATTTTTTAAAAAGGCTTCTGCCGCTTCACGTTTTTCACGTCGTGTTTGCGTTTTTTTTACTACGTTATCAACATTAGTTGAATTGGACATGGTCGCACCTTGTTTTTGGTTTTTCTTTTTTTATTCGCATAAAGAAAGAAAAAAATAAAAATAGGCGGAGTTTCTTTAACTAATTTTATAGTTAAAGAAGAGGCAAAAAGAGGTTGGTTTAAACCTAAACACTAGGGTTTAATTGCTCTCTCTTGTTTCCTACGCAGATATTAATCTGATCAGGTTTTACGGATCCCGCTTTCGCGATCTCAGCCTTTGGCACTCCGACAAGTGTTGTGAAATTAACACTTAAAAAAGTGTTAACTGTTCACGCTTTAATTCTAACGTGAGCACAGAGAGCATAGCAAGCGCTAATATAAAATTTAATATCAATGGAAACAGCTAGATTTACGGGTCAGTGGAGTACAGGTTTCATTGCGCGTGCCGATAAGGCGTTATACTCAGCCAAAGCACAAGGGTGCAATAGGCTAGTCATATCTAGATATACTGACAAGAAAAAATAACTATTGCCTCTAGAGATAAGCTAGGTAATATGGCAAAAAAATTATCCTGAAGATGCCTTATGATTACCTTATTACCTCCCGAAAGCTTTAAAACTATTCCATGGAAAAATGGTTTAGGATACACCACTGAATTAGCCATTAGCGAGGGTGGTAATTTAGATGCATTTGACTGGCGTCTAAGTATTGCTAGTGTAGAAAATGATGGTGATTTTTCAAATTTCTCTGGTTATCAACGTAATTTAGTCTTAATAGAAGGTAATGGTTTAATACTAGACCACCGCAATGGCGAAGTAGATAAACTAACTCAATCACTTGATATCGCTCGTTTTGATGGTGCCAGTAAAACGCACGGCACTCTAGTTAAAGGCGGCATTAAAGACTTCAACATCATGACTAATCAAACGTCATTCACACCAGATGTGAACGGCTATATTGAGCAACAACACCTCTCTATTGACTTGTTAGCAGGTAACTTACTTTTTGCCTATAGTTTAACTGACGAAATGATTGTGAATACATCGAATAATGAACACTATACAGCCCCTGTTGGTCATTTAATCAAGATTTCAACAATGAATGAAACATTAGGCAGCGACCAGATAACAATAGCCTTGAGCGGTGAAAACATGATTGTAATACAGCTCAAGCTTAAATAGTCATTGTACAATTTAGATTAAAAAGCGAAAAACGTTGTAGTAGTTTTTATCTATACTATTATTTATAAAGGCTCTCATTGAGACTATGACCGGATTAAGTAAAGCCTAACTAATAAAAATCGCTCAGTCCTGTAACGGTAACAAAGTATAAAAGGCTGAAATAATGAAAATAAGTAAGCTAGAAAATATTATTGTCATTGGCTTATTGCTGCTCACCGCAATAATTTTTTTATTACAGCGTTACTCGTTGGATCATACTTTGGTCATTGATGCTAAAACAAGATTCCCAATACAAAGCATTACAGATAATTCAATTAGTACTGGTAAGTCTATTGGCTCCATCAGTATTATTGATGATAAAATTATTTTAGATTGTGAAATTTTTGCCTCTGACTATGCTTGGCCTTTTTGCGAAATAGCCATTCAACTCAACAATGAAAATCAACTAGGGCAACGCTATGGTATTGATCTATCTCATTATGACACGGTTGAAATATATGCCCAGTATGAAAATTTTTCCTCCACCGGTATTCGCTTTCAAATACGTAATTACCATACTGCTTACTCTCAATTAAATACTCCTGAGTCATGGAAATATACGGGTTTAGAGTATTTTTCATTAAAGGACTCGCCAATGGTTATTCCGCTTAATGCATTGCAAGTCGCGACTTGGTGGTTATTCGAACGAAAAATTCCCGTCGCTCATTCTGCCCCCGAATTAGACAATGTCATGGTAATAGAGCTTTCTAGCGGTAATAACATTAAGCCTGGAAAATACCGAATTGTTCTAGATAAAATAGTTTTTCAAGGAAAACGTTTTAATACGGAGCAAATATATAGCACCGTCATATTTTTATGGATCAGTTCCACATTATTTCTATTCTTCTATCACTTAGCCCAATCAAGACACAAGTTAAGCAAGGCAAACAAAAAAGCAGTCGAACTAAAAAGATTAAACAAACTGCTGAATGTTGAAACACAAGAATTAAAAGATCAAGCTGGCCGTGACCCGCTCACTGGCGCATTAAATAGAGCAGGCATCAAAGCTATATTCACCAATGATATACCCTTGTTATCCATTGCTTTTATTGACATTGATCACTTTAAAAAAGTTAATGATAATCACGGACATGCTGTCGGTGATGAGGTACTACGACAATTTTCGGCTTTATTAAGTCAAAACTCTAGAGACACAGATTTTTTAGCCCGCTGGGGTGGAGAAGAGTTTTTACTTATTTGTCCAAATACCACGCTGGACAAAACGCATACGTTAACAGAAGCGTTACGACAACTTATTGAAGGATCTCAATGGCCAAATGACCTTAAGTTAACCTCAAGTTTTGGCATTGCACAACAGGGCAAAGAATCTGTTACTGACTTTATTGCGCGTGCCGATAAGGCGCTTTATTCTGCCAAAGCACAAGGGCGTAATAGAGTGGTAAGATCTAAACCTACGGGCAAGAAAAAATAAGCCTTTTTTCTTTATTTAGCTAAGTTAAAAAATATGGCCCCGGACTTTGCCTTATGAGGGCACTAATACCTCCCGAAACTTCATGGATAAATGATTTAGAGTGAAGCTCTGAGTTAGGCAACACTTA
>Ga0209396_1000067_pt1 | contig 156020 bp, 128 predicted proteins | sample GOMGulsemesocosm_6_FD_184638 | JGI IMG/M metagenome (GOLD analysis project Ga0209396, IMG submission 184638) | Methane-oxidizing microbial communities from mesocosms in the Gulf of Mexico - GOM8C Gulf of Mexico (SPAdes) (version 2) | ecosystem: Environmental > Aquatic > Marine > Cold seeps...
TAATGCATGAACAGGAGTTTGTGCAGGCAACCAAAAATCTATTCCTAAATGAATGCTTCTGCTTTCACGCCCTTTGTTTCCAATTTTATCATAATTACTAGAAGTATATACCGATCTAGGCTCTAAATATCCTCCGGTAATCAGTTTAGTAGGATTCTTTTTTTGGAGTTGATCAATTTTAAATTGAAAAAAATCACCATCATTAAAATCAGAATTAAATGCCAACTTTTTGCTTGATACACTTAAATCTAAATTATATATATCATTTCTATAAACTGACGGAAAAAGTTCCGCTAGTTTAATATTGTTTTTGTTTGTCCAAGTATTAAATTTCTCCTCATTAGGATGTGGAGTATATCCACAAGCTTGTCTGAAACTATATCCCGCAAAGTCTGGGCTAATTTTCTGCCATTTTCTTAATACTTCCCAAGCAGGCTTCTCACTTATTAGTAGATATTTATTATCAGGTTCTTCAATTTTATTAATAGCCGATTTGGTAACTGAAATAACCAATCGCATAGCTATAGCCGTATACAAATGTGCTAGCTCTTCTTCTTTTAATTGAAAGGTGGAGTGATAGCCGCTAACTATTGGCAAAGCAGCTTCTAACACATCATTATGATTCATGATGGCATAGGCAGTTGCTATAGCTACATCATTGATTACTTGCGTGTGAATCGCATCACCATAATCAATAGCTGCTTTTACTTTTGGATTGATTAATGCAGGTGAAACAATTACATTATTATCATTAGCATCATTATGTACCACTGATTTTCGGAGCTTGGAATACTCCTCGAAATTTCTTTCAAACAACCCTTGAAAACGTACTATTGTTTCTTTATCTTCTACAGAAAAAAGGTTTATATGTTCCTTAGTCCAAAGTGACTGTGCAACATCCCAAACAAATTCTCTACTTGCTTCTTGATGTGTGAATCCTTGTAACGCTTGGGTTAATTTACCACACTCTTCTCCTAAGCTAAAGCGTAGTTGTTCTAACTGTGGGTTTACACTACTCCACACTCTTCCGGAAACCCATGACAACAAACGGACATTTCGTTTATTTCCTGAGCTGTCAGTAATTACTGAAATACCGTTTCCTTTTTTGTCCTTTATAACTTTAGGAGCAATTAAATGTTGCCCATTTTGTTCAACGTATTGCAAAAGGTTTTGTTGAAAATCTAAATAACTTTCATCTTCATCAGGACGTGAAATCTTAAGAATATATCCTTCTTCATTTTCAATTTTAATTCTGAAATTAAAATCTACTTCTCCAGGAAGTTCAGAAGCGACTCCCTTAATATCGAATAGTTCAAAAAGAATTTCTTGAGCTTGTTCAATTGATATTTTTAAGTTTGAATAATTCATTATTTATTCTTCTATTAATAACATTAAAACATGAGCGGCACTCCAGCTAAAATTTTCAGCATTCAGACCTTTACCCGTAATAGGATGATAATTCTCCCTAATAGATGGTCCTTTTTCTAATAGTCCTTTAGCTCCTTTTAAAATTTGCTGAGTGGCTTTGTCGGCTTCTTTATTAAAACCATAATTACGCAATCCTTTTACCCCAAAATAAGCTTGATCTAACCAATTAGGTCCTCTCCAATATCCTTTTAACGGATTAAACTTTTCATGATCTGCACTCATAGTTTGAAAAGGAACTTTAGTAAAGAACTTATTTGGGTTCATCATTTTATTTTTAACAGCCTCAGCTTGCTCTTGGGTTGCTGCATTAGCCCAAAGAGCCGTCCACCCTTCACTACCTTCTCCTTTTATAAAATGATTTCCTTCTAAATTAGTATCATAAAACCATCCATCATTAGCATCATAAAACTGCGATTGGATTTTAACTTTTAGTCCTTCTGCATCTTGTTTGTATTGAGCTGCTTCTTTTGTTTTATGCAAAGCATTTGCTAAAATTACTAAATACAATTTCTCTGCATAGAGATAAGCGTTTAAATCGACACTTTCCTGATCTAGGGAATAGGCATTTTTACCATTTTTTAAAATTTTTGAATTATCAAAACGAATGGCATTATCCATACCACTTTCCCATTTGGCAGCTATTAAACTACCGTCTGTAGAACCGTATTCGCATAATCCATCCTGATCATGGTCTCTTTTAGTATACCAGAAATTATGATATTTTACTAGTTTAGGATACAACTCTTTTACAAAAGCGACATCCTTATCTTTTTCGTAAATTTTAGCTACTGCCCAGGCAGCTAAAGGAGGTTTTGTATCTCGTTCATTATGCTTTTCTATGCTAGTATCTCTAAACACACAATCAATAATAAAACCGTCTTCTTTTTGAAAATCAAACATGAGTCGCATTTGGTCTTTAGCAACGCTAGTATTGTAGTAGGATAATCCAACTGCATGTTTCCAACTATCCCAAGCCCAAAAACCGTGAAACCATTTGTAATGATAACTAGGAAATAGCCCTTGCTTTTTAATTTCTCCAGTCGGAATGCGCCAATTGTTTTGTAGTGTTAATAAACTTTTAGCGGCTGCAATTTTTGAAAGAGAATCTGAGAAATTAGAATTGAGTTGATTAAAAGCCTGATTTAATTGATCTTCTTTTTCTTTGATTCGTTTCTGTAAAACTTGATCAAAATTAGTTTTAGAAATTAACTCCTTTTCTATTTCCCAAGAATACTCCGGAAAAATAAAGCTTTGAGAAATGACTATTTCTTTTATTTCGTTTGGTTTTAGATCAAAACTTTTAAAATCCATACCATAAAATTTATGATCATCCAGAATATCAATTCTTTCAATTTCGTTGGCACTTTGTATATAACCAATAGCGTTGCTTTTAGAAGAAGTTAATTTTACAACACCCCTTTCATTAGACATGGAAAGACCAATATCATCAACTCCTCCTTGAACACTTGCGTTAATTTGAATACTCTTATCAGAAACATTGGTAATGGTCATTTTTTGAAATGCTGTATGTCCTGATAGAAATACTAGTTGTTGCTTTAGTTCAATGTTTTTATTTTTAAAAACTTGCTCTAAATGACTTGAATGACTTTCTTGTTGAACTAAATCATTCTTGGGGTTAATTAATTTGTTATTATGAATACCAGTAGTTAATGAGAGTCTAGATAAACTCATACTACTCCAAATTCCGTTTTGTTGGGTCATAAGGAAAGGGCCTGAAAAGCCTGGTAGCGGGATCTCTGTATCTGTAAGACCATAGGCAAACCAAGCGCCTTGATCAGAAAACATTAAGCCAGATTTATCTAATGAATCCTTAGGTGTGATTCTATAATCTAAACTGTTTTTACTGAATTCTAAATGAGTAGTTTTAATAACTTCTTTTTGTTCTTCTTTACATCCAATTAAGAAGATTACAAGTAGTGCGTATGTGCTAATTTGTTTCATATATTATCTTAAAATAAATCCATTTTTCATCGGATCGTTAGGGTCAATTACAAAAGTGTGCATTCCTGTTATATATGCTGTTCCTTCTACTTGAGGGATTACAGCTTTGAACGAACCGTAATCTTCTTCAAAAACTACCGAACCTTTAAATACCGAATCCGTAATACTTTCTATAGTCATGGATTCACCATAATTAATTTCTTTTCGCGCTTTGTGAATTGCCATTCTTCCAGAAACACCAGATCCTGTTGGGCATCGGTCTACCTCTCCTTCAGCAAAAACACATACGTTTCTACTATCTATATTTTCTTTATCAGAATCTCCAATAAATATTGTTCCGTATAAAAAGCTTAAATCATCTTCAAAAGGATGAAGTATTTCTTTATCTGCATCCATTACAGCATGCTTTATATCCATTCCTTTAGTAATCAAAGCTCTGTAAGAATCCGTGCTTAAATCGAAATCAAAATTATTTTTATTCATATCTACATAGGCATAAAAAGCACCACCGTAGGCCAAGTCATAAGTCACTTTTCCAATTCCATCCACTTCTACAGTTCTATCTAAACCTATCACAAAACTAGGTACACAATAAAAACGAACTCCAGTTACCTTTCCGTTTTTCACATGAGCAAAAGAAGTGATTCTTCCACATGGAGCATCTATTTTAATGATATTTTGGCCTTCCAGAACTTTAATCCAATTCATCTCAACAGCTAGGGTAGAAATAGCAATTATCGCATGACCACACATTGTAGAGTATCCTTCGTTATGCAAAAAGATGATTCCAAAATCACCTTCATCATCATTAGGTGGCAGTGAAATACATCCATACATATCAGCATGTCCACGAGGTTCAAACATTAAAGCGGTACGTAATTCATCATAGTTTTCTTTACAATAACGCCTATATTCCAAAACTGAGTTCCCTTTTAATTCTGGAAAACCATCAACAATCACACGAAGAGGTTCTCCACCAGTATGCATATCAATAGTTTTTATTTGCAACCAATCTTTATTGGGTGTGAACTTAGTTTTGTTTAAAATATTTTGATAGGTATTTTTCATCTTTTTACTATTAAATAACACTTCGACAAGCTCAGTGTGACATCTTAATACTATTTTGGTTAATATATCTATTAAAATAATAAGTCGCAGCCGCTAAATCTTCTAATGCATGACCAACAGACTTGAATACAGTGACTTCATCATTATTTTGTCTTCCTTGTTTTAATTCAGCACATAATTCAAATAAATCTGCTTTAACATCTGATTCTTTAAGAATTCCATTGTTAAGAGGTATTACAATATCTCCGCTTTCCTTTAATCCTCCTTGAAAAGTATCTACATAAACAGAAGCTTTTGAAATAGTTTCATCATCAGCTTCGCGCATATCTTTTTTATATGCTCCCACTAAATCAATATGTTGTCCCTCTTTTAATAACTTACCTAATACTAATGGTGTTTTAGATAAAGTTGCTGAAGAAACGATATCTACTTCAGTGATTTTATCTTCAATCTTATGTATAGGTAGTACAGTATATTTTTCATCTTTCAGTTCTTCACAAATTGCTACAGCCTTTTCAAAAGAACGTCCCCAAACATACACCTGTTGGATAGGCCTAACACTAGCATGCGCTTTAATTAAATTAACAGATAAAGCTCCAGTCCCTATCATTAATAGTGAAGACGAATCCTCTCTAGATAAAAAAGAAGATGCCAATGCAGATGCTGCTGCGGTTCTTTTAACTGTTAAGTTTTTGGCTTCTAAAATTGCTTTTATACCTCCATTTGTAGCATCTAAGTAAATATAAGCTCCTTGAATAGAAGGCAAATCAAATTGCCCGTTTTTCGGGCTTATGGTAACTATTTTAACTCCAGCTTCTTTACTAGGGTTCCATGCTGGCATTAATAACAATGTAGAGTCTTCTCCAATTTCCGGATTAGGAAAATCATGATGATGACGCATAGGAATCTGCATTGTATTTTCTTTAAAAGCAGCGCGAATCGTTTTAATTAATTCTTTAAAATCTGTGCTTTTCTCTATTGCATCGGAATTGATATAGGGTATCTTCATAAAAAAATCGAAATAATATTTAAAAATAAGCTATTTCATTTTTTTTATACGATTTTATCTCAATGTTGTAATAATAATACAAGCTTGTGTTAAAATAGTATCACTACTATAGTGACATTTGATTGTAATTTTATAAAAAAAATTAAAGTCCGATTATAATGAGAAAATTAATAGCTCCTTTTATTATCCTATTGTTGGTAATAACCTCTTGTAAAACTGTCCCAACAACAGTAGTATCAACCCCAAAAAAATTTATTGAAAAAATACAAGCTGTTTTTCCTAAAGCAGAAATTTCTGAAACAGAAAATTTTGAAGGTTTTAAAGCTACTTATCAATTAATTTTAGAGGAACCTTTAGACCATTCTGATTTATCAAAAGGAACATTTAAACATTATGTATACCTATCGCATAACGGATTTGATTTACCTACAGTTATAGAAACAGAAGGTTATCAAGCTTATTTAGGAGCTAAAGAAATGAGTAAAATATTAAAAGGAAACCAAGTACTTGTTGAGTACCGTTTTTATGGAAAATCTAGGCCCGAACCTACACCGTGGGAATACTTGAAAAATGACCAAGCAATAGAAGATTATCATAATATTGTAACGCGATTAAAAACACTTTACACTGGAAAGTGGATCAGCTCTGGAATTAGTAAAGGAGGAGAAACAACTTTAATTTACAAATCGAAATATCCAAATGATGTAGATGTTGCAGTACCTTATGTAGCCCCATTAATAAACACTCAAGAAGACCCTAGAACAACACAACATATTAATAGTGTAAGTACTCCAGAATGCAGAGCTAAAGTAACTCGTTTTCAACGATTGTTATTGAAGAATAAAAATGCAGTTCAAAAAGAAATACAAACCTATGCTACAGCAAAAAAAATGTCCTTTACAAAAGTTTCTATTGAAGAAGCTTTAGAATATGCCGCTTTAGAATTTTCTTTTTCTTTTTGGCAGTGGGGAGGAGATTGTAGCTCAATTCCCAATAAGAACGCAAGTTCAAAAGAATTGTTTGATTACATGAATAAAATTGTTGGTATTAGCTTTTATGATGATTATACATTTCACAGATTATTACCCTCTTATTACCAACATATGATTGAATTGGGTTATTATGGGTTTGATTTTACTCCAGTTGCTGATTTATTAACCATTGTAAAAAGCACTTCAAATAATCGCTTTGCTCCTAAAAACACTAATCTTACCTATAATCCTAATTACATAAAACAAGTGCGTGACTATGTAGAAAATAAAGGGGATAATATTTTATATATCTACGGAGGGTATGATACTTGGGGAGCTTGTGCTCCAACTCCAAAAGCAACTGTTGACGCTTTAAAGATGATTCTAAAAGAAGGATCCCACAGTACAAGAATTAAGCATTTTTCCCCTGAAGATCAACAGAGAATCTATACGAAATTAAAAAAATGGTTAGGTAAGAGTGTTCAAATTCACCCCATAGCTCCATAATCAAGAGTGTAATCTTTTCTTGGGGAAAACCTGAAGAGATTGAACTTCAAAATTTAATTACTTTGAAATATTTAATTGCGAAACTACATAGTCTCGTCGGAGATAAAACTTTCGTTTTAATTTAAAAAATGGAATGCGTAAACCAACATTTTGTTCCACAATATTATCTAAAGAATTTTAGTAACAATGGTAACGTTTTTGTTTTTGATAAAGAAAGAAATGATTATTTAGCAAAAGGAAATAGCTTACCAATAAATAAGATTGGGTTTGAAAAAAATATTTATGATTCTAAACCTGAACTACTTCAAATATTTTGTAATCCAAATATTGAAACTGAAAAATTTTTAGACAAATTAATAGAAAAATATAACGAGCGAATCTTAGCTCCGCTAATACATAGCTTCGTTAATTTAGGAGAGGAGGTTTATAAAGAAAAAATAGAATTAAATGTTTTAACAAATCTGATTCATAACCTATTTGTGATATCTGCTATTGACAATACTCAAGTTTGACAAAATCTTAATGAAAAAAGAATTTTAAAATCGGAATATCATTTCATTGATGAATTTGTAAATAATATTACAACTCAGCTAAGGAAAATGAGTAAAACACTTTGGGTTTCAGGTATTAATGAGAATTATAAAACATCCGATACTCCCATATTGATTTCAGCTTCAGAAAATCTAAAAATTGAAAATATTACTTTCCCTATTACTAAAAGATGTTGTTTTACTTTTTCTAATCATCATCAATTTGACAATGAGATAATTAAAATAACAAATGAGAATGTAAATTTATTAAGGAAAGTAAATGAACTCCTTTTAAAATGTTCAGAAAGATTTATTTTCTCATATGATAAAAACTAAAGCAAAAAATGTTTTACAACACCACCAATAAATAATATTAGTTTGCCTAATAAGGATTTACCCAGCAATTTTCACATCATCACATAATAACTGACTGACAAATGAATACATGTTTTTCAAGGCTTCTCTTGTTGCCGTATTGTCATGAGTGATATAGTTATCAATCGTTTCTTTGAGTTCTAATAACGTATTTAACCTAATTGCTACTGGAGTATGATTTACGAGTTTAGAGTCTTTAAATAGCTCAACTACTTGATTACGAATGGTTCTTTTATTGTCAATATTATCAGACGCAAGAATTTCGAGTATTAGTTTTTGTATTAGCGTTTTGTTATCCATATCTATCATAGTCATCTTCAATTATTGTACCAAAACAGATTATTAATGTGTGGGATTGACAATACTCTAAAATCCAAAATGTAAATCCCTTTTATATATTTCTACACCCTTTAAACTAGATTTTTGGAAGATTAATGACCCTTTATACTTTAAGTCATACAAGAATATATAGTTTGAAGTTTCTCCAATGAAATTATATCTATCAGTATCATTTTTCATTGTAGAATAATTCTTCCCATCTACTTTAAACTTAATACTCTTAGCGTAAAAATCACGCTCCTTTTCCACGACATCATTTGACATTGTAAAAGCAGAAAATATTGTAATTATAAGAACTAACATTAAAAGTAATATGTTTACAGCCTCTTTATATACAATATCTTTATTACTCGATTTTGTAATGTTATACATACTTAATACAAGTAAAATCATAAACATGATTATTGAAATGTATCCAATATTTGTAAACCATAAAGCTAGAGCTATAATTGCACCTATTACGATTTTAATCTTGGACATTTTTTTCTCATGCTTCTGAGTAATACTTTTTTTAACTGGCTCAGAAAGCCAATCAAGACTTATATTATTAAAGGGCTGAAGTATTGAACTACCAATCTCTTTTTTAACTGGTTCTGAAAGCTCATCAAATTTTATATTATCATAAGATTTAAGGGTTGGACTACCAATAAATATAGTTATTAAGGTTCTTAAACATACATCTATTATAAAAAGGAATAATGAAACAATAACAGCAAAACTTAACATTGATAAAAGTATATCCGTTAAGGATGCAAACGTTACAATGTTTATATCAAACCTAAAATAATAAACGACAAAGTATATAAAACCAATAATGTATATACCAAGTGTTAATAATGGAAATTTTTCTTTATAAAACGAAATTATTTTTTCTACCCGTTTTGAGTCTGACATATTATCTATTCTATTTAAAATAAAAAAGGCAACTCATTATCAGCTGCCTTATAAGTTGTAACTAGGTTTTAATTCCAAGGAAGATTTACCTCAATTGGTTGTTTGTCTGGAAACCTTTCTCCAACTTCGGGCTGAAGAACGTTTGCTAAATATTTCTCAACATTTTCCATCGAATTTTCAGACACTTCAGCCCAAGTAACTTTTAAATCAGCAAAATCTAAAATTTCTTGGTTATTTCTATGGTCATAAATTCTATCTTTTATTATTCCACTACCTAACCTTACTGGAATTTCACCAGACCAAATAATGTATACACCTTTTAAATCATTGAATATTTCATGTTCTAAGTTTAAGTTTATAAAATCACACCAAACATCGTTAGTACAATTACCCCAGATTAACTGTATTGCCATATAAATAATATTAAAAATTAATGTAAAAATACTTTTCTCACAAAGCAACTACAATACCCACATTACGGTATATTCTAATCACTACAAATAGTGACCCCATAACAACCTCATGCCTTCCTCAACAGCGTCAAACGTTACCAATATATCCATAATCACCACACAACTAATCAAGTAATAATTAGAAAGATGATATTTTTCTTGAAGAAATATTATATTAGACAATATTGAGTTATTACAAATCAAAAAAATATTTATGACCGAATACTTAAAACTTATTATTGCATCATTTATAGGTGCGTTTTTTTCAATTTTAGTTCAAGCCTATTTATTGAAAAGGAAAAAGAGTAAAATCAAGAAAGCTATTTCTACTTTCTTAAATGATGTAGTAATTGAAGGATGTGAATTAATGAAAAAGGAGATTGGAATCATTCGAAACGATATTCTTATATATGATTATAATTCATTAACCTTAGATATGCACCCAACAATGAATGCGAGGTTATTAAAAAGTTTCAATATTGAAGATTTACAATCAATTTATAAAAAGGAATTAACTGAACTCATTGTTATAATTTCTTTATTAGATAATTTAGAAACAAGAAAACCCTATATGATGAAGGATGAGTTCATAAAAGCTACTCAAGAACATATTAGAAAAAATAAAACAGAAAACAATACTTCATATAATTCTGATAAAGAACATTTCAATAACTGTAATCATATTAAATCAATAACTAAACATATGAATTCAAATTTAGATAATGTACTTGCTACAGTTGATTGTTTATTAAGAAATATTAATGCTTTAAAGTAAAGTTACTATAACCTCACGCCTTCCTCACCAGCGTCCACTGTACCCACACTATAATAACACCACCACACAACCAATTCAGCCCCATCCGTAACAGCCTCTTCCACCAATCAGATGATAGTTGTAAATTAAAATATTTTATTGACCATTATTCTTAATCTCATTTGTACACGAGTGGTATCACCTTCAAATATCAATGTTGATTTTTGTCGGTCAATTTTTACCTTTTGTTCACGAGTTAAGCTTTGTTTGTTGTCTAAATATGAAAGAATTAGAGAGTCTTGATTATTTATCCATGTTCCAGCTTCAAAATATTTTAGAAGCCCACTTGAAGTATGCTCGAATTTTCCATTCTCACGAAGTTTCAAAAAAGAACTTGATAAAGGAGAGTCAGCATACGCCTCAAGTACAACTGAAGATTCTCTCCAATCTTTTGTTTCCCTTTTTAGAATGCGAGCCTCTTTCGGAATTATGCATGAAACCATTCCCATTAAACATAGCAAGGCTAAAAATATTTGTTCTTTTATTTTCATTGTATGGTAACAATCATAGTAAATGTAATTACGTGTATATCTATTATAGCACTAATGTAGTTATAAATTTTGAATAGCCTTAGAGTCTATTATCACCACACAACCCATTCAGCCCCATCCTAACAGCCTATCCCACCAATCAAATGATAGTTGTCATAAAAAGAAAAAGCAGCCCAATATGAGCTGCCTTAATTTGTTGTTTAGAGTTTGTTGAGTCATCAATTACTCTCCCCCATTATCTTTAATTATTTTTTTTGCTTTAAATTTAAAAATAGACAACGCAAAAGGTATAATAAGCAACCAATATTTTATAAATATGTCTATTATAGCTATATTAACTCTATAACCATCTTCTAATTCTAATAATTCATTATCAAACATTGAGTCTCCTAAATTTATATTAGAAAAACGGAGAAAAATCTTAATCAAGATAAAAAGTACTAACCAAACTAAAATCACTTTAACACTTATTTCCTTTCCCAATAAAAACACTATAATTTTAAAAAACACGAAGGTTAATAAAACACTTAATAATAGAATTACAACATAATTATTAGATATATTAACATTGTTATTAATTAGTATTGATAGCGATATATTCGATAACGAATAGAATACATCTACAATCATTAGGTAGCTTAAAAGACCTAAGAACATTATTGTTATTTTTTCTTTTCCCATTTTTTAATTATTTAAAACAATCCTCTTTTGTTAATTATTATTGACCTATCTTTTAGCTCTATTGCATCATAGTAGTCTTTTATATTATATTGAGCAGACTTATTTGACAAAGATGGCTTAAGTTTATTCATATAACCTTTTTCCCTATCTTTATTTCCAAACTTTTTACCTACTCGAACAAATGAAGAGGCTCTATCTGCCTGGAGTAAAACAGCATCATAATACAAACAAGCTGCCGTTGTATCTAAGTAACCACATGTATATCCCATTTTCATATTAAAATCACCTCTTATTTCAGCTCCATAAGAACTGAAAATAGTTCCAAATTTCACGCCTAATTCTCTGTTTTCTTTATCAGAATCATCTTTCCCTTCCCCTATATTTTTTCTTAAGGCATTTAAAAATGCGTTTTCATTTTTCTTAGTGATTATATAAATATCATCACTTCCATCATCAGTTTTTACGATAGTCTCTCCTTTTTCGTTTTTAAATTCAGTTGGCGGAGAGTTTTCAGAATCATCATCTTTCTTTTCACTTCCATCAGCATTAAATCCATTGCTAGCCATCGCATCTTCAAATGAAACAACCTCCCCATTATCAGTATATTGTCCTTCATTTTCTCCTTCCCAATTATACACAGCGTCAGCACCACTTGGGTCTGCCCAATATACTGGATTATTATCAAATGCTTGATAAGGAGAAAAATTATGATGCGTAACTGGGTCAATACCTACCCATCTAGCAATAGCTGGGTCATAATGACGCAATACCATCTCATGCATGTTATAACCTAAGTCTTCATTAAACTCAACACCGTTATATTCATACTTATGGTCACGTCCAGTAATAACATTGTTATACCCTTTATGTTTCAGTCCAAAGGAGTACTACCCCGCTAACGAAAAATCGCTGTATCATCCAATGTAGTTTTTAATGCTACTTGTATTTTAAAGAACGTGTAGCGAAGATAATAAGTTGTGGATAAGTTCTATTGCTTTTAACATAGAAAGTTAATGCGTAATTACTAATTTAGACTTCATATAAAACTAGCTATGAATTTTACTGAAAAAGTGTTGTTAAGTCTAGCAACATTTTCCTTTGCATTACAATTATTACCAAATTTCCCAGGTAAGTATTTCTTGTTTATCTTATTAATATTGATTTTATCTATTTTTTATTTGGTAAAAGGAAAACAAGTATTAAATCCTAAAAATGAAATAAGTAATATAATTGCTATTTTATCAGGTGTTGCCTTTGGTACATCATTAATTTCATTACCGTTCAGGACTCACCTTTCAAACCCAATAATTTTCAAATTACTACCTATATTTAATATTGTCTTATTGGTCTCTTTAGGGATATATTTACTGATAAAGAGAAAATCTAAAAACATAGTAAATGCATATAAGGGAATAATAATTAGGTCTGGAATAATTTTTATAATACTTAGTTTCTTTACATACTTACCATATAGCTTTAAGCCTTACAGATACGTTTTAAAAGCCTTAAACAGAGATAGCCCCCTTATCAACAATCTACAAATGATTGATTATTCAGATGTATGTGAAAAAGCCCTAGATGAAAATGACTGGTGGACCGCAATTAAATATGCAGAGAAATCTAACAAAGAAGGAATCATATGGTTAAAGCAGTTTACTTCTGATTTAAATTATACATATACAACTAAAGAAGAAGATGTTAATTATGATATTGACTCAGTATATTTTAAGTTAGAAAAATCATTAAAAAACTATAAAGGCGATGTAGAATTAGACCGAATTGGAAAGACATATTCAAATTTGTTTTTAGCATATAATTGTCTTGGTGATGCGTTATATGATGAAGATGAATATGATGAAGCTATAACAGCATATCAAATAGCAAAATTAAGGTTAAATACATCTGACCATAGTTCTAATTACTGGATGATAAAAAAAGCATATTTACTTAATGATTTAGCCTTATGTTATAGAGACAAAGGAGAATATGATATTGCTGATTCCCTTTTTGTTAAATCAATTGAAAAGTATAGTTCGTTAAATGAACAAAAGAATTCAAACTTAGCTATACTATATCAAAATTATGCTAAGTCATTAAGTAAAAATAACGAGTATTATTCCTCAAATATCATTTACAAAAAGTCAATAGAATTATTTGAGCTTGATAGTGTTGTTTCTATAGAAGATGAAAAAGATATAACAAGAAATTACCATTCAATTATAAAAAATAATCTATCAACTGATAGTTTGGAACAAGCTAAAATTTATATTGACATAGCTGTAAAACAATCTAACAAAGATGGTTTGTTATACTGTAACTCTAAATATTACGAAGGAGCTTATGAATATAAAATTAGTAACTATGTAAATGCAAAAACCATTTTTACAGAATTACTTGATTGTTATAAAGGAATAGATTCTCCGTTTAATATAGCAGAAGTACATTATCTTCTAACAAAAACAAATATAATGTTGGCAGATTACTCAAAAGCTAAAGAACATTTGGATAAAGGGTTGGCAATCATAAGCACAAAATATTCTTCTGAAAGTGTAAAATATGCAAACTACCTTCATCTTTCTGCTCAATTAAATAATATACTTGGTGACTATTATAAATCTGAAGAAATATATTTAAAAGTAATTGATACTTATAGGCAAGAGCTTGGCGATGAAAGTCTGTCGCTTTCGGGAGTTCTTTCTGAGTATGCAAATGTAGAAATCAAACTATCTAATAATGATTCGGCAAAAGAGAACTCAGACGAAGCTATACAGATAGCTAGGGAGAATGCATTAATAAGTCCATCCGTTTGCCCATTAATTAATAGTGTTGCATATGTAAACTACTCAATAGGACTATATGTAAAATCTGATTCTTTATATTCTGAAGTTATAAGCTTAATTAATCAATCTGATAAAGACAAAAGTGTTTCAGATGCCTCCGCTCATAACGGACTAGGACTAGTAAAAATGGCTGAAAAAGATTATAAAAAAGCTGATTCTTTATTTAATCAATCAATAATAAAATATAAAGAAGTGTTTGATAATAGTCATCCTTCAATAGGTACTGTATACCTAAATCATGCTGCTTTAAAAATCAAAGAAGGAGAATACTCTGAAGCATCGGACTTATTACTTCTATCTTTAAAAATAAATAAAGAATTTTTTGATTCAAATCATGATATTTTTGCAGACATCTATGATACATACGGGGATTTAGAAAGCAAACAAAATAACAAACTAAAGGCGAAGGAATATTATGAAAAGGCTTTAGATATTTACTCTAACGTTTTTGGAGATGATAATAACAAAACAGTAATAGTGAAAAATAAGCTATCCAAAATTTAATTAATGAAACGTTTTACTTTATTGATTAATTTGAAAAAATATCATTATTAAACTACTTTACTAATTGAAACAAGCAGTTCACTCATTCTAACTTTCAAAGAATCTAAAATAATTCTAGTTTCGTAGAAACAAATTATATCATGTACAAAATAAACAAAATCATCTTTGGAGCTTTATTAATTCTTTTATCTTTTCAAAGCTATTCACAAACAAAAAACTTTATTGATAAGCCATATATCGAAACAACTGCCATTGTCGACACGCTAGTTGTCCCAGACAGAATATACTTATCTATATTGATTACCGAAAAAGATACAAAAGGAAGAACTTCCGTTGGTGAACTTGAAAACAAAATGAATAGTCAGTTAAAAGCACTAGGAATTGACACAGAAAAACAGCTTACTCTATCAGATTTAGCTAGTAACTTTAAAAAGTATTTTTTACGTAAAACAGATATTCAAAAAAGGAAAGCTTATTCTCTTTTAGTTTATGATGCTAAAACGGCTGGAAAAGTAATTATTAGCCTTGAATCAATTGGAATTTCTAATGTGAATTTGGAAAAAACCAAATACTCAAAAATTGAAGATTTGAAAATTGAGTTAAAGCAAAAAGCTATAGTTAAAGCAAAAAGACAAGCAGAGTCTATGCTAAAACCTCTAAATCAAAAGTTAGGTAATGCTATTTTCATATCAGATTTAAATAGTAATATAACTAATATGTTACAAGGTCGAGTTTCTGGAGTGAGGATTAGGGGTTATGCTAGTATCTCCAAAAATGAAAATGCTCCAATTGATATCGAATTTGAAAAAATAAAGATTAAGAGCGAAGTCAATGTGAAATTTGGAATTGAATAAGTGAAAAGTAGTTCGATATTATAATATCTTAAATAAACCCATGAAAACATTTATTACATATTTAACGATACTGGTTTCATTATTTACTTTTTCTCAAAGAGGAAACTTAACAGACGAACAAGTAAACAATAGTATTGCTACAAAAATAATGTTCGCAAATATTGAAACATGCGTAGAGTTAGACGAGTGGATTTCAGAAGATTTTAGTAAAGGTATTGCTTATCTATTCTTACAAGGAGGAATTGCACCAGTTAGGTATCATACAGACAAACGATTTGAACGAAAATATAAAGTACATTTATATGACTTTGGATGTATTGCTCCAAATTACAAATGCGTTATTGAATACAATAATCGTATGTTTCATAAACTAACTAAACAGCATGGAGATAAGTGGTTAAAAGCTATTAGGAAAGACATTATTGGTTTAAAAGAATGGAAAAAGAAGAGCTCTAAAATAATAAAAATTGATTCTCATATATGGACTATAGATAATGATAAAGAACTACTTACATCTGTTATAGAGGGAGTCTTAACAGATGATAGCGGTGATAATGATATTGGAGGGTTTGAATGTTATGAATATTATGGTGAGGATGATAAAAAGCTAAAAAAGATAGTCTGTCATGATAATTATAGTAGCATTACTTTAGATGAGTATTACTATTATAAAAATGAAAAATTAATTCAAGTAACATCTATAGAAGAAAACAAAGACGACAAAACAAAAAGGACTACAAGATTGTATCTATTAAAAGGTGAAGTTTTTCATGAAGAAAATTCTAACTCTGATAAAAACAAACTACTATTAGAAAAGGCTAAGAATTATCTATCTCAATTTAAAGAAAGCAACTATTAATTATTGCATCGGATGGAATTCTGAAATAGCATCATGCATTTCTGTATAGTCGTTCTTTAGGTATGCTTCTGTACTTGATATGAATCTGTGACCGCACATTACTTGAGCTTTACGAAGGTTATGCTCCTTCACCCATAATGTGATAACTGAAGCTCGTATTTGTTTCAGATTAGTTACTCGTAGATTCATACTTCTTAACACCTTAACTACTGGACTGGTGATGCAACTAATTCTATTGGTATTCATTGGAAATAAAGCATCTGTGTGACATTCTATACGTTTCTGAAGTATTGGTCTATCCACTTGTAAATACTGTATTAAATCAAAGGTTTGACTGCTGTCTAACTTCAGTTTTCTTCCATTGGTTTTCTTGGTGCCTGGGATATGAACCACACCTTTTCTAAGGTCAATATGTTCCTCCTTCAGACTTTTTAATGCAACTGCATCACAACCTTGGAAGATTGCTAATCCAGTTACTACCTTATTTCTAACAGCTACTGATTTACAACTTGGTAATTTTATGTTTTCAGTTTGAAATAATTCATACAGTTCTTCCAGTTCCATAGCAGATAGTAACGTATGATTATACTCACGCTTTACATTTTTAATATTGGTATTTGCTAATGGATTATAAATGTGAATATTCTCATCTACTAGGTAATTGAAGTATAATTTTAGAGTTCCTAACTGATGACTGACAGTCTTATTCTTAAGCGTTTTACCAGTCTTACCTTTTTTATCCTCTATGTATTCAAAGTATTCCAAACATCGCTTATAATCAAGCTGAGGTACTTCATATTGCTTTTGTTTACACCAGTTTAGAAACCTAGTTACACATCTGTCATATGTTGGAATTGTATTAGGACTGTATGCATTTTTATGCATGTATTGTGTGAAACTATTCATCTTCAAGTAGGTTAACAATTCGAACGTAGCGTTGCGTACTTTCAAGTGAAGAATGACCCAAGAATCTGCTAATTTTTTCTAATGGCATTCCAGCTTGTAGGAAGTGTGTAGCGATGCTATGACGTAACCCGTGAAGTGTAATGTGTTTACTTTGGATACCATCATCTTCAGTTGCTTCAACTATTTTCTCAAGTCTGTCAGCATATGATTTACCTTGCATTCTATTTCCATTTTTATTGATGAACAACGCATCAGATGTTTTTGATTTATAGAACTGTGGTCGAGCTTCATATATATAATCTTCAAGTATTCTCAAGTTGTAATCATTGATAGCTACTTTACGTTCCTTACTACCCTTTCCGAATCGCACATGTATTAGTTTCTCATCGAACATAACATCTTTAATATCCAACATTACAGCTTCATTTCTTCTAAGCCCACATGAATAAAGGATAGTTAACATTGCCTTATCTCGTAATTGGTATCTACTTGAGATATGTGAATACGAACATGCTTCGAATAATTGTTTCATCTGTTCGATGCTCAAGATGTCCTTAACATCAATATCGTTTATCTTTTCAGTTCTTAAATGAACACCAAAGTTGAAATTAGCACTATGTTCTTTAAGGTACGTTAAGAACAACTTCAACGACTGCTGATGTTTATTAAGTGTACCATTACTCAATGCACCACCACGAGTTTTATTCTTACGACTTGATAAGTATTCATAGTACTCAGTTACGAGATTGGTGGTGACGTATGTAATACCTTCATGCCCCTTAACCTCTAAGTAATGGAAGAATTCACGTAAATGAATTGGCATATTAAGAATTGTATCGTTTGCATATAACTGAACACCTAACCAACCTTTGAATGAGTTCAGTATTGTATTAAATGCGGTATTTTGTATTTGTAGCGATTTCATAGCTTCCTTTTATTTTTAAATTAGTGACGAGTTAACAATAACTCCTTTGTTTATAATGATTTAAGTTCGTCATTATGTTAGTGACGAGGTTGTGACGAGGTGACGAACTGTTCTATACATAATTCCAGTGCTTGTTCAATGGATTGCTCCAGATTCTTAAACTCATCAGAATTCAATAGTTCATAGCTTTTCGAAATACCCTTAATATCATCACGCTCTCGGATACACCCTTCTTGGATTAATAGTTTATGATACCTACGTAATGTTGGTTCACTTATTCTGAATTCCCTACGTACTTCTTGATTAGAGAATACCTTGTTTTTATTAGCTTTCAAGTATATTGTTAGGCTTTCCAAGTAATTACGGGTAACACCGTTTAGGTTATCAGATTTACGCAACAACACATCCTTTATTAGTATATTAGCCAGTTGAATATCTTGTAATTCAGTTTCGATATACGCTTCACCCGATACTTCATCAAACTTTTCTTCACGCTGGTATTGGTGGTAGAAGGTAATCACCTCAATCAGTTGTAAATAGTGAATATTAGTACGTCTAGGCTTGAATACTGACTTGGGTAACTCCAAGTATTCAGCATACGGATTTACTACTCGTATCGGCTTTAGTAGACGTTGTACATTACGTAATTGCTTTGCACATTTCAACTCATAATCAACATCGACTTTCCCAGCATAATGCATACGCTGATACTTCATTATACGCTCATCTTGCTCATTACTTTCATCAATGTATAACAAGAATGAACGGTTGGAATTATCCTCGTAGATACTTTCTTGAGTGGTGCATCCACTAACACATACTGGTCCTTCAACAACCAAATTATTTGTTTTACCCGTTCCTCCAATACCTTTTTGAACCACTGACTTAGTAATACGTTTCTTGGTTTGTAACTCACGTAATGGTAATAATCCCTCAGTCGCACCATCCATGTCCTCAATCAAAATCAGCTTATTCTTTAATTCATCTTTCTTGAAGTAATAGAATGCGTTTGCTGATAACATTGTGAATTCAACTTTGTCCTCATTTGGAATTAATTCAGCAACCTTAGATTGTAAATGTGTTTTACCAGCACCCGAACTACCAAAACTGATGCAATGAAGCGGATTAGATAATAACCTTGAAGTGAATATCAAGAACATCAAAAGTCTGTTGTTTACTTCTCCGATGATTCCAGTACTACCAATTAGATTATTAGTTTGGGTTAATAAATCTTCTGATTTCAATAATTCCAAAGCTTCGTCATGCTCTTCTTGAGGTAATTGATATGCTATGCTACTTTCAGCATCAACTTTTTCAGTATTTGCATATCTGAACGCTTCTAAATCGTCAGCCAACACACTAATTGCTTTACGCAACGTTATGATACTTACCTCTAACTGTCCAGCTATTTTACGGATTAACTTTTCAGTTTGGGTTCCATTATATAGGTTGATACTATGCCTCATTGAATCATAACTATCAATCTTCTTAATCTTTAACGTTACCCTTAGAGTTTCCAAATTTTCGTCATTTAGTCCACCTAACACGGACAATTCTAATTCTTCATAAGTTGCTTTGAACTCATTTTTATTTTCTGTATTTAGCATATTTATATTTTTAGAACATTTAAGCTCTGCCCAAAAACAGAGCTTAATTTGTTTATTATTACTATTTATTGATTTTTAAATTATTTGGAAATGCTTCATACTTCTTACCTTGAAGTAAGTTTCCAGCTTTCTTTTTGTTCTTACCACCCCATTGTTTGAAAAAAAAATGAACATTCTGCTCTTCACACTGGTCCTTTATATCAATTACCCATTCTTCTTCAATTGGTCTTGGAGTAAACCCAGATTCACCACCAACAATTATCCAATCTATTCCAGATAAATTCATATTGTATAACGGACCTAAAAGCGGTTCTGCTGATATAAATTTTGTTGTAGCCCCACATTTTTTAAGGTCATCTATTCTGTTCATTACCTCAGTATCTTCAACCGATACACCCATCCAGATGTTATCAGACCATGTTAGCTTATCACTTATTTCCGCTAGTCTTTCACTACGTTTTGTTAAAACTTGATAAACGTGCTGAGGTGTATCATTCATTGTCTTAAACACCTTCTGAATGAATTCTAAAGGCACATCTTTATGAAACAAATCACTCATACTATTCACAAAGATTACTTTACCTTTCTTCCAACTTCTAGGTTGGTCTATTTTGTCCCAATGTAGAGTCAGTTTAAATCCATTTTTATACCTTGGATTACCCATTGCTTTTAAACGTTTTGCCATAACCTCAGCATAACAAAATTTGCATCCTCTTGATACTTTATCACATCCAGTTGTTGGGTTCCATGTAGTTTCTGTCCACTCTATATTACTTTTACTCATAATTTTTTGTTTTGTACTGACTATCTGATGATAACCAGTGATTTATAATTTATTTTTCAGGAAACTATGAGACATAGCAATCCTATATCGATTTCAAAAGATTGAAATCAAGGCATTCTTTTTTTAAATAATTTTGCTGAAACTACTCTTTATGTCGACTTAATAATTCAGAGTAGCTTAATTGAAATATACTATGCTGCTAAACCAATATCTTCGAAGACTATTTTTCTGATTTTTGCAACTGTACCAAGACTTACATCATATAATTTCACACATTCACGAATACTGAAGCCTTTTTTAAGCCCTTCGATAACTTTGGAATATTTAGCTAAGAACTTTTCTTTAGACTCAGTTGTTCCTTTGTGTCTTCCGCAATGAACTCCATTTTTCTTGGCTTGTTGCATTCCAGAACGTATTCTTGAAATTGTTGTTCTTCTTTCGTTCTTAGCGAATAGAGATAACATATGCAACATCATTTCGGTTTGCATCGCCATCTCTCCTTCTTCATTAAGTGTTTCTGCATTTAAGTCTTGTAAATAGATACTGATATTCAACTGATGAAGTTCTTCAACTAATTTTAATGTTTCAAGTGTATTTCTTCCAAGCCTCGATACTTCAGTAACTAAGATTTTTTGAAATTTACCAGCTCTAGCTTCCTCTAATAATTGTTGAATACCTAAACGTTCCTCATTTTTCTTAGCTCCACTTATTTTTTCAGTAATTATACTAACTACTTCATAATTGAATCTATCTGCTACTTTTTGCATATCGACAACTTGACGTTGATAATCTTGCTCTTGAGTTGATGTACGTCCAAAAATTGCTACTTGTGTCATAATTACTAAAATTTGATGTTAAACTTAATTCTACCGTTATAAAAAAAGGTTCTTTGATTTTTGAGGTCATTTTACTGGTCTGTCAACCAATTTTTGAAACTTTTACCGTTACGGGGTATCCACTACCTTTTTTTATATCACTTTTCAAGGATACAAGGAAAAAGGGTCCTACGCCAGTGTTTATCCCTTTTCCCGATGAAGTGTTAATCTCAATCCATGTTATTTATCATTTTATCTAGTTCAATATGATTCCCATAAGATTCTAACATGAATAACTTCATCGTGTTTAAAAATGATTCTAAATTGATACTACTATAGTACATCATCTTTTCAAGTTGCTTATATAGTTTTCCGTCCACATTTTCGTATAAATTACACATACATTCATACCTTGAAATTGTTTCTCTATATATTATCTGCTCCATTACGCAATCATAATATTCGTTTATCTCAGATGATAATGGACCATTATGGTTTTTCATGAATGTGATTGCTGATTTTTCGCTTACAAATAGAAATGTCATCTCTGTATTCCAAAACATATCGTAATACTCATCATTAGTATTTATTGGAACAAACCCATCTGTGTTGTCATGAGCATTTAAAAGTTGGATTTTGCCTTTATCTTTTGGAATCATTAATATCCAACACTCCTCAGTAAACGAAGCTCCTTTGATATTTTCAGTTGTTACCTCATCAAGATTATAATTAATTATACCTTGATGTTCATTCTTTGTTAATTTACCTTTTTCAATTACTATCATAATATTTTAATTTATGCTCAATTATTTTGAGCTGATTTTACATTCACTACAACACATACCTTTCCCATTAGGGTCGTCACCCTTTTTTTTAATTTAAAAACTGATAATGAAAATTTAAATCGTGTAGCTTTAACTAATTGTTTAGTATCTAGCCGAATACACTTCAAAGATACTACCTAAAAGCGGTTAAAAAAAGTCACTTCTGAATTACAACATGTTACACGCAATCAAATAAAATGAGTATATTTAAGCCATAAATAGAGTTATTTTAGTATACAAGAATATAAACTTTTCCGTTTTATGACCAAAAGCACGCAAATAGTTGTTAATAGATTAAATTTCAATGAAGTTTTATCAAAACTATTGGTACATAATCCAACAAATTCTGCATTCCCAAATGTAGTAACAGTAAGGGCTATAACACTAATTTCTCTCATTTCGGGGCTTCATTTAGAGGAAGTGGTTAAACTAAAATGGAGTGCTATACTATCTATAAATAGTAAAAGTCAAGCACAAATAAATGAATATATCACAATCAATAGGCACTATGAATTCCCTATTAATCAAAAGCTCAGAAATCAATTATCCGATTTTTATACAAGTTTAAAACATCCAAACCCTGAATCTAAAATTATAGATGGACTTGAGGATTACAACGGAATAGAGTCGTTGCTACCAAGAATGAATATTGGTTTTGGTCTTTTGGAATGGCGTGAATATAATCAAGATGAACTTTATCGTTATAATAATAAGCATTTAACACAAATCTTATTTGGCAGGAGAGTTTTCGAAGTTTGTGGTTATACAAATGAAACTAGTAAATTTTTAAAAACCTTTTTTAGTAAAAAAACTAATAGAGGGCTATTCTATTTCTTAGGGTATGAATCACGTAATGACATTAATTATAGCTTAGCAAATATTTCTTTGGTTGAAGGTCAAAAACACAGATACGAACATGGCGAATCACATAGCTTCTTAGACGACAATAAGCATTTTTATGTTCAAATCAAAAACTCAAAACAGTATTATCCCTTTCAACATTTCCAAGTATTTTACGATTTTTTAAATAAATCTTCTCTACATAAAAATTCTATAGTTACTCAAGGAATGATATTGTTATTATTAATCAGCTTAACAAATGGAATTAGGTTATCACTATTATTAAAATTCAAATGGTCAGATATATTTATTGATAATAAAAAGGATTCTATTTTAACTTTAAAAGAAGAAATTATACTCAAGAAAAATAAGCTAATTATTAATAGTGATATTTTGAAAAAGATTTTCATATATTATAAAAAAGCAATGGTGACTAGTGGGATTAGTGTTTTAGCAGGCAATAAAATCAGTTATACAAATGAGCCTAACCTTGATTATTCAATTATTATGACAAGCAGAGGCAATCCGTTAACACAACCAAGCCTCCATAGAGAAATGACCAGAGCTTTACATGAACTAGGATTTATACATGCTGACAAGTTCACTACAAAGTCTACACTTATTATGTATGGCAGAAGAATAATTGAACTGAAAGGTGACCATAAGCCTACAATTAAGTTATTAAAAGAACATTTCAATTTTAGAAGTACACAAGCCTTATTCGACTTCCTATATATAAATGAATATAAAGGGAATAAAGGAACAAGTATTCGAGGGTTTAACTCAGTATGGGAACATATATTATATGATGTATAAAATGCACCTAAGCTGCTTTTGACCACTGCAAAACCATAACCTCAGCCAAGTATTTTAGAAAGTGTTGAATACTACCATTTCTAAAATCTATTTTCCTTAAAACATTTTCTATTTGAACTTGTTCAGGTTCACTTGTATTCATAATACTGTCAATCACGACCGTATTATCAAACAGATGTAAACATCCGTTAGAATCTGTTATTTCATATTGAGTATTCTCAATATCCTTTTCCTCAAAAAACCTTTTTAAATATCGTTGTGTTGAATTCATATCTCGTTTATTATATAAACAAGGATAGGAGGACTTTAAGGAATATACCAGCCTTTTACAAAATACCCGTTGTAATACGGATATTCATTTTTCAATATGAATTCCTCTATTAAGGATATTCCATAGTTTTTTCATTTATCAAGGACTTTTGTCCTTGCTCCACATATTTATTTAGAAAGAACTAAATGAATATTAAAAATGGAATTACAGTTTGCTCACTCTTCGATGGTATAAGTGTGGCGCAATTAGCCCTACAACAATTAAACATACCAGTAAACAATTATTATGCATCTGAAATTTTGAAGAGCGCAACTAAGGTTACACAACATCATTTCCCAGGGACAATCCAACTTGGTGACGTTCGTGAAGTAGATGGCACTAGACTACCACCAATCGAAATTTTGATATTTGGGAGTCCTTGCACTCAGTTTTCAACTATGAATAGACATAATAGAATTGGGTTGGAAGGAGATAAATCTGGATTGTTTTTTGAAGCATTACGAATACTTAAAGAAGTAAAACCAAAATACTTCATCATGGAAAATGTAGCCTCAATGCCAAAGCATGACCGTAAAGTAATATCAGATTTACTTGGAGTAGAACCAATCAAAATAAATAGTAAATTGGTTTCGGGTGCTAATCGCTCAAGGTTATACTGGACTAACATTCCTGATGTACAATTACCAATAGACAGAAAAATAACACTTCAAAGTATTATTGAAGATGGATTTGCAGATAAGAAAAAAGGGAATTCTGTACTTACAAAAAACATCCCATATACAGTAAATGGGTTGAAACGTTACCTAACAAAGAGTATTGGACAAGTAGCATTTCACACTAAAGATTTCGCATATGCATCTAAGGATGAAAAGTTAGATATCATTGAGGGTATGACTAATGATGAGGTACGAAAGCTATTCCGCCCATTGAATACAGTTGAACTAAGCAGGCTTCAAACTCTACCTGACAATTACTTGGAAATTCTGAAGAAGACACCTAGCCACCATTGCATTGGAAATTCTTTCACCCTTGAAGTTATCAAGCACATTCTATCACACGCAGATTTTAATTAACGGATTATGGATATAGAAAGCATCAATGACAAAATCAGGATGAAACAGTTAGAATTAAGTCTTGAAGATTCATCCGACAGACGTAATAAGATACTAACGCATCTGAAAATACTTCAGCTTCAGAAGAACGTTGAACAAATTAAAATTCAGATTAACCAGTTACGGAAGAGGTAATCCCTTTTTGAACCCAGAATTTTTACCAAAAAATTTTTGACTGCATATCAGAATGAGCTATTTAAAAGCATGTGTGACCTTATTCTAAGCTAGGTCACGGAATCTGAGTAAATCGTAAAATTCCTCAGGAAGGGGGTGTAAACGGGGGGGACCCGTACCAGTAAGACTTTGTTTGACCATCTGATTGAAACAGCTTAAAAAGCAACATATACATAGATTTCAGCTAATGACCCTTCAGCGTTCAGGGGCTAATGAAATATTCACGGTACGGTGATTTTCTAGGGTTATTATGTATCAATAGTCATAATATACTATTGGTTAAATAATGTAAAGCTGTATTGCAGATGTAAGGTGAGGGTTAAAGTGTACCCACGTGCTCAGGGTACTCTTTATATAGTATAGGTAGGTCAATCACGCTAGTACTAAATAAAAGACAACACCACTAAATTCAACATATTGAGGATATTCAGGATATATTAACAAAAAAACTACTAGGAATCTATTATGATGTTTTCCTAGTAGTTTTAATTGTAATTAAATAACAAATGAATTATAAAGCTGTTTTAAACAACAACCTTTGTTCTTCTGTATGTTTGATTAACTGATACATTTCAACTGTTATATATCTGAATTCAGTTTGATTATCCTCCAAAGTTTTAGCCAACCTTCTTTGGTCTATATATACATAGTCCTTTTTTACATTGGTGTTTATCAATTTACATCTAGTCCCAATATTCCTCTCGATACGAATCAAATGCTCATTTTCATATAGGTTCCTCCCAACACTCCAAACACCATCTTCGCCATAAAAAAGTCCTAATAGCTCCTCATCTTTAAATGATTTAATAAGTTCTTTAGTGACTTCCTTTCCAGAATTTTCACCAATTTTAATTATCCAATCAATCTTCTCCTCAGTCAATTTAAACCCCTTATTACCATCGTTTTTTTCAGGTGAAGGATTAGGCCTTTCAATTGGAATAACATCAAGAACAGCCTTCTTTTCAACGACTGGAACTACTTCCTCCACTTGCTTTTCTTCTGAAATCACTTCTGGTTTTGGAATTGCTTCACACTCCAATTCATCATCATTTGGAATTTCAGATAGCACAAATGCTAACTTTTCCCACTTGATATTGATAATACGTCTTTTAAAGTAATTTCCGCCATCCTGACCAGTAGAAACAATGCTACGGATATAGCCTAGATTAACTAATTCTGGTATTACTTTTTCAATTGTAGTAACTTTTAGAAACGTATGTTTACCGATTATTTCATTGGAATAAGTAATCTTTTCGTTCTTTTTTGAATAGTGAATCAGCTTCCTAAGGACTGTTTCTTCACGTAATGTTATATGGTATTCTCGACCTTTTGTTAAGGGAGATGTTGCCCAATAAAGGGCATCTGAGTACATTGTTTTAATTTTTTTTGTATGCACATCATAATAATATAGCTATTGTTATACAGAACTAAATTGCTTGTTTAGAACATACTGCAAATATACTATTATATAATGACAGTTGCCACCCCCAATTTAGCTTGTTGAAGGATAAATTAACCAATAGATGTTTTGTCTTTTTACAGTATAAACTATTTATAATAAAAGATTATTCAACATTCCTTATGGACGTTTTGTCTTTTCATAGGGAGGAAACATACCATTATACCTATACTGTAATATTAACTATACTATAATAAATAACTATACTATAATAAATAACTATAACTGTAATAATACCTATACTATATATAATATATTGTTGTTTAATAGTTAGATATATTCATCTGAGTAAGTAATACGTTTTGTTATTTAGTAATAAAGTATTTTCATTTGAGTAAGTAACACGTATTGAATAAATTTAAAAACATACCAATATTGCTACGCAAAGATTTTCACGTATTACTGATAACATAAGGCTTTAAATAAAACAATATCCAACCAAAGGCTACGCCTTGATATAGTTGTTTTAAGGGTAATATAAAGCACCCTCTCAACTGAACGAATGTGATTGTCAAAGTGTTGAATTTATCCAACGAAATAAGCTCTCAGGGCTTTATGATTTCAACGAGTATATACAACCTGAAGCGGTGCTGATTATTCCAATATATCATTGCGTATTTGTTTAATCAAAGCGAGTGATACCAATATCCCTGGGAAAAAATTTTAAGGCATACCAACTGTGAAAACTAACTCCAAGGCTTGGTATGTTGTTATCTGAATCAACGAAGTTGATCCAGATGAACAATCACTATTTAATTATAATTCTAAAAGGCTTTTCTTTTTAGCATTAAACTCATCTTCAGTAATAACACCCTTATCTCTAAGGTTAGCAAGTTTCTCCAATTCATCTAATGAAGTTGATTGAGTATTACTATTATTTACTGTATCGGGTTTTTCAAGTCTTGCTTCATCAATGAACTTTTCAAGTATTTTTACTTGTCCTCTTCCAACGTAAAAATCAAGAGTATTAATTGAGTTGGTATTCTTTACAATGATTCTATTACCTTCAGAACCAAACATTGGCGATAGTATTTTAAAACCCATTTTTGACCCTATCATAGCATCTAATATGGTAACACCCCATAGAATTATTGATATCCCAAATGAAATATAAGAAATCACAGTTACTATATCTCCCAATAAATCATAACCAATTACTTTAACAACTATTGCGGCTAATATTATTACAAACCCACCTATAAAAAACCTAAAAGCATAACTTACTACATCATATGGTAATTGAGTTATAAATTCAGAACTAACTGAACCAATATCTCTCCTATTGATGGTTTGAGTTTTTGATTTATTATATGAACGAACCTGAAGTATATCACTATTATATTTCAATTCGCAGTATTCTAAATTACAAGTACCGTTTGATTTCTCTGCTTTCATAAAATTGATTGTTTTTTATTCAAATATAAGAAAACATTCTATAATCGGGCTTTCGTCCGAAATATTCGTGTGACAAAATATTTCTTTGTTACATGGTCGACATAAATAAGAAAATATGCAATTACATAGCTGATGAGTGGATTTCAAAAGCTAAAACAAAAAGTGAATTTGCTATTAACCATAATATTGATGAGAAGACTGTTCGAAAACTTGTAAAAGAAAAAGACGGTTATCGAATTCCAGTTAAAACAATTCAGAAAATTTGTGAAGCTCGTGAGATTAAAATATCTGAATTCTTTACATTAATAGAAGAATAACCTCAGTCACCATTACTAGCGAAATAACTACTTCAAATGACGCTATACGAGTTCAAATTACTTGATAGCAAGCTTCTCTAATGCTTTTAGTTCTACTCCAAGTTCATTAAACATGGTGATAATACTGCTTAACTTTAATTCGCGCTCGTCATATTCTTGGGTGTTAATACTACAAGTAAACTCCCATATTTCCATTACTTCATCAATTGAAATCTCATAAGGTTCATATGTAGGATTATCTGAAGCTAACTTTAAAGTATTGTTCTCCTGAATTTGGTTGTACACTCGTTTGTATACCATTCCATCGTTTAAGGTAAGTAGCACGTAGGTCCTACCATTTTTAATATCATTCCTATCTTCAATGAATTTTCCAATAACAAAAGCACCATCTTTCATGGGTAGCATAGAATCTCCTTTTATAGGGAATGCTCTATGCTTTCCTGTAGGCAAAAAAGGAAGTTTAATTCTTTGTAATTGTTCAATATATTCTGGGTCATCATACCCACTCAAATACCCTGCTGATGCCTTAGCAGGAATAATTTCAATTAAGTTATCACCATCTTCATCAACGCTAATGGGAAATAACACACGCTGATTACCTATTTCAATAAAGGAAGCATCTTTTGCTTTAGTTAAATCGTTTCTTAATAAAATATCTATAGGTACTTTAAAATAGTCCGAAAAGGATATTAAGAACTCTAATGTTGGAGAAGACCTATTCTCTTCATAAGAACCAATACGAGACCTAGAAACCTTTAATTCTTCCGCTAAAGCTTCCTGTGAAAGCTTCTTTAATCCTCTTAGGTGCTTGATGTTTTTTGCAAAAATTATCATAATACTACAAATGTAAGCAATAATTACTATAATTTGTAGCTAATTTTGCATTATGGATAAGAATATTTTGCACTTAGATTTAGATACTTTCTTTGTTTCCTGTGAACGATTGATAGATAGCAGGTTACAAAACAGACCTATGTTAGTTGGAGGAACTGGTGACAGAGGGGTTGTAGCGGCTTGTAGTTATGAAACTAGACAATTTGGTGTGCATTCAGGCATGTCAATGAAAATTGCAAGACGATTATGTCCAGAGGCTGTAGTGATACGAGGAAACTCTAGTACATACACTAAATACTCCCATTTAGTTACAGAAATCATTAAAGAAAGGGTGCCGCTATTTGAAAAAGCTAGTATTGATGAATTTTACGCTGATTTATCTGGAATGGACACCTTCTTTGGTAGTTATAAATATGCTGGAGAATTAAGGCAAACCATTATTAGAGAGAGTGGTTTACCGATTTCTTTTGGGTTGTCTGCGAATAAAATAGTTTCTAAGGTTGCTACTGGGGAGGCAAAACCCAATAATCAGTTAAGAATTGATAAAGGCTTTGAAAAGTCATTTTTAGCTCCATTATCTATTAGAAAAATACCGTCTGTTGGAGAAAAAACATATCAAGTTTTAAGAAATCTTGGTGTAAGTAAGGTTGCTGTAGTACAGCAAATGCCTTTGGAAATGATGATTAGTGCATTAGGAGCTAACGGAAAAACTATTTGGAAACGAGCCAATGGAATTGACAATCCACCATTAGTGCCCTTTTATGAAAGAAAATCAATTTCTACCGAGCGTACGTTTACCAAGGATACTATAGATATGAAAAAATTAAAAACCACTGTTTTTGCTATGGCGGAAAGTTTGGCGTATCAATTAAGAAGGGGAAATAAATTAGCATGTACAGTGAGTGTAAAGATTCGGTATTCGGACTTTAATACCTATTCTAAGCAAGTAAAAATCCCCTACACTAGTGCTGACCATGTTATCATACCAACTGTACTAGAGTTGTTTGAAAAATTGTATCAAAGAAGGTTGTTAATCAGATTGGTAGGTGTTAAAATCACCAATTTGGTAAGTGGAAACTATCAAATTAATTTATTTGACGATACGGAACACATGTTAAACTTATACGATGCAATGGACAATATTAGAGGCCGATTTGGGGAGTTAAGCATTATGAGAGCCTCTTCAATGGGAGCAAAAACGATAGGAAGATTTGATAATCCATTTAACGGAGAACCGCCAATTGTATTGGCACACAGAAAGCAATAATGTATATCAACTGTCACAGTTACTATTCCCTGAGGTATGGTACATTCTCAGAAATTGAATTATTGGAGTTAGCGAAAGCAAATGGAATTAGACACTTGGCTTTAACCGACATCAATAATACTTCTGCTTGCATGAGTTTTATTAAAAATGCAGCGAAGTATGAAATTCAACCTGTAATTGGTATTGACTTTAGAAACGGAAATGACCAGTGTTTTGTTGGAATTGCAAAAAACAATTATGGATTTAGAGAGCTGAATAGCTTTCTTTCTACTCATTTAGAAAACAATATAAGAATACCTGAATCTCCTCAAGATTTTAAGGATTGTTTCATAATTTATCCTTTTGAAAAAGTCTTACAATTAGAATTAAACAATTTTAAAGAAAATGAATATATCGGTATTTCTGAGAAAGAAATAGGAAAGTTAAAATTTTCTCACCTCAGTGAATACAAAAGCAAACTGGTTATTCAGCAACAAGTAACTGTTAGGAACAAAAAAGATTTTAACGCACATAGATTGTTAAGAGCTATAGACAATAATATGCTATTGAGTAAACTGCCCAAAACAGAGGAATGTTTGCCAACTGATATGATGTTGTCTTATAGTGAGTTGTGTAATGCTTTCAATGAGTTTCCACACATCATTTCAAACACTAAGAAATTATTAGAGCAATGTTCAGTTCAATTTGAATTTGATAGTAATAGACAATCGCAAAATTTAAAATTGTATTCGAAATCAAAAGAAGCAGACTATGAGTTATTGCAAAAATTATGTAATGAAAAATTGTATTATAGATACCCTGAACCAAGCAAAAAAGTATTAGCTAGGTTACATAAAGAACTTAAAGTTATTACTGAATTAGACTTTGTTTCCTTTTTCTTAATTAACTATGATATTGTTCAATATGCAAAACAGAATGGCTTTTTTCATGTAGGAAGAGGGAGCGGTGCAAACAGTATTGTGGCATACATTATTGGAATTACCGATGTAGACCCTATTGAATTGGATTTATATTTTGAACGATTCATCAACCCTTATAGGGCATCTCCTCCAGATTTTGATATCGATTTTTCATGGAAAGATAGGCAAGCGGTAACTCAATATATTTTTGATAGATTCGAAAACACAGCACTTTTAGCAACATATAATACATTTCAATATAGAGCTGTTGTTAGAGAATTAGGTAAAGTATTTGGTTTACCCAAGGAAGAAATAGATAAGCTAACAAAAGACAGAAGGGCTCCAAAGGAATATGATGAGTTGGCTCAATTAGTTTTAAAATACAGTAAACTTATTGAGGGTTTTCCTAATTATATAAGTGTACATTCAGCTGGAATATTGATTTTAGATAAACCCGTACACAATTATTCAGCAACAAGTTTGCCTCCAAAGGGATTTCCAACCGTTCAGTTTGATATGAATATTGCAGAAGATGTAGGTGTTTTCAAATTTGATATATTAGGACAACGAGGATTGGCAAAGATTAAAGATACATTACAGCTTATTAAAGAAAATCAACCCAATGCCCCAAAAATCGATATTACAGATATTGAAAAATTTAAGAATGACCCTAAAATAAATGGTTTACTAAAGTCAGGTAAAGCCATTGGGGCTTATTATGTAGAATCTCCAGCAATGCGTGGATTAATGCAGAAATTAAAAACCCAAGATTATTTAGGGTTAGTAGCAGCAAGTTCAATTATAAGACCAGGGGTCTCTGGCTCTGGAATGAAATTAGAATACATTAAAAGACATCGTTTTCCTGAAAAAAGAAAAGAAGCTAATCCAATGTTGCTTAAAATAATGCCTGAAACTTATGGTATTATGGTGTATCAAGAAGATGTACTTAAAGTAGCACATGAGTTTGCTGGCTTAACCTTGGGAGAAGCAGATGTCCTGAGACGAGGAATGAGCGGGAAATATCGCTCTAAGGAAGAGTTTTTAGCAGTTGAAGAAAAATTCATTAGTAATTGTAAGGTCAAAGGATATACTAACAAACTCATCATGGAAGTCTGGAATCAGATTAAGAGTTTTGCTGGTTATGCTTTTGCTAAAGGTCATTCTGCTTCATATGCTGTAGAAAGCTACCAGAGCTTGTTTCTAAAGTGTTATTACCCCATTGAATTTATGACAGCTGTATTAAATAATGGAGGTGGGTTTTACAGTACCTCACATTATATTCATGAAGCCAAAATGCATGGTGCAAAAGTGTGCTTACCATGTATTAATCAAAGTGAACATCCAAATATAGTTCAAGGAAAAAACATTTATTTGAGCTTTGGTTACTTGAAAAGTTTAGAACATTTAGTTATTCAACGTTTTTTAACTGAAAGACAGTTATACGGAAACTATACCTCTTTGGATGATTTTATAAATAGAGTTGTTATCAGTATCGAACAGATAACTATCCTTATTAGAATTAATGCTTTTAGATTTACACAAAAAAGTAAAGCTGAATTACTATGGGAAGCTGTTTTTAAAATTGGTAAAAGCAAAAGCATCACAAAGCAATCAAAGCTATTTACTATCAATCATAAAAACTATAAGCTACCCAAATTACAAAGTTCTTGGTTAGAAGATGTGTATGATGAAATGGAACTATTAGGGTTTACAATTAAAGATTATTTTAATTTAATTAGTGAACCTTTTAATCAAAGTGTAAAAGCTAAAAACATGATTGACTATTCTAATAAAGATGTGCTAATTTATGGACTGCTCGTAACTACAAGGTACAACAAAACATCACAAGGAAAATTAATGAGATTGAGTACATTTATTGATAAGGAAGGCAATTATTTTGATACTGTACACTTTACAGAAGCATTACATAAATTCCCAATTAATGGCATAGGAGTTTATGCTTGTTATGGTAATATTACCAATAAGTTTGGGTTTTGCAGTATGATTGTAAAAAAGTCTAAAAAAATGTCAGTGTTTTCAGACCCAAGATTAATTTAGCTGGATTGATTTTTAAACGGAAATATAAATCTTCTTTTATCGAAAATACAAACTACTTAATATGTTATATTTACTTGAATATAACCACAAATGGAGTACTTATAACACCTTGTGGTTTGAAGAATTAAACAATGACACTCTACGAGTTCAAATTACTTGATGAAGAAGACCAATATCAAACCGTATGGGATAATGGAATATTTCTTGATTCCGTCACCTTAGAAGGCTTTAAAATGGGTTACAACCTCAGGCCTTCCTCAATGTCGATTCAATTCCTTAATATAGAAACCCTATAAGTATTTTAATTTTAAAATGAGTAGTCATTTACCTTACAGATAGTAAGATAATAGCTTACTTATTTCTTACTAGCTTTTTGTACGTTTGGCGATAATCATTGAATCATGGTGTCTGTACGGATTCCCGTAATGAAGTTAATTAGTTTATAGATATTTTTGTTGAGGTTATTGAAAGTGAATATCACTAATTATGGTGAGGCAAAAATACCTGATAATAGTCATTTCATAGGCTATAGTTATTGACTAGATTTGGGGATATAAATATCTAAAATGAATATGATGCATTAACGAAACATATTCACTTGTTTACTAATATTAAATTTATTGAAATGATTAAAGATTTACATGAAAAAGATATAACTGATTTAAAACAAAAAGAATTAATTCATGTATTCTTATCTAAGCAAACACAACCTTTCCAGCTAAAACACCATATTTTAAGAACTACTTTTTCAATTGCTACAGAAGGAATAAAAGAAACTCTTACAAATGCAAATACAAAGGATATACTTCCAATTATGGGAATATTTTCAGTTTTTGATATATTAGGAAGTGCTTTTCACATTATCGGAAACAAATCAACTGAAAATGTTCCATTAAAAAAGTGTCTCAAACTTTTTAGTGATAATAAAAAAATTACTGGTAATGATATTGATGCTTTATATGCATTAAGAAATGCATTAATTCATAATTCAAGTCTTGTTTCCACACCTATAAAAAACAGCCAATCTCATTACTATTTTAGGTATGATAATAATTTAAATAAAATAGTTAGTCATGCTGAGCAAGAATGGAATGGTAATTTTGAAATCCTAGATAATGGTTCTCATAAATTTACAACGTACATTAACACAAAAAAACTTTTCCAATTAATGGAATCATGTATTAATAATATTAAATCCTTATCTGACAAGGATTTAATCAACCTAAACTACAAAAAAGGTAAACGAGAATTTTTTTATAGGTATTTTAGACTAGTTAAGAATAAATTCACAGAATCAGAACAATTGTCTATTAAGAAAATGGCATTATCCACTAAAGTTAAGGGTAAAATAGATAAAATTCTAGAATCAAATGATTATAAAAATTTCATGTTAGTTCACTTAGGAGAACATGATAAGTATAACGATAGTTCAGATAAAGTTTATAATATTTTTGAACATCAAGATTCTCTAGTAGTAGATGAAATTAAAAGGAATTTAGTGCAAGAATATATGAGTAAAACTTCTTACAAAAGAGAATTAGCTTTATTTTATTCCAGAGATATCTACGTATCATCAAAATATAGAATTGAATTACAGTTAAAATAAACACAAGTCAATAAAGTATACAATGCGAAAATATATAGAGTCAATTAAAAAATAATTTATGAAGAAAACAATTACTGACTTTTCTGCGAAAGAACCTTCACTAGGTTACTTCTATCAAATTAAATATGCTCTACTCATTTTACTTACGCACTCAAAAGAACTTGACAACCCAAAAATTAGAATTGAAAACTTAGACGACATTGAAATTGAAGATATAAACACTCTACAACTTTTACAAACAAAATTACACATTAAAAGCAAAGCGAATCTAACTGACGCAAGTGTTGATTTTTGGAAAACAATAAGAATTTGGTCTGAGCATATCACAAATGGAACAATTGATTTAGAAGGCACTATATTTAATTTAATAACCACAGAAGAGGTTCCTGAATCAAGTTTACTTTATAAATTTAAATCTAATATAACTCTAGACAGCGAAGTATTAAAAGTAATTGAAAACTTAGATAAGATTTCAATTGAATCAAGTAATAAGACAAATAAAAAGGCATATCTAGCATTTCAAAATTTAACTATTGATAACAAAAAAAGTTTAGTTAAAAGAATTAGAATTTTAGATAATTCTATTGGGATTACAGAAATTAACTCTAAGATTAAGAATGAGCTTATTTACTCCACTTACCCGAGTACTATAGATGCATTTCTTGAAATATTAGAAGGATGGTGGTTCCAGAAATCTATAGAAAATCTGACAGAACAAATAGACAATATAAGCTCAAGCGAATTACAACTGAAAATAGCTAACATTAGAGATTCTTTCCAAGCAGATAATCTGCCAAATCATTTCCCTGACCAATTAGATATAACTGATGAAGATGTAGCAAATTTAAAGGAACGTAACTTTCTAAAGCAATTAGAGATAATAAAGATAAAAGCTAGTTCTAGAACACTTAAAAGAGCGATAAGTGATTTCAGGAGAGCATTTGAGCAACGTTCAAAATGGCTAAGACTTCACTTGTTAAATCCTGAAGAAGAGGAAGAATATGATGTGAAATTGTATAATCATTGGAAAAACATTTTTGATATAATGTGTGATGAAGCAGAAGAGAAAAGTATTGACGAATTAATAGAATTAGGAAAGGGATTTTATATAGAACAATTCGCTAAAACTTGTCCTCAAATAAAAATTAGAGAAAAATTTAATGAAGACTTCCTAACTAGAGGGAGTTACCAAATGCTTGCTGACTCTAAAAAAATAGGATGGCACCCTAATTACAAAGACAACATATGAATACAGGATGGACAGAACGCAATACCATTGTTGCAAATTTATTTAACCCTGCTTTTTGTGGTGAAATAATTAGAGCAACAGCAAAAGAGTATAATAAACACACAAATACAAAATTCCCATATGCTTTTGCTTTTTTGGTATTACCAATAGTTTTACATAAAGCCACTAGAGAGAGAATGCCAAGGTCAGTCAGAACTTATTTTTTCGTTTGGGTAGAGAAAAATGACGATTTATTTTTTGATTTTACAAAGCGTACACGTAGTATGGTGAAATATACAAAAGAAGCTTTATTATTTTTATTATCACATAACAAAATTCAACTAAATGAAAATGCTGAAATTATCGCAACTGACGAAAAGGTTAAAAAAATAAATAAAGAAGATTACCAAGAATACAACGACATTTTAAAAAGAGCAGAAATGCTCGGTAAATGGCTGTCTTCAACAAGTGATGTTAAATCAATTTACTCATTTTTAAGAATCACCCCATAAATATGCAAATACAAAAAATTATACTTTATAGCCATAAAGGAGAAAAACGTATATTACCATTTGAACTAGGTAAAGTCAATATAATAACTGGAGAGTCTAAATCTGGTAAATCTGCCTTAATTGAAATAATAAATTATTGCTTAGCTTCCAGCGGTTGTGATATTCCTGAGGGAATTATTCGTGATACTGTTTCTTATTTTGCAATATTATTAACGTTTAATGACTCTGAAACAGCATTTATTGCTCGTGAGAACCCCAATATTAAAGGCACACAAGCCTCTACTACTGTCTGTCTAATTCGAAATACTGGAGAACACTTGCCAGATTTAGAAGAGATAAACTCTAATTTAAATATAGATGCTTTAAAAGGTTTTTTAACTCGTAAAATTGGGATTTCAGAAAACGTTCACGTACCTGACTCTCTAACTAGAGAACCTTTAAAAGCTAACTTTAAACATTCTCGTTTCTATTGCTATCAACCTCAATATTTAGTTGCTGACCCTTACCAACTTTTTTATAACCAGAATAAAGATTTTGTTCCACAATCAATTAAAGATACACTTCCTTATTTTTTAGGAGCAGTAAATGAAAACTCATTAGCAATTGAAAGTGAAATTACCCAGCTTAAAAAAGTTTTAAATAGATTAGTACGAGAAAAAAGGGAATCAGAAAAAATAAAATCAGAAGGAGTAAGTCAAGCTTATTCCTTAATCGAAGAAGCAAAAGAAATTGGCATATTAGATAAGTTCATTAAACCCTCGAGTCAAAAAGAAGCATACATTCATTTAGAATATGTTGCAAATTGGGAATATAAACCATTAACCGTAAAGGCTGAAAATTCAGCAATAAAAGAATTAATTGACAAAAGAAGTGAATTAAAAACTGAATTGAGTAAAATTTCAGATAATAAAAAAGCAGCAGCAGATTATTTAAAAAATTCTTTTGGCTATTCATCAGAAGCTAAGCAACAAGAGGTTAGACTTGAATCAATCAATTTATACAGTAATTCAAATCAAGACAATTCAATATGCCCTTTGTGTGATAGCACACTGACAAACTTAATTCCTTCCATAGATAGTATAAATAATTCTTTAGCAAACATAAAAGAGGATTTAAAATTCACCAAAGCAGAAAGCCCTAGAATCCAAACATATATTGATTCTGTAGATGCTCAATATCATTCTGTAGAAACAGAATTGAAAAAAATTGAAAAAAGTATTTCTGCTTTATACATTGAAAATGAAAAAGCAAGAACTGTTAGAGACTTAAATATCAGGAGAGGCAAAATAATTGGTCGAGTGAGTTTGTTTTTAGAAAGTATTATTGTCGAGAAAGAAACTGTAAGTGTTGAATCCAAAATAGAAAATCTAAAATTACAAATTATCGCTTTGGAAAAAACTGTTGACAGTGATAATGAACGTGAGCTTTTACTATCTATTCTAAATAAAATCAATTTACAAATGAGTAAATGGGTAGAGGGATTAGATGTTGAATATGAGAATAATCCAATTAGATTTGATATCAATAAATTGACTATGTTCATTGACTCTGAAACTAAGCCTATAGCTCTACCTCAAATAGGTAGTGGAGCAAATTGGGTTGCGTACCATTTACTTATAACATTTGCTCTTCATCAACATTTCATCCAAAATAATAGACCTGTTCCGAATTTTATAATTATTGACCAGCCTACCCAAGTATATTATCCTCCAGAAAAAAGCAATGATGTTGTAGAAATAAGTGCTGATGAGATAGCAGTTAATAAAATGTTTGATTTTATGTTTAATGTAGTATCATCATTAACACCAAAATTACAAGTTATTATTACAGACCATGCTTATCTTAAAAATAACCGATTTGAAGAAGCAGTCACGGAAATATGGAGAGACGGATTAAAATTAATTCCAAATGACTGGTTGACAATTGATGGTAAAAACACTGTATCAAACAAAATATAAAACGATAAGGCTTAAATATCAACCTGAAGAAGTAGTTCAAAAAATAGTGACTCATGAAGTAACACGTACTCAATACAAAAAACCTTAATACGTTGACAAATAATGTATTGAGGTTTAACTTTGTTACCGAGAAGGGCCCCCTTATTGTAGCAAACAAACCATTTAAATTGATACTCAAGGAAAGAAATTAGGTGATTTTTTCGAATCTTACAAAAATTTATTGGTTACAATATTTTAAAAAAAACATAGATTATCTCTTAAATCTGGGAATTGGTTTTTACTTGAAGAAGGAAAAGTCTTTAAAATTAAACGGAGTAAAGTCAAGCTTGAAAGAAAAAAAAGAACACACAACAAACACTAAAATGGAAAAAATTAATTTAGACGAAATACCAAAAACTGATAGTTTAGGTCGATTAAAAAATAGACTTTTAGCACTTGCTTTTTTATTAGGTTTATTAGTTCTATTTTCTACAAAAATTTCAAAGTATATTGGAATTGAAGAATCCTCTTGGGTTTTTAAATACTCTTTGATTTCGTCTATTTTTCTAGGAATAATATACCTGATTTTTGATAACCGATATAAAAAACTAACATCTCAACTTGATAATTTCAATTCACTGTTACAGTTAAAAGAAGATTTTGAACCTATATTTCGAGAGGTTTTGACAAATGAATCTAGATATGATTTTCAAACTAAGACAGTTGGAAATAATTTCAATAACTTGCCTGAGAATTTTTCTATAATGGAACTTGAAAATTATATAATTAAATGGAAGAAAATACCTTCAATATTTTCTTATAAAATCAACTACGAATTAAAAGAGAGTTCTATACTTCTGTTAATTTTTCCTTATAATACTATAAAAGAGATTGCTAGATTATTAGGAAGTAGAAAGTTTTCTAGACTTTTTTTAAAAAGTGCAATTCAACATGGTTTCATAACTGTATCTGATGAGAAAACTGAAGATAATAAACTAAAAATAGTTTACGAACTAAATAAAACCTACACAGAACATTATATATAAAATTAGAGTAAAGTTTAGCACATATCGAAAGGTAATTTCTTTTTTGCAATAGCACTAAATTTTTATAAATTAAACAAGAAATAAAAAAAGCACAGATTAATCAATTGATTCAGGTGTATCCACCCTTAATCCGATTCATATATTTGGTGTTATTTACAAGCTGAAAAAAAATAGGCTTACAACCTTATAACTAATATCGTTTATGAATAAAAAAGAAAAACGAATATCAGATTATGATAATTCTGGACAACTAGGAGTTACTGAAATGTTCGGTGCAATCACATACATGCTTTTTGGTGGGTTAAAGAAAAGCTATGAACACTATTATCAAGTAAAGTATCAGAAAAGAAATACACTTGTCGGTTACTTCATGTCAATCATCATTGTTGGACTTTTATCCTATGTTGCAATTTTAATATTGATAAATTATTCATAACCACCACGCAACCCATCCAACAGCATCTTAATTACAAAATACTGAATGACTAAAAAAGAAATCGATAATATTCTAAAAACCGAACACGGAGTTATATTATTAAAAAAGGAATCTGAACAATCTTTTTTTGAAACTATTTTAAGTAATTCGGTTTCTATTCTTTCGGGATTATACTCCTTAACAAGAAAGAATATAGATATGCTAATACTGACCGATAATAGAATAACCCTAATTATTCGGAACAAAGTTTATATTGAACGTGTTTTTGTCGGAATCAAATCTTTGAATTACAACGGGATTAAATCCGCTATAGAAGTGACTGACCAAAATCAGCAATTTTCATTTCCATTAAACAGATTAAAAGTAAGTTATGAAGAATCTAATTTGATTAAGGAAAAACTGACTGAATTTATTAAGTCCTAAAACAATACGTGATACGATACCAACATCTACCAACCATCAGTCCCTCCCTAACAGCCTCGCTCACACCTCAGAGCGTAGTTGTCATAAAAAGTAAAAGCAGTCCGTGAAGACTGCCTTTGGTTGTTGTTTAGAGTTATTAAAACCTAGTCTTCTATAGATTCTATTATCCAATCTTGACCGTAATCTTTAAACATAAATACTGTAACATTTTTATATTTTTTATCTCCTTTAATTATCAAGTTGATAGAAGCATTTCCAGTTTCTCCATTTACATTTGACTCAAATGATATACCTCCAGTCGGAATTAATGAAAAAGAATCAATATTCCCTATTTCAGAAATTATATCTTCATTAGACTTTATATGTTTTTTAGCATGTGAATATGCATCCGAGTTCAAAAATATAGTGTACAGTAATATTTGAGTTAAAAGAGTAAAACATATAAGCCCAATACCTATTTTAAGAAAAAGGTTTTTTTTATCGAGTGCTTTTCTTTTTTTCATGTTGTAATTCAACACGCCAATTAATCCTATTAATAATAAAATGAACCCTAAGTACTTACTCTCCCAAAAAAAATCAATAGGAATTATTCGGGATAAAAATCCATATAATAATATTAATAGCCCTAAAGTCAGTATTACCTTAGTTAGTGCGTCTAATTCTTGTGTTTTCATAAAATTAAATTACAATTGTTAAATATACTTATTATAACTTTACAAATAATTAAATGTGTGAAATCATTGGGAGATTTGAATAAAAAATATGAGGTGTTTAATTAAAAGAATTGGCGATACATTTGAGTTTTACGTTAACGAAAACTCAAAACCATTATATATAGGAGGGACTAGAATTAAATGGTTTAAGGAATTAAGAACAATTTATAAAAATGATAATATAGTTGCAACAATAAAACCTAGAATAAAATTCCCTCTAAAGGTTGAGTATGAAATCTCTATAAATAGAGAAAACGAATCATTTCATATTAAACACAATAACTCATTTACAAAACCTGTTTTTCAATGCTCTTACTTAAATAACATATATAATCTAATCTTACACAAAGGCAATAAAGTGTCAATTTTTAGAGATAACGTACAAGTTGCTTATTATAAATCATCACGAATAAATTTAAACAGTAGTCGTAATATTGAGTTATTTGCTAACTCAAATTGCGATAAATTATTATTGTTTAGTTTGATTTTTTCCATTGAATATACAGAGCAAGATGAAGCTAATTCTGTCTACTTTGATTTAGGAAACATAAGTGGTGAATCAAAATCTTTTGACGAAAAGTGGAGCCCTAATTAATCATAAGTGAGCTTGATATTTCCTTAAATAGTCCTTCATATTTTAAAAACTCATTATTTAGTTCATTAGTAGACATACCTGTTATGATATAGCATTTATCTTCATGAAATACCCAAGTTGTTAATGCTCCAATTTTAATACCATTAACGGTTGCTATGTAAGTTAATTCATAAGCCTTATTCTTATTCACTTCGAATTCTCTTTCCTTAATTTTTCTATAACTAGGCATATAATCACTTAATAAAGTAATATTTTTTTCTAAATATTCATTAATGTTAGAACTCCCAACATTTTCATAAGTAAGGGTAATAATAGGGCAAAAAGAAAGACTATCAATACATTTTTTCTTTGAAATAAAAAGAGCTCTTTCATTATCTGTTTGATGCCTTTCCCAATGAAAAGGCATCTTTATTTTTATATTATTCGTTACGTTTTTAATAGAAAAAATAAAATCATTTTTATCTAATGAATAATACAAACTATCATTATAAAAATAGTTGACTTCTGTTAATTTATTATCAGTGCTAAAATTTTTCCATACCCCGTTCTTTTTCCCTTTTATTTTAACACCAGTTGATTTTAATATATTATTCTCATAATATTCCTGATATACCCCATGCTCTAAATCACCTTTCATTTTGACTAAACTCTTCACATTGTTATTGCCATAATATTCTGTTCTAATATTGTTCTCTATCACTACTTTGCTTTCTTCTTTGCAAGAAAATAAGATGATTGACAAACCAATAATTAAATATATATTTTTCATTAACTCTAGTTTTTTACGTTTACACCTATTTTTAAATTTACATCGACACCAAGAATAAGAGCTGCTCCAGCTCCAACATCTATACCGTAGAAGTTTCCTGGTTTCCCTAATTTTGCCTTTGATGAAGGGGTTTTACCTAGACCATTACCATTAAATGACTGACTTTTTGAACTCTTTTTTGCTATTGGAGCTATTAAATAAACTCCTCCTGTAATTTCTGGTTCACTTGAACCATATTGATTCCCTCTAAATGTGCTTTTCACGTTTGCACCTATAACTTCTTTCCCAACAATACTTCCTGTAGCTTCAAGACTTTGTTCTACTTTAAGTCCTTTTCCGTCACCATTAAATGCATTTTCTCCAGAATAAGAATCAGGATTAATAGGGTCGGTTAAATCTGCTTTACCAGAAGCCAATTCTACACTAGCTAAATTAGCTTTTAACTTGACTTCTCCAATACCTCCAACTTTTGCTTTAAAACCAGCTTGCACACCTATATGTGTTTTTGCAGAAGCTTCAAGAACTGGTGTCATTTTATCTAACCCTAATGCTTTAGAAACTTTATTAACGGTTGAATTAACTGCACTTGCTATAGCATCACCAATACCTGCTATAGGATTCCATCCTCCACAACAATCATTAGCCCCGCTAGGTGCCATCCCATCATAATCTTGAAAATACACTGGATTATCAAACCCAAAATTATATGGAGAATGTCTCCTCATATCCTCAGCCAACGGGTCTAAATTCATCCATCTACCTAGTGCTGGGTCATAGTTTCTAGCGGACACATCATACCAATCAAGTCCAAGTTCGTCATTATATTCTTTACCACCAAATCCATACTTATGGTCACGACCAGTAATCACATTGTTATACCCTTTATGCTTCAGTCCAAAAGGATAGTAGTTGGATTCTTCTCTAATCTCATTTGCGTAATCAGGATTTGATAGGTCTTGAGGCTCTCCATCAACATCTAAATCATAATTACCATTACCATTGGTATCTCTAGCCACATCAATATGCCCATCTCCATCATCATCACTGTAAGATAGTCTAATATTCCCTAAATAGTCTTTGTATTGATATACATATTGAAAAGGTCTAAAAGGATTACTTGTTGGCTCCACGTACCCTTCTGGGTGGTTGAAAAATTGTAGTGAAGTATTATTCAATGTATATCCTTCATAAACATAGTTCCCAGCATAAACTGTTGTTTTTGGTGGTGCATTTAAAAGGACACTATTTTGAATTACTTCTTTTGATAATTTAACCCCTGTAGCATCATATATATATTTAATTTTCCCTGAATTGACTTCATTCATTGCTGCTAGTGGGTAAGTAAAATTAACTTCTGTTGGCAAATTCAAATGATTGTACAAGATACTAGTTATCTTTTTATTTGCATCAAAAATCATATTTCCATTAGCGTCATAAATATACTCTTCTAGTATATCTACACCATCTTTAAAGCCTTCTATATGCGAAACATTATCCTTAACCTTAGTTAGTTGATTTCCGTCATAACTATAGTCTAATTCGTCAATTGCTTCTGTTATATTATTACGGTTTAAATTTAAGATATTACCATTTTTATCATAGTTCACACCTGATAAATCAAATTTCATATCATCACTTAGAAGATTTCCTTTTCTGGTATGCGCTTCATTAATCCTGTTCAACGCATCATAGGTATAAGCATAACTTTTTTGTTCTGCATCATTGGCCGTATTCCATATAACTTGTGATATATTACCGTTATACAGATTGGAAGTTGTTGTTCCATTCCAATCTCCTTCAATAGTATTGTAGTTTAACTTAAAACTAAATAAATCATTATTTAAGTTAGTGACATCATTTATTTGCTTCAGCCAACCACGAATGTTATAGGTGTAATCTACAGATTGTAATGGAGATAACTGTGTGTTACCTACATCCTTTTTAATTAATTGTCCTAATTCATCATACGTATTACTAACTATAACTTCCCATCCGCCTCCATTGATATCTTGAATTTGTTTAATCAATCTATTTTGATGGTCATAAGTATAACCATCAGTTGTAACAATCGTTGGCTGACCTACTTTTTCATGTTCATTTTGACTAGCTGTAATATTACCAATAAAGTCAATTTCATTAGTTACATAATCTTTAGTTTCTAAATAATCATTTTTTGAAGCAATAAATAATGGACGAGATTTCTTATCATAATATGTTGCAGATAATATCCAATCATCAGTATTCAGGACCCTTATTTTACTCACGGTTGATAACGATTTTATATGTTTATTATCAGTTGTTACATATTGAGCATCACCAGTTATAAGATTATATCCACTAGCTGATGGTACTTTATTGCCAAAAGCAATACCTGATTCTTTTGTATAAGTATCATAATAATTTGCTGTTAAGTAATCTGTTGCTATAGGGTAAGATTGATTGGTATATTCAAATAGAATATCGCTTCCTAATGTAGAAGTTCCTATTCGTGATTCATTTAAAACTGCATGAGCATTCATATTTGATTGTAATACTCTTCTTAAAACTGTCCCAGTAGCACCTAGTGGTGAAACATAACTTGTCTTACCTGTATATGTAACTCTTCCAAAAACATCATATTTAGTATATAGCCATTCATTTGTTACTGCAAGATTTGCATCTTGCGTAAGTCTTGGTCTATCCAACTTATCATATACAATATACTCCCATCCTTTTTGAGGAATTTTCTTTTCTATTAAACGATTTCTATAATCATAACGGTACTGGTAACACAAATCATCTATAACATCTTGATGTATCTCATATTCTGGCAGCTCTACTGTAAAAGTCCCGCTAATTCCACTTACTGAAGGTAAAGTAGAAGAATAAAGTGATTGTGGATGAAATATAGTTAAATACCCATTAGTAACTTTCATTTCATAACCCGATAAGCTTGCTCCTGTGTTAAAATTTACATTAGGAATACCTATAGGCAACTGATAAATTGCCCCCGTTGTTAATGGTCTTGGTGAAGTAAACTGTACATTTAAATCTAATTTTAAAGTAGTACCAGTTAAAGATATATTTGCAACGCCAGTTGCAGTTCCTTGTTTATACCTTCCAGGATGAATGAATTTATACACATTAATATCATTATTAAAATCAGTAAACTGATTTAAAGTAACAACAGTATCAGACCCTTTTGGAGATAATACATAAGTAAGGTTTCCGAATTTATCATACACATATTGAGTATCATGTTTGATTCCATTGTTATACGTACGTTTTAGGATAACTCTTCCTAATTTATCCTTAAATTCTTCTGTAGTTCTATTAAAACCATCTGCTATAACCCAATTCTCATCTTTAGTAATGGTTTTATATAGTTCGTTAACGTTATAATTACCATCTAAGACTAATTCTGGAACTTCTGTATTAGTTGGGTCAGGGAAGTTAACACCAAAATTCTTTATTTCATTCCCTGAGTTTGTTTGATAATCAAACTTAACTGTATGTCCCGAATACAAGCTCCAGTCTTCTCCAGGTGCTGCTTGTTGTAAAACACGATTTAAAGATGAACCCTCATACTGAACTTCACTGTAAGGATTTGGAGAAAACAGATTTAACTCATTTCCATAAACAGTTTGATAATAAGTTCTCTGAACATCTTCTGCATTAGATATATAGTCTTGGGAAGTAGTTACAGCTGGGGCTGGAAGATAGTTTTTTGTTTTTCTCCCTAAACCATCGTACTCAATATGAGTTATTATATTGTTTTCTGCTCCTCCAGCTTTATAAGCATTACTCTGTATAGGTCTTCCTAAACCATCATAATAAGTAACTTGCTCTATTTTATCGGATTCTAAAACACTATCTGGGTCAATTACAGGTTTTTTATACGTTGTTGTTTTGACATAATTTTGATTCGTACTCTGTCCCAATACTAAAACAGGGATAATAAGTACTAGTGTGTATAATAACTTTTTCATCTTCCTAATTAGTTTTGAGTTCTATAATTATATTCATTTTTTGATAAAATACGTCCTTGAGAATCTTTAACAAGCTCAAGCCTATTAAATTCATCATATTCATAAGTGGAAGTATATCCTTTCGCATCTGTCATACTAGTAACCCCTACTAATAATTCGTATGTATATGTATTAACCATTGCTGTTGGTAAAATTGTACGTAAACTATTTATTACCGTCATATCAGATTCATCTAAATCTAATACTTGTGCCTCAGTCATATTTAATGCCGTAGCTATCTTATTATAACTTGAGTTCTCTATTTTAGCGATTGGTTTTGTTTTATTGTGTCCCCAGATATAAACTATAATTACACCTTGTTTTTTTGATGCTTCTAAAGGATTACCCATACTATCATATTTGAGGTACACTAACCTATCTTCTAACGCATTATTAGATTTAGCTGTTTGAACTACTTTAGGTACAATTAATTCATTTTCTAATTTAAATAGATTTCGTTGTCTTGATAGTAAATCTTCACTTCCATCATCATTAACTTTATAGGTTTCTGTTTGTATAGGTGTGGTTATTCGATGGTTATTTTCCTTTTTTAACTGCTCAATTTTCCCAAATTCAGCGGTGGATATAGTTGGGTTGCTTAATGTATTAACATCTAAAATATCACTAGGGTAGTATGTCTTGTTTTTTAATACTTGCCCTTTACTATCAGTCGTGGTAGTTGTAATTGGTTGGTCTATTAATTTTGAGTATAAATATTCACTCCTTGTATTCAACGTTCCTGTTAAATTATTATTTGTATCGTAGAAGTTTTCTAATGATTCAGTAGTTCGTGTATTTACAAGACCATTTTTTATCACATAAACATGTTCTGTTCCATCATTTGAGCCTACGGCTGAAGCATAATCGTCAATTTCTTTTAAATAAATATCAACTCCATTAATTACTTTTTGGCTTTCATTGTCTAAGACAATTGTGTTGTAATTATAGTGTGTCTTACTACTCTTTAGTAATAGTAAGTCTTCAGAACCTGGTGTTGTTTTATCTAGAAAAACATTAGACTCTACTAAATTCCCATTTTCCCATCCATAATATGTTGGGGCAGTAATAAATGAATATTCTACAGGAAAGAACGAATTCTTATAGGTGTTTTTTAAAATTGTAGTTCCAGACACACTTGTTTCTTCCACTTTTTCATAACCAACAGAGTTACTCTGAGTCGTTATTAAAGGTCTTAAGTTATTTGATGATAATACTTGGGATTTTATATGAGCTCCTGAGCCTCCTCCTGATGATTGAGGAGTAATTCTCCATTCTTTGAATATAGGTACTCCAATAATCCAACCAGATGATTTATTTGTTACTGAAGAATTATAATTATATTTTTTATGAAGGCTAGGAGTAAATGTCGCAGGGTTAAATTTATCTAATAAATCATATGTTTTAATCTCTTTAATTCTCAATCCTCCAACAAACATTTCATCCACATTGTCACTCCAATTTAGTTGAACATTTACCTCTTCGTTAACTATATCAAAATTATTTACATCAATAAATAATTCTAGCTTATAATTACCTGGTGTCAAATACACCGTTTTATCGACTCCCATAGGAACATTATATCCATAAGGTATTGCTGAGCCAGTATCAGTATTTATAATACTATATACAATATAACAGTCAGCTAGTGGCAAACTGTTTTCTCCATAACCATTTCCCTCTTGTGTAACATCACATCGTGTTGAATTAGATTCTAGAGTAGCTAACCCTTCTATAGCAATATTCGCAGAAACCGTAAAGTTTTTTGAATACGTGTATTTACCTCCTGTTTGAGTATAGGAATCATATTTAGACTCGATTTCAATAAGATGGGAAATCCCTGGTCTTAAAATATTTCCTTTACCTCTAAAGTTTCTCTCTGAATTAATTTCATTGTTTTCAAAAATAAATTTTGTAACCCCTCCTTCTGGGTAAGTTATCTTTTTTAACATGCATGCTTGAGTATAATCTGGCGCTACAAATCTATTTGCTCCATCATGATAAAAATGAGTTATTGAAGCCCCTCCATTTAAATCTGATTTGTAAAACATTTTTGGAACTAATGTTGAATTAGTTTCCCCATTATAATACCCCCAGTAATCTTGAGATTTTGATAATCGATGGGGTAATAGTGTTTCTGTATTATATCCTAGTTTATAGTTATAATAATTTGTTGCTAGAGGATTTTTTTTAAACTTTACTTCTTTAAGATATAAACGTCTTCTTAATTCTTCTCCATCCATTGCAGAGTCACAACCATAAATAGGAGGCGGGGGCGGGCTCATAAAATAGTCTTGTATCAATTCTATGTCCAATATTTGTTCAGTAGAGTTATCAAACACCTTAATTTTCTTAAGCGCTTTATCATAATTCAAATCTAATCTGGGTGAATTGTCTTTTTCAAAAACAACTTTACCATCATCAAATAAAATTTCCTTTATGGTGTGATTTATGCCAGAATTTTTGCTTCTTGAACTACTACCGCCATTGCTTGACCACGTATCATACTCTTCACCTGTATATGAGCAAACTGCACTATAAGGAACCGCTTCGTAATTGAATATAACTTCTCGATTATTAACATCCTTTATTTTAGTTAATTTCCAAGCAGTAACATAATGAGTTCCTGAATTTCTGGAAGGTACAGGTAAATCATATTCAGAAGCGCTATATGATATTGAACTTGTAATTTCATCTGTAAACCCATTTTCTCCAAAATAATACTTTATTCCATTACCATCAGTAACAATCCATTCTTCAATAGTTCTAGTTATTTCATTAAAAATAGGTTCAACTTTTATGTCCTTTTTAGGAAACATAACAATTTCACCATGTGGATTCTCAACAGTTCTATTTTGATTAAATAAAAACTTACCAGAAACCCCCATGAAACTAAAGTAATATTCATCTGGAGCGTAATCAATCATACCATCTTTTGCGTCTAAAAATAATTGACCTTTACTTCCTTCAGGATAATCTCCTAAAACGGGACCTCCACTAGGGGCAAGAATATAATCACTAACCGTATTTTCTGTAAATAAATAACCAACAGACGCACCATCATCTGGCATTTGTCGCATAACTCTACTTATTTGTCCACCTACATTTAAATTCCAGCCTAATCCAATATTAGAAGCTATTTCTTCTACACGAATACCTCCTGCATGATAACCTAATGAAATTGGAACTTGAATCTGTCCGCTGGATACTGTGTATAATGGTATAGATATACTAGGAATACCAGTATAGTAACCAACTGGTGTTTCTTGAAATTTAGTCAAACTTGATGTTTCAGGTGATAGTGGAGCTATTTCTTGAAGTTCTTGACTAAAACCACATAAGCCACTGATTATTAACAGGGTGGTAAGTAATTTTTTCATAAGTTTTGTAGGTAAATATTTTAGGTTTTTAATAGTACAAAACTAGGGAACTAAACACTAATTCCCTATCACTATTAGCTGGTATTTCAATCTCACTATAATTAGTGATATACGATAAGTAATTGTAAAAAGTTATGTTTAATTAACTTGATTACTAAGTGTAAAATAAATGATGTATAAACTGTGTTTTTAAGAACCTAATATGTAAGTGGGATTTAAATAATAATAGATACTAAAACGGGTAAACAATATATTGGGTCAGCTAATAGTAAAATTGGAGGTTATGAGCATAATTCTAAGTTTAGTATTTTACAAGCTCTAAGCAATATAACCGAACCAGAAATAAGAAAAATAGAGAGCTTATACATGCAAAAAATAGGTGCAGTACTACATGGTAATAACAACTAATAGATTCCACTTATTAAATCTCATTTGTTTTTTTAAAATAAAATCCTTATTATAGTACCTACAATACAGTTACATAGTGTTAGTGTGATGGTGCTATGTATTTAAACTATAATTGTTGAGGTAATGATTTGCTTAATATGTGATGCTAGTTGTATCATGAGTTGCAATGAACCAATAATTAAACCATCACCAGTAATACCATTTAGAACATGTGTGCTACTGAAAAAGAAATTTTAAATACTAATGAAGCTAAAGAGTTATTGGGTATAAAGTCTAATACTACAATGCGGAAATATGAAGATATGGGTAAAATTCCATTTCATCAACCAGTATTTAAAAAGTTTTACAAAAGAAGTGAGTTATTAAATTGCCCTATTTTCCAAGGCTAAAACTTGCTTATCAAGATAAGAAACTAACCATTTCTTATTTTTTTACATCAAAAAAAACCGACGCGATTCCCGTTTGATAAAAAAAATAACCCCCTGTAAAACAAGAGGTTATCGTCATAAAAGTACTCGAGGCGGGAATCGAACCCGCACGACCGAAGTCACTGGATTTTGAATCCAGCGCGTCTACCAATTCCGCCACTCGAGCATTAATTTGCAGACTGCAAAAATATAAAAATAAATCTTTTCACACTATTTAATTTGTAAAAGTTATGAATTAAAAAAGAACCTCATTTCAAAGCTTCTTTTTTATTGACTAACCTCCTCAATGAGTATAATTTCCAATCATTTGCCTCAAACGGAAACATTATTGTTAATTCATACCTCGTGTTCTTGCACCGAGGAAGTTGATTTCTTATTTTTGCCGCATAAACAACATTACTAAAACAAATTATAATGTCGGAATCTACATTAGAGCCAAAAATATTTGCTTGTTCACAAAGTAAAGACCTTGCTGAAAGAATAGCAGAGTCATTCGGAACAAAGTTAGGAAACGTAATAAGATCAACGTATAGTGACGGTGAATTTCAACCTTCTTTTGAAGAATCTGTAAGAGGTAGAAGGGTATTCTTAATAGGATCTACTCATCCATCTTCAGAAAATCTAATGGAGTTATTAATGATGCTTGACGCAGCAAAAAGAGCTTCTGCAAGACACATTACTGCTGTTATGCCTTACTATGGTTGGGCAAGACAAGATAGAAAAGACAAGCCAAGAGTTCCTATTACTGCAAAATTAGTAGCTAGTTTATTAGAAACTGCTGGTGCGACTCGTATTATAACAATGGATCTACATGCAGATCAAATTCAAGCATTTTTTGAAAAGCCTGTTGATCACTTATTTGCATCTACTCTTTTCCTACAACATGTAAAAGATTTAAAGCTTGACAACTTAACTATTGCTTCTCCAGATATGGGAGGTTCAAAACGTGCTTATTCCTATGCAAAAGCATTAGAAAGTGATGTTGTTATATGCTACAAGCAACGTGAAAAAGCCAATGTTATTTCTCATATGGAATTGATTGGTGACGTAAAAGGACAGAATGTAATTTTAGTAGATGACATGGTAGATACTGCCGGAACATTAACTAAAGCTGCTGATATGATGATAGAAAGAGGAGCCTTAAGCGTTAGAGCAATTTGTACGCATGCTATTTTATCTGGTAATGCTTTTGAACGTATTGAAAACTCTCAATTAGAAGAATTAATTGTTACAGATTCTATTCCTCACGAACGTACAAGCGACAAGATTAGAGTAATCAGTTCAGCAAAATTATTTGCTGATGTAATGAGAAGCGTACACGAGAATAAATCAATTAGTGAAAAATTTATAATGTAAGTAACATTATATAGTATTTTACTATTCAAGTATTTTGCTATAGATAATAATTAACTTACATTTGCCGTCCCTTAAATTAAGGGATATTAATAATCATTTAAATATATAAAATGAAATCAATTACAATCAACGGATCACAAAGAGAAAGCGTAGGTAAAGTTTCTACTAAAGCCTTACGTAATGCTGGAATGGTACCTTGCGTAGTATACGGAGGAGACAAAGCAGTGCATTTCTCAGCAGCAGAATTAGCATTTTCTAAATTAGTTTACACTCCTAACGCGCACACTGTTGTGATTGCTTTAGATAACGGAACTAGTATCAATGCTATTTTACAAGACATTCAATTTCACCCAGTATCTGACAAAATCTTACATATAGATTTTTACCAGTTATTTGATGACAAAGAAGTTACTATGAACATTCCAGTAAATATTGTTGGAAGTGCTCCTGGTGTAATGGCAGGTGGGGTTTTAAGCCGTAACCAACGTAAATTAAGATTAAAGGCTTTACCAGCTAACTTACCTGATTTTATTGATGCTGATGTATCTGCATTAAATATCGGAGATAAATTAACTATTTCTAATTTTGCTAACGAAAAGTATTCTTTCATACAAGGAGAAAATACTGTTGTTGCTCAAGTAAGAGTATCTAGAGCTGCAATGAAAGCTGCTCAAGACGAAGCTAAAGCAGAAGCAAATTCTGACGCACCAGCTGAAGCTGCTGCTGAGTAATTTATAGCTTATAATATTTTTTATAAAAAAGCATTCAACATTTGTTGAATGCTTTTTTATTTTTACACAAATTAAAATAGATTGTATGTTTCAGTGGTTAATTAATATATTTAAACAAAAAGAAACACTTTTATTAGACGAAACAGATACTATGAAAAAATTCTTGATTGTTGGTTTAGGAAATATTGGGAGTGAGTATGAAAATACCCGCCATAATATCGGTTTTAAGGTATTAGATCATCTTGCAAAAAAAGAAGGATTAACTTTTGAAACACAGAAATTAGGAGCATTAACTACTTACAAACTTAAAGGGAGAAGCTTTTTACTATTAAAACCTTCTACTTACATGAATTTAAGCGGTAAAGCTATTAAATATTGGCTAACTAAAGAAAACATCCCATTAGACAACCTTTTAGTCATCACTGACGATTTAAACCTACCTTTCGGAGCTTTACGTATTAAACTAAAAGGAAGTGATGGAGGTCATAACGGATTAAAAGATACTCAGCTACAATTACAAACTACTAAATACAACAGATTTCGTTTCGGAATAAGTGATGAATTTAGTAAAGGCCGACAAGTTGATTATGTATTAGGGAATTGGACCACCGAAGAGAATGAAAAATTACCTGAAAGATTGGATAAAGCTTCTGAGATAATTAAATCATTTGGCCTTGGAGGAATGAATAATACTATGAATACCTTTAACGGTAAATAAGGCTCGTTGCCAATATTTTTTTATCTTTATCAATAAATTTTGAACTATCAAGTTTAAACTTGATTTGTACGCATGAAAATATTCCATTCTATAGAATCTTTCTCCTCAAAAACACCAACTGTGCTTACAATTGGCACTTTTGACGGAATTCATATTGGGCATAAAAAAATCCTTGATCGACTATTAAATACTGCTAAAAATAAGAAATTACAATCGCTAGTATTGACCTTTTTCCCTCACCCTAGAATGGTACTTCAAAAAGACTCAAACATCAAGCTGATACATACTATTGACGAGCGCGCTAATATTTTAGACATCTTAGGGCTCGACAACCTAATTATTCAACCTTTTTCAAAAGAATTTTCTCGTCTTTCTGCTACAGAATTTGTGAGAGATACATTGGTAAACCAATTAAATGTAAAACATATTATTGTTGGTTACGACCATCGTTTTGGTAGAAACAGAACAGCCAACATAGATAGCTTAAAAGAGTTTGGAGAAATTTACGATTTTACCGTAGAAGAAATTTCTGCTCAAGATATTGACGAAGTTTCAGTAAGCTCTACAAAAATAAGAAACGCCTTAACTGAGGGCAACCTCCAAACGGCAAATACATATTTAGGCGCAACTTTTCAATTAAATGGTACAGTAACAAAAGGAAAAGGTATTGGAAAAACAATTAATTTTCCAACTGCCAATATTCTTATCTCAGAAGAATATAAAATAATCCCTAAAAACGGAGTATACATAGCCAAAGCCACTATAGATAACAACACCTATTTTGGCATGATGAATATTGGAACCAACCCTACCGTAAATGGCTCTTCACAAAGCATAGAAATCCATTTATTTGACTTTAACAAAGACATTTACAACAAAGACATATCAGTTGAATTACTGAAACGCATTAGGAGTGAACATAAATTCGTATCTATAGATTCTTTAAAGCAACAACTGGCAAAAGATAAAAAAGAAGCACTAATCTATTTTGAAATCAATGAATAAATTTTTATTCAAACAAATAGACAATTCCTCACTAATCATCTTTCGAATCATATTCGGACTCTTAATTTTTTTAGAATCTGTAGGCGCAATATTCACAGGATGGATAAAACGCACCCTTATTGATCCTGAGTTTACTTTTACCGTAATTGGTTTTGAATGGCTACAACCATTACCCGGTAATGGCATGTATTTTTACTACCTGATCATGGGGATCCTTGGAATATTTGTAATGCTTGGATACAAATATCGTTGGAGTATGCTGGGCTTCACCATACTTTGGACTGCTACTTATTTAATGCAAAAAGCTTCCTATAACAATCACTATTATTTACTCATTTTGATCTCTTCATTTATGTGTTTGGTCCCAGCAAACAGATACTTGTCATTTGATGCCAAACAAAATCCGCAAATAACTTCTTACAAAATGCCAAATTGGGCCAAATGGATTTTTATTGCGCAAATGGCAATTGTATATACCTATGGGGCAATTGCTAAGCTGTACCCAGGCTGGCTAAACACCTCAGTTATAGAACAATTAATGATAACTAAAGAACATTATTATATTATAGGTGATGTATTACAACAAAAGTGGGTTCATTACATTTTAGCATATGGCGGTATTGCTTTTGACGGGCTTATTATTCCTTTACTATTATTTAAACCAACTCGGAAAGCAGCTTTTATATGCGCTATCTTTTTTCACTTTTTTAATGCCTTTGTATTTCAAGTAGGGATATTTCCGTTTTTATCATTAGCATTTTGCTTGTTCTTTTTTGATGCAAAAACAATACACAACTTCTTTTTAAAACGAAAACCTTTTTATACCTCAGATGAAGTTAGCATCCCAAAAATAGCATCAACACTTAAACCAATCATATTCCTATATTTCTGTATTCAAGTGCTACTTCCAATTCGACACTGGTTTATTTCAGGAGATGTTTTACGTACTGAAGAGGGACACCGATTAAGTTGGCGTATGATGTTGCGTACAAAATATGGAAGAATAAATTACAAAGTAGTTGATAAAGAAACTGGTAAATCTACCTTCATTGATCAACAAAGTTTAGTTAGCCCAAAACAATATGGATTACTTTCCACAAAACCAGATGTGATTTGGCAATTCATACAGCGTTTAAAAGCGAAATATAAGGACGAAGGGAAATCGGTTGAAATATATGCTATCAATAGTAAAATAAGTATCAACGGAGGGAAGCACACCTCATTTATCAATCCGGAAATTGACTTGACCACTATTGAATGGAATACTTTTACACATAGTGACTGGATACTGGACGACACCCCTTTACGTAAATGCCTACCTCTTAAAAAAACAAACAACCAATGATTACAACATACTTAATAACTCTTAGAGAGTTTAACCTAAATTATAGGTATACGTAGTAGCACGCATATTTATTTGTTAGCAGTAATTTAATGAAAATCACAAACGAAAAATACAAAAACCTGAATTTAGCTAATGTAGATGAAAGAGGAGAGAATTTTATAATTGACTTTGCCTACTCTTCAATATTAGGTTTGATAATTGTAATACTCACTTATCAAAATTTCATTTTTGCTATATTAATCTATTTATTCATCAGGTTCTTATATTATATTGGTTTCGAATTTTTTGGAGGCAGAACTCCTGGTAAATACCAAACAACGACCAAAGTCGTAAATCAAAAAGGAGATAAACCAACAACAATTCAGCTAATTAAAAGGAATTTAAGTCGATTTATAAGTTTCTTTTCTGCAATTAGTGATAACGAAAGAGCGATGCATGACAATTTATCAAATACTTTTGTGATAAAAAATACTGGATTAAAAAAGATCGAATTGAAACAACCTCTTATTTTGTTATTCTATCTAGCAATGTCAGCTTATTGGATTTATGTAATAGGAACTAAACCTAAATTAAACACTATTGACTTGGTTATAACAATTATTTTAGTTCTATCATCCATTTACGCCCTAATATCTGGAATAAAAAAGATGAAAACTACCGCTAACAATACCTACAAATAATACGAGTTTTGGTGCTTAAACTAAAGGTTTGCGTATATTTAATCTTTCGCCAAATCTTTTAATTTGGCTTTTATAAAACGACAAAAGTAAAAACAAAACAAAAAGCTTATGGCTTGTGTCGACACGAAAATCCGTGGATTTTCTGCCCCCGTAAAATTCATAGCTAAACGTTGGGCATAATTTTGAAAACAGTGTAACCTATTTTGATTTCTATTCGTCTTATCACAAAACTTAGAAATCAATCATGAAGAAAACAATCTTTTTATTTTCAGTAATTACAATAATACAATTAGGAGCATTCACTTTAAGTGCTCAACAAAAAACACAGTCAGAAGCTCTTTATTCTAGAATAGACTCCTACTTAACCGCTGGTTCTAAAAATGGCTTTTCTGGAGCTATCTCTGTTGTGAAAAATGGAGAAATTATTATTAATAAAGGGTATGGAGAAGCCAACAAGGATGCTAAAACGCTTAACAACCCAAACACTATTTTTGACATTGGCTCTAACACAAAACAATTTACAGCAACAGCTATTTTAAAACTAGCTGAATTAGGAAAACTAAAATTAACCGATCCTTTAAGTACCTTTTTCGAAAATTTACCAATAAAAAAACAAAATATCACAATACATCAATTATTAACACATACTGCTGGTTTTTCAGAGTCTATAGGACGTGACTATTCGGCATTTGGAAAGCTATCAGAAATTTCACAAAAGGATTTTTTTGAAAAACTTTTCGTAAGTAAATTATTATCCGAGCCTGGAGAAAAATATTCTTATTCTAATACTGGATATAGCATATTAGGACGAATCATAGAATTAGCTTCTGCTCAACCCTACGAAGCTTTCTTAAACGAGCATCTTTTTACACCAGCAGGAATGTTACAAACAGGATATCTTTTACCAAAATGGGATACAAAACAGATGGCTCATGGTTACAATAGAAATATAATGGAAACGGAGTCAACAATTACATATTATAAGGAAGCTGGAGATATCAATTGGCACTTAAAAGGGAATGGAGGAGTTAACTCGACTCAAAATGATATGTTACTTTGGCACAAAGCTTTAAAAACAAATATAATATTAACAACAGAATCATTTAAAAAATTAACAACACCCTATCCCTATACTTCCTCTCTTAATAGCACTTCTAGTTATGGTTATGGCTGGGGAGTTAAAAAATCAGAAAAAAATAGCAAGAGAATAACACATAATGGCTCTAACGGAACATTTGCACATACTATCATTTGGTACCCTAAGGAGGATATATATATCGTATATGCTACCAATGCAAATAGCTCGAAAGTAGAAGGAATTGCTTATGTTGTTGCAAAAATAATTTTGAGCGAAAGCTATTCTCCAAAACCTATAAAGAACAATATTTACTCATTCATAATGAATTACATAAAACAACATTCAACAGATAAATCGAATAAGTTGCTTACCTTACTTCAAGTAAATTACGCTGATGATTTCACCAGTTCATCGCCTATAAATACAATTGGAAATCTATTATTAAGGTCAAATGAAAATTTGAAATGGACATTAGAATTATTTAAAATGAATGTTGAACTATACCCTGAAGATGGTAATCTTTGGGACTCTTTAGGTGATGGATATAAGGCAACTAATCTAAAAGAGGATGCAATAAAAAGTTATCAAAAAGCAATTAAATTAGGATACAAAGATTCACAGGAAAAGCTAACAAAAATAATTAAGAACTAGAATGACAACTATTACCAACAACGTATATAAAAAAAAAGGAAAAGAAATTGGTAGAATATATGGGTTTTGTCACGGTGAAAATATTTTTATTAATACATTTTCTCCTAAACTAAAACCAAAAACAAAATTTACAAAAATTCAAAAAATTGGCATATCTTGTTATTTTATTGACAGACACTTTACATCCGTACCGACAGGAAATGGTCAAAGTGTTACCACTGTTAGTATTGCTCATAATTTACTTAATATTTATTCAGGAAAAGTTACTCTTGTAACAAAAAGGAAGCTAAAACAACTCCTAGCTAATAACAGCAAACTTTTACAAGAATTTAAAAAAGAAACTGGGAAAATAAAAAAAAATCCAAAAATACCTCCTCAGATACTTAGAACAAAAAATCATTGCTAACAACACCTATAAATAATACGGGTTTAGTATGTGAAATTGAAAGCTTGTGTATATTTATATTGTCGCCAAATCTTTTAATTTGGCTTAAAAAAAAAAGGAAACCATAACATCAATACTATACTTAATCATAATTTTGATTATTTAACTTTTTTTTTAAGATTAATTAATTTAACATCTTAATATAAAATGAGTTATTGTAACTTTGTATCAACTAATAACTATACTGACTTACAATTAATTAAGCTTTATATCTTCCTAAAAACCTATTTACTTATAACAATTTTTAAAAGGCATTATTTGCCATTTGGCTAACTACTAAAACAAAAACCTAGCTATGAAAAATTTTATAATCTTATTCTTATTACTAAATACTTACATTTCAAATTCACAAATTAAAGTAACAGAAAAACCTATAACCGAAATTTCAACACTAAACAAATTTGACTTACTAATGGAGTCTTTAAACAAGGATACCGTCAATGATTTTTACTTTATAACTTATAGAGATTACACAAGCTTTAAAGACATCAAGAAGGGCAAGTTAAATACTTTTAAAATAGGCTCAATTGATGAAGTAAAGGAGCTAAGAGGAATAATGCTTGACGTGTTGGAAAACAAAAAAGATAATGTAACTATTGATATTGGCGCTAACCGTTTAAAATTACAAAGAAACGCTAATAGTTTCTTTACTATTATTAGTTATGGCGATGGCAGAAAAGGACATATGAACAACCTTTCAAAATCTGATATAAAAAAATTATTCCCAATAGATAAACTTAAATCAGCATTAAAAAAATAATTAACAAAAAGCAACCTTAAAAAATTACAATACAAGCACCATACAACTAAAAAAAATCAATCATTTAGAATAGTTTTAAGCTACATATTAAAAGTAACGCAGAATTTCTTTATAAAAAAAAACCTCTTCAAGAATGAAGAGGCTTTAAGTTATCCCACAAGGATTCGAACCTTGACTGACAGTACCAAAAACTGAAGTGCTACCATTACACCATGGGACAATGCGTGATTGCGGGTGCAAATTTACAAGAAATAATGGTTCATACAAATATTTTTGAGGAAAAAATTATATTTATTTTTTTTACTTCTGTAATCTGCTATTACAAAGTTACATACAATCTTATTATTTGGCAATTCTTTAAGATATTTTAAGGGATATTTTTTAGTACTTTAGCCACTTTCAAAACAGAAACAAATGACAGCAGAAAGCTTTTTTAAATGGAATAAAATATTAGGTTGGGTAGTATTTGCCATTGCATTAATCACTTATGGTTTGTGTGTAGAGCCAACCGCAAGTTTCTGGGATGCCGGGGAATATATCTCTACCTCAGCCAACTTAGCTGTTGGTCACCCACCAGGAGCACCATTATTCCAAATGTTAGGAGCCTTTTTTGCAATGTTTGCTTTTGGAAACACAAGTAATATTGCCGTGATGGTAAATATGCTATCTGTAGTATCTAGTGCCTTTGCTATTTTGTTTATGTTTTGGACCATTAGCATGATTTCTCGTAAGCTAGTGGTTAAACATGTTAAAGACCTCGGGGAAAATAAAACTATCGCTATTTTAGGAAGTGCCTTAGTAGGGTCGTTAGCATTCGCTTTTACCGATACGTTTTGGTTTAATGCCGTTGAAACAGAAGTATATGCCATGGCGACCTTTATCATGTCATTACTATTTTGGCTTGGTTTAAAATGGGAAGAAGACATGGACAAACCAAGAGGAAACAAATGGCTGGTTGTAATTGCTTTTGTTATCGGATTATCTTTTGGAGTTCACTTTATGGGGCTATTGACCATCCCTGCTATCGGTTTAATCTACTTCTTTAAAAACTATAAAAAAGTAACTGTTAAAAATTTTATTATTGCAAACGTAGCTACTATAGCAGTATTATTATTCATTTTTAAATTATTACTCCCAAATGCATTATCCTTTTTTGGATGGTTGGAGGTATCGATGGTTAATGGTTTAGGGCTACCATTCCACTCAGGATCTATCATAGCGTTTTTATTAATAATTTCTGCTTTTTACTATGCATTAACTTTTACACGCAAAAACGGATATGTACACGCAAACACACTTACTTTATGTGTCCTATTTATTTTTATAGGGTTCTCTTCTTGGACTATGTTGCCTATTCGCGCAAATGCAGGAACAACAATCAATGAGAACAACCCTGGGAATGCAAGAGAGTTATTGGCATACTACAGTTTGGAACAATATGGACATAATCCGTTTTTATACGGACCACAATTTACAGATCAGTATGCTGGTGTTAATGAAAATGACCCGTATAAGGATGATAAACCTAAATATGAGCAAGATGAAAAATTAGGTAAATATGTTATTGTAAATAACTATATAAACGCTAGTTTCAATCCTAATGAAGATCATTTAACTGTTTTTCCTAGAATGTGGAGCGCAGAACATGCAGAGCGATATTTACAGTTCATGGATGTTAAAGTAACCGTTAAATCGCAATTTTTTGGTAAAAAAGATTTACGTCAAATTGTAGCTGAATTTAACAATGATGTACAACTTGGACTGATTGACACTGAGGAACAAATTGGCTTTATTAAAAAATTTAGTCAATACATCGATGTCCAAAAACCTACGCTTATTGAGAACTTCAGGTTTCTGTTTCAATATCAATTGGGGGATATGTATGCGAGATATTTTTTATGGAATTTCGTAGGAAAACAAGATGATATCCAATGGAAAATGAGCAATAACGGAAACTGGATTAGTGGAATCAATTTTATTGACTCTATGCTTCTAGGAACTTCTCAAGATAACCTTCCAAAAGACATTAAAGAGAATAAAGGGCGGAACACCTATTTCTTCTTACCATTTATTTTAGGAATTATTGGGTTGTTATTTGTCATGAAGAAGGATCTAAAACTCTTCTGGGTATTATTAGTCTTCTTCTTATTTACAGGTTTAGCAATTCAGGTATATACAAACGTACGACCGTTTGAACCAAGAGAACGTGACTATTCTGTAGTTGGATCATTTTATGTATTTGCTATTTGGATTGGGATTGGAGTATTGAGTTTATACGAAGGATTAAAAAAGTACCTGACTCCAAAAATTACCGCTCCATTAGTAACAGTAGTTTGTCTTTTAGCGGTTCCTTTATTGTTAGCAAACCAAAATTGGGATGACCATGACCGCTCAGGAAAATACACTGCGCAATCAATGGCAAAAGCATATTTAGATTCTTGCCAGGAAAACGCCATATTGTTTACCATTGGAGATAATGATACGTTTGCTTTATGGTATTTACAAGAAATTGAAGGGCACCGAAGAGATGTTAGAGTTATAAACACAAGCTTATTGGCTACCGACTGGTATATTGACCAAATGAAAAAGAAAGCTTACGAAAGTGACCCTATACCTTCTCAATTAACCCACAAACAATACCGTTGGGGAACAAGAGATGCTATTATTTTTCAAGAACGTACTAAAGACACCATTACTATAAAACGTTTAATGGATTTCCTTTCCTTGGATAAGGAAGAAGTGATGGCAGAAATGCAAAGCGGTCAAAAATACCATACCTACCCTACTAAAAACATCCGTGTACCAGTAGATAAAGAAGCTGTTTTAAAAAACAAAATTGTTTCAACCAAAAATGCTGGAGAAATTGTTTCTGATATGTACTTGCGTATCAAGAATGATCAATTATCTAAAAACAGATTATTAATGCTGGATATTTTAGCAAATAACAATTGGGAACGTCCAATATATTTCTCTGGAGGAAGTAATGACCCTGCTGAATTTATTTGGTTGAAGGATTATTTACAATATGATGGTATTGTTTACAAGTTAGTCCCTATTCATTCACCTGTTGACAAGGATAATCCGTTTGATATGGGGTTCATTGACACTGAATCATCTTATAAAAAAATCATGGCCTGGGATTGGGGGAATTCTGGAAGTGATGATATTTATCACGATGTAGAAACGCGTACAAATGCTTTTAGCTATAGAGCAAGTATCGCACGAGTTTCAGAAAAATTAATTGATGAGAAGAAATTTGATAAAGCTGAAGATTTAATGGATTTAGCAATGGAAAAAATGCCCGTTAATAAATTCAAATTATATACACTTGTTGAGCCTTTTGTTGATGGTTTTTACAGAATTAACAAACCAGAAAAAGCTCGTAAAGTTTTTAACGATTTAGGATTTATGTATAAAGATCATCTAAATTATTACAAAACATTACCCCTAGAAGAGCAGCTATTAATACCTGACGATATTCTTACTGATTTAGAGCGCTATAAAACCATTATTATTACTGGTATTGAAAACAAGGATATTAGCATTATAAAAGAAGAAATTCCGTATTACTTAAACGCTATAAAACCGTTTAAACCATTAATGCAAAAAGTAGGATATGGGATTAGCTTAGACAAGCTAATTGGTGGCTTATACAAGGCTGGTTTAAACAAAGAAGCAAGAGCTTTATATTTATTAGAAGTAGAAAAAGTGCAACAAAACCTTAATGCTGCTAGTAAGCTTAACGAAGAACAAATGTATGGTTATGCGGAACAAATTTTAATGGATATTACGGACTATAAAAAGCTATTACGTATCGTTCATAAAAATGATGACAGCATCTTTTTTAATAAAGAAAAAGCGACTTTTGACAAGAACTTAGACAAGTTAGAAACATTCTTCATGCCTGAAGAAGATAAAAACGATTCCATTCCCTTAGACAATCCATTAAAGTCAGGATTATAAACTTTTCTAATACTCATTACTATTTCCTCTCCCTCAGGGAGAGGATTAAGGTGAGGGCGAATCACTCCATAAGCACAAAGTAATTTATTGTACCTTTAGCATAATGCTCTACTTTGCAAAAACCCCTAATATCATTAAACGTATTTTTCCTAAACTTACTTGGAACATCCCGAGTAAAAAAAAGGTAATCTATTTAACTTTTGATGACGGTCCAACTGTAGATATTACCCATTGGGTTTTATCCGAGCTGGATAAATACAACGCTAAAGCTACTTTTTTTTGTATTGGTAAAAATGTAATGCACCATCCATTAATTTTTCAAGACATTATAAAAAAAGGACATGCTATTGGTAATCATACTCACAATCATTTAAATGGCTGGAAAAAGTCCTCGAAAATCTACCTTCAAAATATTAATAAAGCTCAAGAAGTAATTCACTCAAACATGAGTGACCAAAAACCTGTATCCCAAAAACTTTTTCGCCCTCCATATGGAAAAATACATACTAGTGTGGCTAAAAAACTACTTCATAAAGATTATCAAATTATCATGTGGGATGTATTGAGTGGAGATTTTGACCTATCATTACCTAAAGAAAGATGTTTAGAAAATGTAATCACTAATACTACCAAAGGAAGCATTGTAGTTTTTCATGATAGCGTAAAAGCTTCCAAAAATTTAAAATTCAGTTTACCTAAAGTACTCGCTCATTTTAGTAAGAAAGGCTATCAATTTGAAGCAATACAAAACTCTTCCAAAAACCACAACTAACTGATTACTTGTGTTTTAATTGTTATTTCATATCCAGAACAGCAGTTTTTTTCTTAATTTTGTGTATGTGTTGTTTTATAAACCACACCAATTCCCTCCATAAATACACCTAATAATTGTTATTAGAGAGATTTACTTTTCATTTAAAAATTTTGCATTATGAAAAATTTAATCATGTCCCTAGTCATTTGTAATACGTTATTCATTTCTTGTTCCTCTGATGATGACAATGCGGTTAACGATATTCAACCACCACAAACCCAAATAACAGATAGTAGGGACAACAAAGTTTACCAAACCGTTCAAATTGGGACTCAAACATGGTTTGCTGAAAATTTAAATTATGATGCCAATGACAGTAAATGTTATGATGACAAAGCATCAAATTGTTTTATTTATGGAAAACTATATAAAGGTGATGAAGCGCAAATTGCATGTCCTAATGGATGGCACCTACCTACAGTAGACGAATGGCAGACACTATTTGATTATTTTGGAGGTACCGCTACAGCTCATATATTTGTAGCTCCTGGCGCTACTTTACAAGGAAACTTAGTCAATTTCAATTTATTAGCTGGCGGGCAACAATTTGTAAGCTATCAAGATTTAGCCACAAAAGGACATTATTGGACGTCCACAGATGGAGGATACCCTGACTCATTTAAAAACTTGACATATCAACCTGGTACATCTGTTTCCTTGTCAGGAGGATCATCCTTAAGTATCATGAAAAGTTGTAGATGTATAAAAGACTAAATCAACCAATTTAAAACCTTAGAGATATACGATAGTACTTGGAAAATTAAATTCCGGAAAGGAATTAAACGTACTCTTGAATTAAACCAATTAAAGTATTGGCATCTTGCTCTCCAGATTGACGCCATTTCATCTCTCCAGCTTTGTAAATCATTAATGTTGGTAAGCCTTTTACTCGCAATGCTTCAGCTAATTTTGCGTTTTTGTCAACATCAATTTTAATTACTTTTGCCTTATCTCCTAAAGCCGCAGCAACATTGCGAACTACAGGATGCATTGCTACCGATTGCTCATTCCATTCTGTGTAAAAATCTAATAATACCGGAACAGTAACATCAATTAATTCGCCAAATTTAGACATAGTAAACAATTTTAATTTTTATATAATAACCTAAAAGCATTCCTAACTAATACAAAGTTAACATTTTTATGTAACTAAGCTGTAGTTCCCTTCTTTTTAAGCTTTATAACGGTTATCTCTGGCCAAATACCTACTCTTCCTGCAAAACCATGAAAACCAAAACCTCTATTTACATTTACATAACGTCCAAATTCTTGATATAAACCAGCCCATTGTTTATATATAAAACTAGATGGGCTCCATTTGATAAAACCTGGTATTTCAATTCCCATTTGCAATCCGTGTGTATGACCACTCAAAGTTAATTGATAATTGAAATCATTTTCTTTTACTTGATGTTCCCAATGTGAAGGATCATGACTCATCAATACTTTAAAATCTTTTTGATGAACTAGTTCGGATGCTTTTTCTAAATCACCTGCTTGTTTCCAACCTTTCCCCCAATTTTCAACACCAACTAAAGCTAGTTTCTGGTTGTCTTTTTCAATAAATCGAGACTCATTTAATAACAATTCAAACCCTATTTTTGAATGAATGTTTTTAATCGCTTCAAAATTAGTTTTTTTAGCTGCTTTCGTTTTCCACTCAGCATAATCACCATAATCATGATTTCCTAAAATTGAATACTGACCAAAAGGTGCTTTCAACTCTGAAAAAACATCGATAAAATCATCCATTTCTTCTGCTTTATTATTTACAATATCACCTGTAAATAATAATAAGTCTGATTCTTGCTCAGCTACTAAATCAACAGCATACTGCACCTTGGATTTATCGGTAAAACTCCCTGAATGAATATCTGAAATTTGTGTAATCGTAAAACCATCAAAAGCTTCTGGTAAATCATCAAAAGCCAATTCGTATTTCAATACTTTGAAATTATATTTCCCTTTGGTTACTCCGTATAAAAAAGAAGCAAACGGAATTGCTGCAATTCCCAAAGCGAGTTGAGCTATAAATTTTCGTCTAGTTGGAATAGATTTTACATCTGAATTACTAACCATTCTAATTCCTTTTACAAAAACTCTATATATATCTTCACCAAACATACTTACTAACAATATCACTTTTGGTAATAGAAATATTAATAGTAATGAAAATGCATATTGAAACCCTTTAGTTTGCCCATTTTCTCTTGAATAGGTCAAAAAAACTATTAAAAAAGGAATATATACTAATATGGACACTATAATCCATATCCAACGGTACAATTTTTCTTTTGTCAGTACTTTTAATGCTTGAAAAGCATAAATTTCCACAAACAAAAATACTATGGTCATGATTAATAATGCAACGTAAAACCTAGACATACTTTTTGAATTTTATCAAAGATACTAAATTGCCTTCCGTGGCTATTTTAATTCTATAAAAATTAACACCTATACTCTCATTTCATTTTTATATTTTTACCTTTCAGAATTCAATTTTCAATTATGTCAGCAGAGAAAAGAGTATTTTTACTAGATGCATTTGCATTGATATTTCGTGGCTATTATGCCCTTATAAAAAACCCAAGAATCACCTCAAAAGGGATGGATGTTTCTGCTATTATGGGGTTTACAAATTCATTATTTGAAATATTGCGTAAAGACAAACCTGAATATTTAGCCGTTTGTTTTGATAAACAAGGAAGTAAATTACGAAAAGATCTATTTCCAGATTATAAAGGAAATAGACAAGAAACTCCTGAAGCTATAAAAATTGCTGTACCAATCATACAGGAAATTTTAAAAGCAATGAATATTCCGATTATTGAAGTCGCTGGATTTGAAGCGGATGATTTAATAGGGACTTTAGCTAAACAAGCAGAAAAAGAAGGATTTAAAACCTATATGGTTACCCCAGATAAGGATTTTGCACAATTGGTGTCGGAAAATATTTTTATGTATCGACCTGCAAGGATGGGGAACGGTATTGAAATTTGGGGAATACCTGAAGTTCAAGCCCGCTTTGAGGTAGAACACCCAGAACAAGTTATTGATTACTTAGGAATGATGGGAGATGCTGTAGATAACATCCCTGGTTTGCCTGGAGTAGGAGATAAAACCGCTAAAAAGTTTTTGAAGCAATATGGCTCAATGGAAAACTTATTAGCCAATACTGCCGACTTAAAGGGAAAAATGAAAGAAAAAATTGAAGCTAACGCGGAACTTGGAATCCTTTCAAAGAAATTAGCTACTATTTTATTAGATTGTCCTGTAGACTTTAATGCCGAAGAGTTTTATGTTTCTAAACCTAATACAGAAGATGTAACCTCTTTATTTCAAGAATTAGAGTTTAGACGTTTGCAAACTACTTTTGAAAAAATTTATGGATTAACAGCAGCTACTCCTGAAAAAAAGAGTTCTGAAAAACCTTCTTCAACAAAAACAGAAACTAGCACCCAAAGTGATTCACAGTTTTCTCTTTTTGGTGGTGATGGCAATGCCACAGATAACAATGAATCGATTGGCTCAGGGTACAACACCTCTGAAAATACAGCTCACGTATATCAGTTTATAGATACTGATTTTGCTAGAAAATTATTCTTGCAGCAACTGATGAAACAAACATCTGTTTGTTTTGACACAGAAACAACAAGTTTAAACACTTTTGAAGCGGAATTAGTTGGAATATCTTTTTCATGGGAAGCACATAAAGGATATTATATTCCATTCCCTGAAAATCAAGAAGAGGCTCAACAATTAATTGAAGAGTTAAGACCTTTCTTTGAAGCTGAACATATTGAAAAAATTGCTCATAATATTAAATACGACGCCAAAGTATTACACAAATACAACATTACTGTGAAAGGGAAGTTGTTTGATACTATGTTAGCACATTATCTTATAAATCCGGATATGCGTCATAACATGGATATACTTTCAGAAACGTATCTAAATTATCAGCCAATTACTATTGAAAGTTTAATTGGGAAAAAAGGGAAAAATCAAAAATCATTCAGAACTGTTGCTTTAAAAGATCAAACAGAATATGGTGTTGAAGATGCTGATGTTACTTTTCAGTTAAAACAACTATTTGAAGAAAAACTAATAGAAACAGACACCAAGAAATTATTTGATGAAATTGAAATGCCATTAGTCCCAGTTCTTACTACAATGGAATTAGAAGGGATCAATTTAGATGTGAATTTTTTAGGTAGCTTATCTGACGATTTATCAAAAGACATTAAAAAATTAGAAACAGCTATTTACAAAACTGCTGATAAAGAATTTAATCTAGCATCTCCTAGACAATTAGGGATTGTATTGTTTGAAGATATGAAATTGGTTGATAAGCCAAAGAAAACTAAAACGGGACAGTACTCTACTTCAGAAGATGTATTAAGTAAGTTAGATGAGCATCAAATTATTCAAGATATTTTAGCTTGGAGAAGTTTAATCAAACTTCAGAATACCTATGTTGATGCATTGCCTGCACAAGTAAATGCAAAAACAAATAGAATTCATACAGACTACCATCAAGCAGTTGCTGCTACTGGACGATTAAGTTCTAATAACCCGAATTTACAAAATATCCCTATCCGTACCGAACGTGGTAGACAAGTACGTAAAGCATTTGTACCAAGAGATGAAAATCATATTCTTGTTGCTGCTGATTATTCACAAATAGAATTGCGTATTATAGCCGCTTTAAGCAAGGATGACAACATGATTGAATCTTTTGTTAATGGTGAAGATATTCACGCTGCAACAGCTGCAAAAGTATTTGATGTGCCTTTAAGTGAAGTGACTCGTGAGCAACGAAGCAATGCAAAAGCGGTAAACTTCGGAATTATATATGGTCAAGGTGCTTTTACTTTAGCACAACAACAAAAGATATCGCGTAAAGAGGCAAAAGAGTTAATAGACAACTATTATAAAACATATCCAAAATTAAAAGCATATATGGCTAATCAAGTAGACTTAGCTAGAGATAATGGTTATGTAGAAACAATTTCTCAACGACGCAGATATTTAAAAAACATCAACTCTCAAAACGGAATTGTACGTGCTGCTGATGAACGAAATGCAGTAAATGCTCCAGTGCAAGGAAGTGCCGCTGATATTATTAAAATAGCAATGATTAATATTCATGCCATTTTAAACAAAGAAAATTACCAATCTAAAATGTTATTACAAGTACATGATGAATTGGTTTTTGATGTTATTAAAAATGAAGAAGATAAGCTTATAAACATGGTGAAGTCTGAAATGGAAAATGCATTTAAAATGTTAGTTCCATTAGATGTAGAGGTTGGAAAAGGAACTAATTGGCTGCAAGCTCATTAGTTCAAATAAATACTTTTGAAACATCCTAAGTGTGTTCTATTTCTTCAAAAATAATTTTATAAGCGGTACCTTGATGTTCTAACAACTCTAAGGTGCCGTTTAATTGTTTTACAAATATCGATACTAATCTAGTTCCTATTCCTTTCGACTCTCCGTTTTTAACATAGCCCGACCCGTTATCTGTAATTTGAATTTCGTGCTTTTTATCATGTAATTTCTTCATTGCAATGGTTATTTTACCTTGCTTGGTTTCATTAAATGCATGTTTTAATGAATTGGTAATTACTTCGTTAATAATCAATCCGAGTGGAGTTAACGTTTGCATTCCAAAATCGATATTTTCTATATCAATTTCTATGTCAATCTCTTTATCAACTGCATAACTATTAATTAAATTTTCTGTTAAATACTTAAAATGTTCATTGGCATTTATTAACTCTAAGTCATGTTCTTGTAACAAGTTTTCATGTAACAACGCCATTGAAAATATTCTCTTTTGAGTGTTTTTAAACATATTAACTACATTTTCATCTTCTACTTTAGACGCTTGTAACCTCAATAGGCTAATAACAACTTGTAAGTTATTTTTAATTCTATGATGTATCTCCCTAATAACTAACTGCTTTTCTTCATTCTTTTTTGTGAGTTCTTTGTTTAATTTTCTTGAAATTTTATCCTTTGTAACGACTAGTTTACTATAATAGAAAACCACTAAAAAAATCATAAACACAACCATTAACACTAACATAATTCCAGTATAAAAAAGCAAAGATTCATTTAATTTATAAATAGCTTCATGCTCTTTAAATAAAAGAATATTAAGTAAATAAAAGAATACAATATTTAAGAAAAAAAGTGAACTTTCCCATACTTTCCATTTTGGGTTTAATAGAAAAACTGAGGGGAGAATAAAAATAAAGAAAATAAAATTACACTCTGACCCAATGTAATAAGTCCCTAAATATGCATGTAGGATCACTTCAATACCTGTAAGAAAAAAAATAAGTTTTACGTTAACTTCTTTTTTTATTAAATACAACATCATAGCAAAAAACATAGATGAAAAAACACTATAAATAGTCATTTCTTTTACACCTACAACCCAAAAAAAGAAAATTAAAAAAAATGAATTGCAAAGCCTAATTTACCAATCATATTAATTGTAAACTTAAACCTGTCACTCCACTTATGTCCTGAATATAAATTATCCCCCACAATAATATCTTTAACTATTTTTAATTTAATCTATTTCTTCAAAAACAATTTTATAAAATGTACCTGATTGTTTCAACAACGCTATAGTTCCGTTTAATTGTTTTACGAAAATACGAATCAATTTATTTCCAATTCCTGAATGCTCGATATCAGAATAACCCGTCCCATCATCACCAATAACCATTTCGTATGTTTTATTTTTTACTTGCTTTATATGAATTTTAATTTCTCCTTCTAAAATATCTATAAAAGCATGCTTAAACGAATTTGTTATTATTTCATTGATAATCAACCCTAAAGGAACTAAGGTACGCATTTCAAAATGAACATTTTCTACTTGAATATTCTGCTTTATTTTTTTCCCAACTGAATAGGTGTCAATTAAATCTGCTACTAATAAGGATATGTATTCTTTAACATCTATGTGTTTTAAGTCATCCGAATTATACATTTTCTCATGCAACATTGCCATTGACACTACTCTTTTTTGTGCTTTTTCGAAAATTGCTACTACATTTTCGTCTTTAATTTCACGAGATTGAAACTTCAATAAACTATTCACTATTTGTAAGTTGTTTTTTACGCGATGATGAATTTCTTTTAGCATTGCTGTTTTTTCATCGTTCTTTAAGCTAATTTCTTCTTTCTGTTTTTTAAGCAGCTTGTATATTTTCTTTTTCTTTTTATTCCATTTCAAATTAAAAGCAATAAACAATAAGGTTGCTAATAGCGCTATGGAAATTAATATTATGGTTAGTCTATTTTTGTTAATACGGAGATTCTGAATTTCCTTATCCTTTTTAAGTGATTCATTTTGAACAGATAGCACTTTAATTTCTTGCTCTTTCTTATTAATATCATACTTTGCTTGTTGCTTTAAAATGCTCTCCTGAATAGATTTGCTATTAATACTGTCTTGCATTTTAACATAGAGCTTTTGCAATGCATACGCTTGGCTCCAATTTTGCTCCTTTTCATATATAATAGTTAATATTTCGGCTGCCGATTTAACATCAGAAGGGAAACCAATTTCTTGAGCTAGTTTTAGACTTTCCAAAACACTTTTTTTGGCAGCTAGTATGTTATTTTGATCTAAATAATACTTAGCAATATTGTTTAAACAACTTATTTCTCCAGACCGATCGTTTATAGATTTAGATATCACTAAGGATTCCTGTAACAAACCAAAACCCCTTTCAGGCTCTTTATTTCTTATATAAAACTCCCCCAAACTTATAAGAGTACTTGCCACGCCACTTCTATCACCTATCTCATTATTTAAACGCAAACTTTCTTTGTAATACGCTATACTTTTAATTTTATCACCCTCTTTATCATAAATAACAGCTAAATGATTTAGCGTAATAGCCATAGATCTTTTATTATTTGCCTCTTTATGCATACCAAGGCTTTTCTCAAAATACTCTTTGGCTTTTAGTTTATTTCCTTGGTTTCTGTAAATAGTTGCTACATTATTTAACACAACTGCTATCCCTTTTTTATCCTCTACTTCTTCTAAAATACTTAAGCTTAACAAGTAGTATTCTAACGCTTTATTAATGTCTCCTAAATTTCTATAAATAATGGCAATATTATTTATAGAATAAGCCTCTCCTTTCTTGTTTTTTGTTTCTCTTTTAATCAATAAACTTTTTTGGTGATATGCTAAAGCCTCAGGAATATTGCCAAGATTTTTATAAACAGCCCCAATGTTATTCAATACATTTCCTTGTCCGGATTTATCCCCAATACCTTCCAGAATCATAAGGCTTTTTAAATAAACCTCTAATGCTTCATTATACTTGGATTTACCTCTAAGCCTAAATCCTTCGTTGTTTAACGTTAACGCTTGAACATTAGTTAATAGCTTTCTTTCTTTATCAACTAACTGACTATCCTTAAGTTTTTCGTTTGTAAATACTGTTAACCAGTTATTGTATTGGGACCAGTTTTTTTCATTAGGCAAATACGCTACCAAACTGTTAATTGTTTTAGCTTTTATGGTATCTATTTTAGTAGCATGAAAAACCTGTAAAGAAGAATCAATAAGCTTTTTTTCATAATAAGAAAGCTCATTAATGTTTAAACTATCTATTAAGTAATATTGTTTATCAGCGTAATTTTGAGAATATAATTGCGCCCCAAAAAGGAGTGTAAAGCTTAAAAGTATGATATTATAAAACTTCTTTTTCATTTAGCAACTATATTGAAACATCGTATTAGATCATTTTTCTACTTCATAATCTACTTTAAACTTCAACTTGTAAAACGCCCCTTCTTTTTCTAATAATTGAATTGTTCCATTTAATTGTCTGGAAAATATATTGATAAGTTTTGTTCCTAAACCAGAACTTTTTTCTAAAGGGTGAAATCCAATTCCATCATCACCAATAATCATTTCAAAATTTTCTTCATTAATTTTTTTTAACTCTAAGGAAACATTACCCTTTTGTTTATTTATAAATGCATGCTTTAATGAGTTAGTAATTACTTCGTTAACAATTAAACTTAAAGGAAGTAAGGTTTTAATACTAAATTCTTCATCAAGAATATTAAGTTCAATATTTATCTCTTTCCCTAAATCATAACTATCTATGATATCTAAAATTAATCCTGATAAATGCTTTTCTACATTAATTAATTTCAGGTTTTCAGTACTATACATGTTTTCATGAAGCTTAGCCATTGACAAAACTCTGCGTTGGGTGTTTTTAAACATATCTAATACTTTACTATCCTTTACTTCTTTTGATTGAAGCCTTAACAAACTATTTACTACTTGTAAATTATTTTTTACCCGGTGATGAATTTCTTTCATCATCACTTGTTTTTCTTCGTTTTGCTTAGTTAATAGCTTTGAAGCTAGTTTATTCTTATTTAAAACTCTTTTAGTAAACAATGCAATAAAAGAGATCAACAATATCCCTAATACTGCAATGCATAAAACAATTCTATTGTTTCTAAGGGTTAGTGTTTGTAAATCGTTTTTAGCTGACAATAATTCAATTTCTTTTTGTTTTTGTTCAAGATCGAAGGTTGTTTGCTTGATAATAATCGATTCTTCAATTTTATCATTCTGAATACTATCTCTTAGTTTGTTGTAAAGCTGTTCCATATTAAAAGCTTCACTCCAGTTTTGTTCACCTTGATATGCATCCCTTAATAATTTAGCTGCCCTAACCTGACTCTCTAAGGCATTTTCTTCTTTTGCTATTTCTAAAGCTTCTTTTCCTGTTTTTCTAGCTTGTACAAAGTCTTGTTTTTTTACATAAACGTTCCCTAAATAAATTAATGAAGCTGCTACTCCTTTATTATCATTATGCTTGCGTTCTAACAAAAGGCTTTTATTGAAATATTTTACTGCCTTGTTGTATTCGTTTTTTCTGAAATATACTTCACCGAATAAATTATATGTAATTCCAATCCCATACGACTCCTTTGATAGCTCTCGTACTTTTAAGCTCCTATTAAGAAAAGTTAGGGCGGAGTCCAACTCATTTCTGTCTGATAATATTTGACCCAAATTTGTTAGGGACATGGCAACACAACGGTGATTATTATATTTCTCACATAAGCGTAAAGACTTATTATAGAAATATTCAGCCTTTTTATAATTTCTTATATCGTGATATAATGATCCTAAATTATTATACGCTTCTGGTAGTAATATACTATCTTGTATTTGCTCTTGTATTTTAATACAATCATGGTAATAATTCAATGCCTCCACAAAATTTCCTGCTTCATGGGTTATTATTGCCTTGTTATTAATTGTTCCTGCCAAATAACTAAATAACAATCTGTTTTTTCCGCTTATAACATTAACATTTAATGACACCCCAGATAGTTTATCGGTAAGATATTGGTTCATCCAACTGTTATACCTTGTCCAAACTTTTTCATCCCAAGACAGCTCAATAATATCGTTTATATACTTTAGCTTAAGTGAATCTTGAGATGTTTTATGATATTTAGTTAGTGCTGAGTTGATTATTTCCTTATCATCTTCAGATAATTTATTCAACTCTAAACTATCAACTAAGTAGTATTTTTTATCGGCATATGTTTGTCCGTTTGTTTGGATTACAAACAAGAATATTACGCTTAAAAGTAAGCGCTTAAAACAGTCATATATATTTATATATTCTTTCAATTTGAATTGTTTTTTTGGAAAATGATTTTATACCTGGTTCCAGGTTGATCAAGTAATGTTATAACACCTTTCAATTGTTTTACAAAAATCCCTATTAATTTAGTACCTAAGCCTGAAGGTTTTTCTTTAGGATTAAAACCAATGCCATCATCACCAATTAACATTTCAAAAGAAATATGGTTTAATTGCTTTAACTGTACTGTTATTAACCCTTTGCTTTTATCAACAAGTCCATGTTTTAATGAATTAGTTATTAGCTCATTAACAACCAATCCTAATGGCGTTAGTGTATCCATACCCAAATCTATTTCATCTATATCAATATCTAGGTTAATATCTTTTTCCACAGCATAACTTTTTATAAGCCCCTTAATTAAGGTTTTAAAATGCTCTTGAACATCAATACCTTTAAGATCATCATCTTGTTGCATCTTTTCATGTAATAATGCCATTGATAATATTCTTTTTTGTGTTTCCTTAAACATGTCTACCACTTTTTCGTCTTTAACCTTTGATGATTGCATTCGTAACAAACTAATTACCACTTGTAAATTGTTTTTTATTCTGTGGTGGATTTCTTTAATGACGGCTTTCTTTTCTTCATTTTTCTTTTCGAAATATTCGTTTTTTTCTTTTAACTTCAACTGCCTAAGCCTAACTGTAAAAATTATGAATGTAACACTTAATATAAGAAGTAAGTATAAAGTATAAAACCACCATGTTTTCCAATAAGGAGGTGTTACTTCAATATTTAAAGAAGTTGTGTTTTCGTTCCAATAACCATCATGACTAGCCCCTTTTACCCTAAAAGAATATTTCCCTGGAGGAATTTTTGAATAGGTAATACTTGTGTTATTATCCATGGAAACCCAAGTTTTGTCGTAATTTTCCAGTTGAATTTTGTATTTATTTTTTGACGAATTACTATAATCCAATGCAGAAAACTCAAATTTCAACGGGTTTTGGTCGTGTTCTAAAACAATTTTACTTTGCTCATTTTTTTTGTCATCACGCTGTATCTTTATTTCTTTTCCGTTTACAATAACATCTGTAAGTACTACATTTGGAATTGTAGGGTTTTTAGAAATAGTTGATGGATAAAAAGAATTTATTCCACTAGGACCTCCAAACAATAGCTCTCCATCGTTAGTTTTAAAATATGCACCAGAATTAAATTCGTTACTCTGTAATCCTTCATCGGCAGTATAGTTTTCAAACTGCTTCGTTTTTGGATTGAATTTACTTAGCCCCATGTTTGTACTCATCCATAAATTTTCATCTTCATCCGGAAGTACTGAATAAACATAATCATTGGCTAATCCGTCTTTAACATGAAAATTTTCTATTACATACCCATCTTTAAAGTTTAAATCTTTCCCGTTTGGTATAATGTGAGTTAATCCACCCCCCCATTTTCCGCACCATATACTCCCATCCTTAGCACTATAAACAGTCCAAACACTTTTGTATTCATTAGTAGGATTTGTGTTTATAAAATAACTTTTTTCCTCCTTTGGGAAAAAAACATTTATTCCGCTAAGTGTCCCAACCCATATTCTATTTTGTTGATCCCTATGAATTGCATGAGTCCAATTATTATTTTTATACCCGGCTCCTGAGGTTAATATGTATGCTTTATATTTATTATTTTGTATATTATATTTAAGTATACCCCTATTGGTACCTATCCATAAAACACCTTTCTTCCCCCTGCACATATCTTTAGGAAAAGTATTAGGCGGTAATTGCATTTTTGTAAAGGACAAATTTTGCTTATTAAATTTAAATAAACCGTCCTGTTTACTTATAAGTAAATGATTTTCATCATATTCTATCATTGAGGTAATAGAATATTTATTTCTTTCTGAGCTTTTCTCTGCATCATTAGAAATATGTATATATTCATACCTCTTGGTTTGTTCTGACCATACTAATTTGTTTAGTCCGTAGGAAGTACCTATCCATACTTGTTTGTCATGATCCTTAAGAATACTCCAAACTCGGTTTTGCCGACTACTTTCTAGATTAGCTTGATTGGCCCTGTAGGCATTAAATTTTAATAAAAACAAATCATGTTTATAAATTCCATTTGAAGAAGTTAACCACAGTACTCCAGATTTATCTATAAATTGTGAATTCATAGCGTAATTATGCTTCAACTGAGGGTCGTTAGTGATAATATCAACATTCTCCAACGTATTACTTCCGTTAGGCAAATAATACATCCCATTTAAATGGCCTGCAAATAAATTATTATCATGATCAACAGTTATACTACTAATCATATCAAAGTAATTTACGTCTTTATTATATGGATTTTGAATTTTATGAAAGGTATATTCTTTTGGGCTTAAAGCATTATTTTCATTTAGTTTGCTTAATCCACCTCTAGTAGCAAACCAAATAACTCCTTTTTTATCTTCCTTGATGTCATCTATTCTATTATGATTTATTGTGGTAACATCTTCTGATTTGTGTGTAAAGTTATTTATATTTTTAATTTCATTATCTCTTCCCAATGAAATTAAAAACAACCCATTACTTAAAGTACCTACCCATAAGCGATTTTTTGAATCTTGAAAAAGAGTGTTTATCCTACTTTCATCTAGTTTACTTTTTAAAGTATGACTAGACCAATCCTTGTTAATTTTTCTTTCTTTTCGATTAAACAGGAATAAGCCTTTTTGACTACCAATCCAAAATTGATTATTATTGTCTTCAAAGATTTTAGTAGCATATAAATTTTTCTTTTCAGAAATCAGGGTGAGATCAATGGTAAAATTTTCAAAAAGTTCAGTTGCTTTATTAAATTTACTAAATCCCATATTGGTAGTTAGCCATAAAGCGTCCTCTTTATCTTGATAAATACTTGACACATGTTTCCCTGATAAATTACTTGTTTTATTATTAAACGTTTTAAACCTGTATCCATCATACCTACTTAAGCCATCACCTGTTCCTGTCCATATATACCCCACATTATCTTGCAGCAAGGAATACACCTGGTTCCTGGGCAACCCTGATTCAGTCGTTAAATGCTCAAATCGCAATGTTTTGGATTGACAATAACTGTTTTGAATTGTTATAAAAAACAAAAAAAAAGTAAATATGTAAAAGCTCTTTTTTATCATCTCTACAAGATATCATTTTTTTCAAAAACTAATTTATAAAAAGAACCTATTTGATTTAATTTTGTCATAGTACCATTCAATTGTTTCGTGAAAATTTGTATTAATTTTGTTCCTAGACCTGTGGATTCTTTTTCTAAAAAGAATCCAATACCATCATCACCAATAATAAGTTCACACTTTTTGGCATCTAATGGTTTTAGTGATACTGTAATAACCCCCTCCTTTTCATCATGAAAGGCATACTTTAATGAGTTCGTAATTAGCTCATTAATGATTAATCCTAAAGGCACTAAAGTTTGTAAGCCTATATTTACTTCTTCAATAACAATATTTAATTTAATATTTTTTCCTACTGCATAACTATTTACTAAATCAGTTACCAATAACGTTATATGTTCTTTAATATTTATATGCTGTAAATCTTCTGAGCGATACATCTTTTCATGTAACAAAGCCATAGAAACAACACGGCTTTGGGCTTCTTTAAACATATTTACTACTTTTTCATCCTCTATTTCTCGGGATTGAAACTTCAATAGACTATTCACTACTTGTAAATTATTTTTTACCCGGTGATGAATCTCCTGAATCATTGCTTTTTTTTCATCGTTCTTCTTTGTAATTTCTTCTTTTTGTTTCTCCAGTAATTTATTAACTACTTGCTTCTTTTTATAACCTCCATATGTAACCACGACAAGTATTAAGGCTAACCCTAATCCAATAGAGAATGATATTATTAAAATTTTATTTCTGTCTAATTTTAATTGTTGGACTTCATTTTGAGTGGATAATAACAGTATTTTTTGTTCTTTTTTATCAATTTCATAAGATGCTTGTTGCCTTATAACATCTTTCTCGGTATTTACATTACGTATACTATCCCTCATGATGATAAATAACCGCTCCATTTTAAAAGAGCTTTTCCAGTTGTTTTCATGCTGATATATTTTGCTCAATAATTTAGCAGCATTTTTAATTTCGCCAGGAAAACCTAGTTTCTGAGCTACTCTTAAGCTTTCACTAGCAAATTCTTTAGCTTCCTTTATTTTCAGCTGTTTATAATAAACATTACCAATATTATTTAAGGAAATAGCGACCCCTCTTTTATCCCCAATCTCCTCATTTATTTTCAAGCTTCTTGTATAATTATCCAATGCCTTGGAGTTATTCCCCTCTTTTTCTAAAAGCATTCCCATTTTTACAAGTGAGTTTGCGATTCCTCTTTTATAATTTAAGTCTTCAAACATAATCAAGCTTTTTTGATAATATTCTAAAGCCTTAGGGATGCTATCATTCTTTTGATATAGGGATGCAATATTATATATGGAGCTAGCAACATTAATTTCATCTCCTACGTCCTCTCTTATTTTTAAACTTTTTTGATAGTACTCTAATGCTTTCGTTATATTCCCTTGATTTGTATAAACTATTCCAATATTATTTAAAGAAGCGGCAATCATTTTTTTGTCACCTATATCTTCGTTAATTCTTAAACTTTTAAAAAAATATTCAAGTGCCTTTGAAATTTTACCTTGATCTCTAAAGATAAATGCAACATTGTGTAATGATGCTGCCATACCTGATTTATGATCTATCTTCTCAGATAACTTAAAGCTCTTATTGTAACATTCTAAGGAGCGAATAATATTCCCTTGCTTATAATAAACAATTCCAAAATTCCCCAAAGCTTCTGCTTTGTGCTCTAGCAGGTTTAACAGCGTATAATTATTCGTTTTGTCAATAGAAAAAGTATTGTTCCTTTTTAATTTTTCTCCTACAAAATCATAAACCCATTGATTATATTTAGGCCATACATTATCATTCCTACATTCATCTACAATTTTCCTAAGTGCACTTAATTTAGTTGAATCTTGATCTGCACTATGATATAAATCAAGAGAAGTATCGATCAATTTTTTGTCAATAGCAGATAATTCCTTAAGGTTCAAACTATCAATAAGATAATACTCTTTGTTCGCATAGTTTTGACTATATGACTGTATAACAGCTAAAAACAGCCCTATGTTTATTAATAAAACAAAAAAATGATATGTGTGTTTTTTATCCATTATTTCTAATCAATTTTTTCAAAGACTAATTTATAAAATGCCCCCGACTGGTCAAGTTTTGTCATAGTTCCATTCAATTGTTTCACAAATATTTGTATTAATTTTGTTCCTAAGCCTTCAGATTTTTTTTCTGGGGAATACCCTTCTCCATCGTCACCAATTATTAGTTCCTGTAATTTAGCATCAAGTTTTTTTAGGTGAACAGTAATTGTTCCCTTATCCTTGTCTTTAAATGCATATTTTAAAGAGTTCGTAATCATTTCATTAACAATTAATCCTAAAGGAACTAGTGTTTGAATTTCAAAATCAACCTTTTCAATTTTAATATTTAGATGTATCTTTTTTTCTATCGCATAGCTTTTTACCAAATCCTTTATTAGGAGTGTTAAATGCTCTTCAATGTCAATGTGTTGAAGGTCTTTTGAGTTGTACATTTTTTCATGAAGTAAGGACATTGACAACACTCTATTTTGCGCATCTTTAAACATATTGATGATTTTTTCATCTTCTATTTCTCGAGACTGAAACTTCAATAGACTATTAACCATTTGTAAATTGTTTTTCATTCTGTGATGAACTTCCTTAAGCAGTGCTATTTTCTCTTCGTTCTGGTTTTTTAAGTGTTCGTTTTTTGTTTTTAATTTCACTTGGTTCAATCTAATTTTGAAAACCCCGTAAACTATACTGAGTAGCGAAAATCCACATATTAAAAAGAACCATATTGTTTTCTGAAACGGTGGTTTTATATAAATGGGAATCGAAACCCCAGTTTCATTCCACACACCATCGTTATTAGTTCCTAATACTTTAAAGACATAATCTCCACCATCAAGATTAGTATAGCTTGTAAAACGTCTTGTATCAGAATAAATCCATTCCTTATCAAAGCCTTCAAGTATATATGCGTATTGATTTTGTTCAGGGGAATTATAATCTAAAGATGCAAACTCAAAGGAAATATAATTGTCTTTATATGTTAGTTTAACCTCATTTTCATTAATTAAAATTTGATGAAAATTTACTTCCTTATCATAGGTTTTAAATGAGGTAATAACAATTGGAGGTATGTGTTTATTAATTTTTATTTGAGATGGAAAAAAACTATTTAAGCCTTCTACACCTCCAAAAAACAGTTCTCCGCTATTGCTTTTAAAATATGATGCCGTATTAAACTCATTACTTTGCAAACCATCTTCAACAGTAAAATTTTTAAATACAATATTTCTTGTATCAAATTTTGAAATTCCCTTATTAGTACTCAACCATAAATTTTGATTATTATCTTCCAAAATTCCGTAAACAACATTGTTAGGCAATCCATCATTTTCTGTGTAGTGGGTAAACTGTTCACTAACAACATTAAATTTATTAATTCCTCCTCCATCTGTACCAATCCAAAACACTCCGTTTGAATCTTCATATATAGATTTAATCGCATTATTATTAATACTAAATGGGTTTTCTGAGTTATACAAATAAGTTATAAATTTACGGGTGTTTTTATTAAATTTTATAAGCCCTTTACCATTAGTTCCTACCCAAATTACACCTTTACTATCAATATAAACCACCGTAACATAACTATTCAATAAAATACCTCTAGCTGAAGCATCATGAAATACTTCACTATATTTCTGTGTTTTCTTGTTAAACTGGTAAAATCCTGATTGAGCTCCTAACCATAAATTCCCTTCTTTATCATCTTGTATTGAAAAAATATGAGTGACATCTAATTCCGAAGAGTAAACTGAAGTAAATTTTTCAGTTTTTTTATTGAATATATATAATCCTCCTCCTTCAGAACCTATCCACAATATATTAATATCCTCATTATCTGGTAGAATGAAGTAAGTAGAACCTATATGAATATTCTCATCACCTATGAAATGTTTTATTTTATTGGTTTTTCTATTAATTTTATTTAATCCTCCATAACCTCCAACCCATAAAACCCCATCTTGATCTTCATAAATTCCTCTAACACTATTGCTATTAATACTATTAGGATTATTTACTTCTTTTCTATAAACCTTAAATTTATTTTTACTTAGCACTAATTTATTTAATCCCGTTCCATAGGTTCCTATCCAAAGTAAATTACTTTTATCAATATAAATAGTCCAAATGGTATTGTAACTTAATGATTCAGGGTTATTTGGGTCGTTTATATAACGAACAAACTCATTTGTATTTTTATCAAATTTTTTAATTCCATTTCCCCAAGTTGAAAACCAAAGGTCACCATTTTCATCTTCTGTTATACCAGTAATAAACTCCAAATCTTGTTGAAATTTTTTTGTAGGAGTGCTTTTCTGATGTTGGATAAATTTGTCATTTTCATAATCATATTTACTCAAACCTCCACCATAACTACCTATCCATAAATCTCCAGAACGATCTTTAAATATAGAGTGAACATCTTTATTGTCTAATGATTTAGAGCTATTATCATTCAACTTATATTCAACAACTTCATTCGTTGTTTTAGTTATTTTATAAAGCCCTTTATTTGCTCCTATCCATATATTCCCGTTTTTATCTTCATTGATTGCAAGAACTTCGGTGTTTTTTACTTGAGAATAAATAGTATTAACATTTTTGATTTTACCTGATTGAATATTCATTGTATTTAATCCACCTCTAACTGTACCAATCCATAATAATCCGCTTGAATCTATATACAGAGAATAGATGAAATTATTTGAGATGCTATTAGCAGCTACTTTACTTGCCTTAAAATGGGTGAATGTTTCTGATTTCTTATTAAACTTATCCAATCCTCCTCCATTTGTACCTATCCAAATATATCCCTCACTATCCTCTACCAATGATGTTACATCATTATTTGCTAATGAATTGTTGTTGTTCAAATCATTTTTATATATAGTAAATTTATAACCATCATATTTGTTTAGACCGTCTTGAGTACCAAACCACATATACCCTTCTGAATCTTGTAAGATTGTTCTTACTGTACTTTGAGAAAGCCCTTCATTAATAGAGATACGAGAAAAAGCATTAGTGTTTTGGGAAAATAAAACACAAGGAAATAGTAGCGTCAATACTGATGCGAAAATCAAAAATCTGATTTTATATTTTTGTTTCAATTTCATTTACTATCACAATTAAAAGTAACTGAGTAGATTATATATGCCCCTTTTTACACTTTATCTATTTTTTTAAATATTATTCTAAAAACAGTCCCTTTTTGGTCTAATTGTTCCATTGAACCATCTAATTGTTTAACAAATATTTTAATCAATTTTGAACCTAATCCAGAAAAGGAAACGGATTTTGATAGTCCAACACCATCATCCCCTATAATCATTTCATATTTGGCGTTTTCTAAACATCTTATATGCATAAATAATTTTCCATCTTCCTCATTGATAAATGCATATTTCAATGAATTGGTGATCAGCTCATTTATCATTAAACCTAGAGGAATTAAAGTACTAATACCCATTTCGACTTTTGCCACACTAATGTCAAGGTCAATTTTTTTATTAACTGAATAGCTTTTTATAAGGTCTTCTATAAGAGATTTAAAATGATCCTGAATATCAACATATTGTAAATCATCTGAACCATACATTTTCTCATGAAGTTTAGCCATAGAAAACACTCTTTTTCTAGCATCTTTAAACATTTCTTCTACTTCCTTATCATCTACCTCATTAGCTTGGAGTCTTAACAAGCTATTTACCATTTGTAAATTATTTTTTACTCTATGGTGAATTTCTTTAAGCATTGTAGACTTTTGCTGACTCTGCTTCTGAAAATATTTATTTTTTGCTTTTAATTTTACTTGATTAAGCTGTACTCTAAAAATTACATAAATTAAGCTTAAAGAAAAAAGAACATATAAGGTGTAAAACCACCATGTTTTCCAATACGGCGGGGTGATTGTTAGCTTATATGAGGCTTCTTTAGGATTCCAAACCCCATCACTATTAGCTGCTTTTACTTTAAAGGTGTAATCACCTGGAATTAGTTTAGAATAGGTTATGCTTGTCTGATTTTGAAGCGACATCCATGATTTATCATAATTATCAAGTTTAATTAAATAAGAATTCTTTGAAGCATGATTAAAACTTAGGGCTGCAAATTCAAATTTCATAGGTGTTTGATCATAATTTAACTTTAGATTATCTACCATTTTAATGTTATTATCATTGACCTCAACTCCTGTAATAACAACGTTGGGAACTACAGTATTTTTAGAAATTTCTGAAGGATAAAATCTATTAATACCACTTGGCCCTCCAAATAATAATTCACCATCATCTGCTTTGAAAAAAGCACCCGAATTAAATTCGTTACTCTGTAACCCATCCTCTGAAGTGTAATTCACAAATAATTTAGTAGAAGGGTTAAACTTACTTATTCCCTTATTTGTACTCATCCATAAATTGCCTTCTTCATCAGGTAAAATAGAATACATATACTCATTAGGCAAACCATCTTTTACATGAAACTCTTCTTTATCATAGCCATCTTCAAAATTTAATTTTTTATTCTTTGGAATAATATGATGCAAACCTAATCCGTAAGTAGCATACCATATTGTTCCATCTTTATCGGGGTAAATAGTCCAAACACTACTTTTCTCTAAATTTAAATCATTATTTAAATAATGAAACTTTTCTTTGTCTGGAAAAAACACATTAACTCCAGCATGTGTTCCTACCCACAATCTATTTTCACTATCTAACTGAACAAAATCGATTATATTGTTTTCTACAGAATTAGGTATATTAGGTAGTTTATAGCCTTTAAATGTATTCGTGTAAGTATTGTATTTAAGTAAGCCTTTATGTGTACCTATCCAAATAACACCATTTTCTCCTTTACAGATTTCTGAAGGTATTTTAAAATCATTTGGATCTAAAGAAGAGGTATTTTCAATATTAATAGGAATATTAGTAAAATGTAAGGTATGCTTATTAAATTTAAACAAACCTGCTCCAGAACCAATGAGTAAATAATTGTTATCTAATTCAAAAAGAGTAGTTACAGAGTGTTTATTTCTAGTTGCTTTGTCTTCAGTATTATTAGGAATATATTGATATTCATATGTTTTTGATTTCTCTGACCATACTAATTTGTTTAAGCCATATGTGGTTCCAATCCATACTATATCCTTTTTATCTTTTAAAATGCTCCATACCATGTTCTGTCGTCTGCTTTCAATATTATCTTGGCTTGCTCTGTACACATTAAACTTATTCAGTTTTGTGTCATGTATGTAAATTCCGTTTTCAGAAGTACACCATAATACTCCTGATTGATCTATAAATTTAGTAGCCATTGGATAATTATGTTTCAGTAAAGAATTTTCAGTAATTACATTCACACTTTTCAACATCGTAGTACCGCTTTCCAAATAATATAAGCCTCCTAAGTACCCGACCCATAACCCATTTTTAGCATCAACAGTTATACTATAAGTCATATCAAAATACTCCACATCTTCATTGTATGGATTTTGGATTTTAATAAACTCTACTTCATCTGAATTAGCTTTAATTTTAGAGTTTAATTTACAGAGTCCTTCGCGTGTAGCTATCCATATATTTCCTTTTTTATCTTCTTTAACAGTACTAACTCTATTATGCTTTAAGGATGTACTATCAGTTGTGTCATGGATAAAATGCATTATTTTATTTACGGCATTATTTGAATCTAACTCAATTAAGAAAACTCCATTTTCAGTACTTACCCATATTCTATTTTTAGAATCCTGAAATATTGAGTTTACTTGACTCTTATCAAGTTCTTTTTTTAAAGGTAGATTTGACCAATCATCTTTTATTTTTTTCGATGTCCTATCAAATAAAAACATCCCTTTTGATGTACCGATCCATAAGCGATTATTTTTATCTTCATAAATGATTGATACATTAAAACTTTTATCATCTATTGTAAAATTTTCAAATAATTCTGTTGACCTATTGAACTTGCTAAAAACCTTATCAGTTCCTACCCATAATTCGTTTTCGCTATCTTCATATATTGCTTTTACATTTCGTCCTATTAAATTGTTTATTTTTCTATCATAGGTTATAAACCTGCCTCCATCATACCTAGTTAATCCTGCACTTGTACCTATCCATATAAATCCAACATGGTCTTGTATAATATCAAAAGTTGAGTTATTTGGCAATCCTTTTTCAGTAGTTATATGTTGAAATATTAATGTTTTAGATTGTGCATATGTATATATACTTCCAGTAAAAAACAGGAAGAAAAAAACTAAAAATATATGACCTATAATTTGTTTCATTTTATGACTTATCAATTTTTTCAAAAACTAACCTATAAACTGTCCCAGAGGAATTTAATTTCTCAATTGAACCATTGAGCTGTTTAGAAAATATTTGTATCAATTTTGTGCCTAGGCCAGTAGATTCTTTTTTAGGTATAAACCCAGTTCCGTCATCTCCAACTATTAGTTCGTACTTGCCATTAAGTTGTTTCAGAGAAACTTTAATTATTCCTTCTTTTTTAGTTGTAAACGCATATTTTAGGGAGTTGGTAATAATCTCAATTAAAAGTAATCCTAAAGGGGTTAAGGTACTTATGCCCATTTCAACATCTTTTACACTAATCTCTAACTTTATTTCTTTATCAACAGCATAGCTTTTTACAAGGTTTTCAATTAATGTTTTAAAATGTTGATGAATATCAATGAACTCTAAATCATCTGAGCCATACATCCTTTCATGTAGCATTGCCATAGAAAGCACTCTTTTTCTAGTATCTTTAAACATTGCAACTACCTTTTCATCATCAATCTCACGAGATTGTAGGCTTAATAAGCTATTTACCACTTGTAAATTGTTTTTAATTCGATGGTGTATTTCTTTAAGCATGGTGTTTTTTTCTTCATTTTTTTGAAACAAGACCTGCTTTTCTGCTTGAAGGGTAACTTGATTTACCCTAAATTTCAAAATCAAAACCCCGAGCCCGAAAAACAAGAGTCCGAAAAGAATGTAAAACCCTGTAGTCCTCCAAAAAGGAGGGGGTATATTAATTTTTAATGACTTTTCTTTTTGCCCCCATAAACCATCGTTGTTAGTTCCTTTTAATTTTAATGTATACTTCCCAGGGTTAAGGTTCGTAAAGGTAATATGCCTACGAGTACCTATATAATTCCAATTATCTTCAAACCCTTCTAACTTATAGGCATATTGGTTTTTTTGTGAATTACTATACTCTAAAGCGGCAATTTCAAAGGAGAATACTTTATCCTTAAAATTGAGACTTAATTTATCTACCTCATTAATATCCCTCAATAACACTCCGTTAGGATCAGGTTTAATTTCATTGTTTAATACCCTAAACTCGGTTATAGCCATTTTTGGAGGCACTTTATTTTCGCTTATATTTCCTGGATAGAAAGCACTTACACCATTAATTCCTCCAAATAAAAACTCTCCTGAACTACTTTCATAAAAAGCTCCCATATTAAATTCATCTCCTTGAAGGCCGTCACTAACAAAATAATTTTTAACTTTTTTAGTAGCAATATTAAATTTAGACAAGCCTTTATTAGTACTTGTCCATAGATTTTCATTTTCATCTTCAAGAATACCGTATATAATATCATTAGAAAAGCCCTCTTTTTTAGCATGTTTTTTTGTTTCTAACTCAATTATTCCTGATTCCTTCAATTCATAATTCAAAACCTCTATTAAGGCACCATCAGTTCCTAACCAAAAATTTCCTTTAGTATCCTGATGAACACAAAAAATATAGTTACTTACTAGTCCATTATTTGCTCCCACAGTATTATTCATTTTATACACTTTGTCTGTATTTAAATCAATAATATTAAGTCCATTTTCAAAAGCAATCCATAAATGATTATTTATAGCATCTTCTTTTATATAATTCACCCATCCATGAGCTGTTTCAGGGATCCTAGCTACAGTTTTTGAGTAATGCTTTAATTTTTTAGTATTTAAATTATATAAGTATACACCATTATTCAATGTTCCTATATAAATACTTGATTTTGGTCCTCTGAAAGCAACCGAGTTAATTAAGGATCCTTTTTCCATTTCTGGATGCTCAAAAACAGTAAACTTATCATTTACTTTATCATACTTATGAAGCCCCCCAATATTTGTACACACCCAAATGTCCTTATTTTCATCTTCTGTGATCATATAAACTTGTTTACCGGATAAACCTTTACCGTCCTTTCCTGAACCAGAATAGTGCTTATACTCATTGTTGTGTTTATCCAATTTATATAAACCTGAGCCGTATGTTCCAATCCATAAATTCTGATAACTATCTTCGCATAAACTAAATACAGGATCAGGATCTACGATACTTAAGTTTTTAAAACCTGTTTTAAAATGAAAAAAATTAATTTCTAAATTCCCTTTGTTTATCCCCCCATACATAGTACCTACCCACAGTACATCAGATTCATCAATGAAAATATTATATATATGATTGGAATTTAATTTTGGCGCCAAAAAAGATCTTTTTAAATATTGCTTAACTGCATATTTATCAGGACTATTACTCTCAATTTTAAAAAGACCTTGACCTATTGATCCTAACCATATATTTCCTTTTTTATCTATACTAATGGTTCTAATTTCTGCAGTTTTAATTTGTTCATTTGTAGATGATATTATTTTCTTTAGCGTGTTGGTATTTATATTAAACACAAAAACTCCCTTTTTAGCACCTAACCAAAGATTTCCTTTCCCATCTTCTTTAATAGCAGCTTCGTGAAATTCAATATTATCCTTCACTTCATATATAAGCTCTACTTTTTTATTTACATCATCAAATTGAAAAATTCCATTGTCTTTAATAAACCACAACACTCCATTTTCATCCTCAGTTATTTGTTTTATATTCAGTTGATTTTTAGCATCTTTAATTATTACGTTTTGAGTATTACCATTAATAACAAGTAATTCTGTATTCGTACAAATCCAAACTCTATCCTTATTATCTATATAAAAAGCCTTAATATACTCCCCTTTAACCAAACTATCTTTAGCATTAAGCATATGGGTTGTAATCTTATTGGTTTTTCTATCAAATTTATTAAGACCACTATTAGAGCCATACCATAGATTTCCTTTTGAGTCTTCATCAATAAATCTTATTCCTTTATTAATTAAATTAGAGGTATTCTCAAAATCCTCATCAAATAATTTAAAAGTAAACCCATCATACTTATTTAGCCCGTCGCCTGTACCGAACCAAAAGAACCCATCAGAATCCTGAAATATTTTATATATGGTATTTTGTGATAAACCATCTTCTGAAGAAAGATTTGTAAAGCTGATATTATCATATTGAGCATTAGCAAAATTAAAACTCAAAAGTACACTTGCCAACAGCAAGTATTCTTTAATACGATATGTCCATTCTCTATTCATCGCTATCGCAATAATTTTTCAAATTCAATCTTAAACACCGTACCTGGTTGATTTAGTTTTACAATATTACCACCCAGTTGTTTTGTAAATATTTGAGTTAGTTTAGTTCCTAACCCTCCTGATTCCTTTTTAGGTACAAAGCCAACACCATCGTCCCCAATAATTAACTCGTATGTTGTGTTTATTTGTTTAAACGAAACTATAATTGTTCCTTTATTGGTGTTTTTAAAGGCATGTTTTAGGCTATTAGTAATTAACTCACTAATTATTAGTCCTAATGAGGTCAAGGTTTCAATACCAATATTTTCAATTTCATCAATGTCAATTTCTAGCGTAATTTTTTTATCAACCGCGTAATTTTTAATTAGATCTTCTATTAAAACAGTAAAGTGATCCTTAATATTAATATTCTTCAAATCGTCAGAACGGTATAGTTTTTCGTGAAGCATTGCCATTGATAACACTCTTTTTTGTGCTTTTTCAAACATCCCTAGAATTTTTTCATCTTCAATTTCTCTGGACTGAAAATTTAATAAACTATTTACTACTTGTAAATTATTTTTTACCCGGTGATGAATCTCTTTCAACAATACTTTTTTCTCTTCATTTTTTTGGGAGATATCTTCTTTTTGTTTTTTGAGTAATTTGTATATTACTTTTTTCTTTTTATTACCTCTAAAAACCAACAAAATTAGTATTAACACTAATGCAAATGCTGTAGAAAACAACACTATTAAAATCCTATTTCTATTAAGTCTTAATTCTTGAATTACGTTTTGTGAAGACAGTAACTTCACCTCTTGCTCACTTTTACTAAGTTCTAGTTCTTTTTTTTCTAAATCGTATTTTGCTTGCTGCCGAATGGCACTCTTTTCAGTTTTCTCATTGTTTAAACTATCCCGCATGGTAATAAACACCTCTTGCATATTAAAAGCTTCTTTCCAGTTTTTCTCTATTTGATAAATAACTTTTAATACTTCGGAAGCATCCCTTATTCTTAATGGATACCCTAATTCTTTAGCTAAAACCATACTCTTTTTTGCGCTAATTTTTGCGCTAGCTATCTTATTTTGTTTTAAATAAACATTAGCCATCTGATGGAATAGACTGGCTATTTCCTTTTTATCACCAATTTTTTCACTGATAGTTAAACTCTTTTTAAAATAAGTCAATGCTTTTTCGTATTCTCCTTTTCTACTGTATGCTATCCCAATGTTTTTTAAGGAATAAATAAGTCCGTGCTTATCAGAAACACTTTCGCTTATTGTCAGTGCCTTATTATAATACTCTAATCCTTTTTGAAAATCCCCATCCCCAGTATAAATAAGACCGATGTTACTTAATATTACAACGATCATTTTTTTATCACCTATAACCTTATTTAATTCAAGACTTTTAAGGTTATATTCGAGGGCTTTATTCCTATCTTCTAGAGCTAAATATATTACCGCTATGTTATTTAATGAAGCAGATACTCCTCTGTTATCTTTTAACCTTTCTTTTATCTTTAAGCTTTCAATATTATATTCTAAAGCCTTAGTTATCTCTCCATGATCATAATAAATTTGAGCAATATTGTTTAATGAATTAGCGATACCCTTTTCATCATGAATTTCTTTTTTGATACTTAAACTATTCAGATAAAACTCTAAAGCTTTAAAAGCTTTACCTTGCGTTAAGTGGATATACCCAATATTATTTAAAGCAACTGCTATTTCCTTTTTATAATCAGCAGCTTCCATTATTTTTAAACTCTCATTATAATACTCCATTGCCTTTTCATAGTTCCCTTTATTACTATAGAAAACCCCCTTATTATTTAAGGCTTCTCCTAAAGATTTTGTCAAGCTTTCTATTACTGGGTCCTTATTGTTTTTAGAGCTATATACCGCTAATTTTTCTTGAATATAATTGTATAGCCATTTATTATATCGTGGCCATACCGTATCGTCCCATGATTCTTCGACAATTATATTTATTGCTTTTATTTTTAGCGTATCATGTTTAGCATTGTGGAATAAATCAAGAGAAGTATTGATTAACTTTTGTTCCTTTAAGGATAGTTTTTCCAAGTTCAAACTATCCACTAAATAATAGCTTTTATCAGCGAAATTTTGTCCGCTAGAATTTATTACAAAGAGGAATATACTTACTAACAGTAAGTATTTAAAAAAGCGATGTGAATATTTCTTTTTCATAACCAATAGCTAACAAGAAGATATTAACTATTTGTATAATATCTATGGTAGGTAGTTTTAAAGAAATGAGGCAAAACCACACACTTCAACGTAGAAAGTAAAATGAGGTATTATATACGAGCTTTCGTTTGGAAAAAACTGTACACATAAATTTAATCAATATTTTAATGAATACCTATAAAAACCTCATTAATAGCCTCTTACAAATATTTAAGAAATGATATTTTCAAAAGACAATTTAAAAGCTGTTCCATTACCTGATATTTTTTCAATAGTACCATTAAGTTACCGCGTAAAGGATTGTATAAGTTTTGACCCTAGTCCTGTTGACGATTCTTCTTTTTTATAGCTTATACCATCATCTGAGAGATATAACTGATTTGTAATATCCTTTGAAGGGCTTAATTTAGCTGATATTGTTCCTTCTTCCCTACCTGCAAAAGCATATTTTAGGGAGGAGGATTACAACTAAAAAAACTTTAGTTGTCAAAAGTTATTGTAATCGATGTTCCGTTTTTAGTATTTTGAAGAATTGTACCAGAAATTTGCTTAGTCAATGATTGTATTAACTTAGTCCCTAAGCCCTTTTTTTCTTTTTCAATATCATACCCAATCCCATTATCTGCAATATAAAGTTCATTTTTAGTTGCGCTCAATTGCTTTAAACGAACGGTTATAGTAGCATCTTCTTCATTATTAAAAGCATATTTTAATGAGTTGGTCATTATTTCATTAATAATTAAACTCAAAGGCATCATGATTTTAGAATCAAAAAGTAATTCTTCAAGATCAAGTTTTAACGACACTTTCGTTCCTACTGTATAATTTTCAATAATATCTTTAACTAAAAGACTAATATGTTCCTTAGCATTTATATTTTTAAAATCGCCTGAATTATACATTTTTTCATGCAACTTGGCTATTGAAAGCACTCTACTTTGTGTTTCCTTAAATGCATTTTTAATATCTACATCATTCGTTTTACTAGCCTGCATTCTTAACAAGCTATTTACAACCTGTAAGTTGTTTTTAATTCTATGATGTATCTCCTGAAGCATTGTCTTTTTGGTATCATTTTCTCTTTCTAGCAACTCATTAATTAATTGTTTCTTTTTATTACTTTTTCGATACCCCAGTACTAACACAGAAACAAATACAAAGGCTATAGAAATTAAAATAATGTAAATTTTATTTTCTCTTAATCGAGTTTCTTGAGTTTTATTTTTAAAAGACAAAAAATCTATTTTTTGTTGCTGACTACTTAAATCATATTTGGTTTGTTCTTCAGTAATCTTCCTTTGTACCTCAATACTTTTAACACGGTCACGCATTTTTATATGTAACTTTTGAAACTCAAAAGCTTTATCCCATGATTTTTCTCGCTCATATATTGATGATAATGACAACGCAGAAATCATGATTAACTCATCACTATCTGATTCTTTTGCAAATGACAAAGCTTCCAAAGTCTTTTCTTTTGCTTTATCAACTAAATTTTGTTTAAAATAAATTTTCGCAATACGGTTTAAAGATATTGCCATACCCTTACTATCCTTTTCCTTTTTAGAAATTACTAAGCTTTTATTGTAAAACCTTAACGCTTCATTAAGCTTTCCTTTACCTTCATAAATTTCACCAATCAATCCTAAAGTAAGTCCATAACCAGTAGTATCATTTAACTCTTTTTTTATTACTAAACTCTTTTCATAACATTGCAATGCTTTTTCAGTTTCCCCTGTTTTTTTATAAAGTATACCGATGTTACTTAACACAACTGCCATTAATTGATTGTCATTTACCTTCTCTGCTATAACTATAGCTTTTTCATAATTTTCTAATGATTTCTTAGCATCATCTAGTTTACCGTATATTGCTCCTATATTATTATATGTTTCTGAACTCCCAAGGTCATCATTAACGTATTCTCTTATTGCCAGTGAAATAAAATAGTACTCTAATGCTTTAGGCAAATCTCCTATTTCGCTTTGTATTATTCCAAAATTATTGACTGCATTTGCATAATATAAAAGCAATTGTTTATCTACTGATGATAAATTTCTTTTATAAAAAGCATCTACTAACCGCCCAAGTTTTTCTTTTGTAAAATGATATACCCATGCATTATATCTTGGCCAAATTTTATTGTCCCATGAATTCTCAACAAGATGACTAATCGCTTTTAACTTTAAGGTATCATGTTTTGATGAATGGTATTCTTTTAAGGAAGATTCTAGTAAGGTCTTTTCTTTTGAACTTGCCGAAGAAAGATCTAAACTGTCAATTAAATAATACTTCTTATCAACATATTCTTGAGCATTTAAGCTCAAAAATAGGCACAAAAAAGCAATAGATATTATCCAGTTTTTAGAATACATTAATTGGTTAGTGTTTAATAGCTATAAAAATACATTATTTTCAACGTATTTCCTAAAAGATGAAATTTCAACAAAAAGTATTTGTTATAAGGCAGTATTTATATTTTAAACAAATCTGAGGCTATACCATCACATAAAAATTTCCCCTTTTGAGTAGTGTATACTATTTGAGCTTGAGTATTAGAAGAGTGATTCGTTTCACTTGTAATTACCAACAGTCCTTGGTCAATAAATTTTTGAGCAGCACTTTTTATATGAGATTCATATAGTTCTCCAAACTCGTTTCTAACTTTATCCAACGATACTCCATAAATTGTACGTAAACCTGTCATAACATACTCATTATAACGATCGGATACAGAAAGTGTTTCTCGCTCAATTGGTAAGGTTTTCTCCTGTATTGAATTAATGTATTTTGTGTTATTAGCCACATTCCAACTACGTTGCTTTCCATTAAATGAATGTGCTGAAGGACCTACTCCTAAATATATTTTCCCTTTCCAATAAGATGTATTATGTTTTGAAAAATAATTAGGCTTTCCAAAATTTGAAAGTTCGTAATGTACAAATCCGTTATTTTCTAATGTATCAACTAAAATTTTGAAATGTTCATGAGCGACATCGTCTTTTGGAGCATCAATTTTTCCTTTAGCAATAAAACTTGCTAGTGCTGTTTTTGGCTCAACCGTTAAGGCATAACTTGAAATATGATTTATTCCAAATGAGAGTGCTTTTTCAATATTAGCAGTCCATTTTTTGTTACTCATATTTGGGACACCATATATTAAATCGATGGTAATATTATCAAAGTGTCGAGTCGCCATAGATAAGCAATTTTCTGCTTCTTTTGCATTGTGAGCACGATTCATCATTACTAAATCATCTTCAAAGAAAGACTGAACTCCAATACTTAATCGGTTAATTCCAATAGAACGGTATTGCTCAAATATGTTTTTTGTGATATTATCAGAAGGCATCAGTGATACTAAATCATCTGGATTTGCTTCTAAAGTAACCTCAGGGATTTCTACTACTTCATACTGCTCATAAATAGTTTTAATTAAGAACTCTAATTCATCAACAGTCAATAATGATGGCGTTCCTCCACCAAAATAAATGGTTTCTATTGGATCATTTATTTCGTTTTTTCGTAAGATCAGTTCCGTAGCAATTGCTTGTACCAGCTCCTCTTTTTTCTTTAAAGAAGTAGAAAAATGAAAATCGCAATAATGACATGCTTGCTTACAAAATGGGATATGAAGATAGATTCCGCTCATTTTTATTTACTATTTTGGAAATTTAAACTTCTTAGCATTAGCAATATGTAAAAAATGATTATCACAATGCCACGCGTAAATACATAAGTTTTCCTTTAGTGTAATTACCTCGTTTCCATCTGGGTGAATAAATGTTTTATTGAATTGTTCTGCCGTTAAACTGTTTAACAAAAACACCCAACGTTTATGAATTGAATTCAACAACTGAATGCTTTCAGAAACATCATATAACAGGGAGTCCGATAACTCAGCCCATGCAGTTTCATTATAAGGTTTAATAATAGGATTGTTTTCCGTTAGTGTCAATTTAAACCGAACAACACTATTCATATGGCTGTCTATGCAATGGTTTAACACTTGCTTAATATTCCATCCTCCTGATCGATAATGATAATTTAATACCTCATCATCTGTTAAACCTTTAATTTCATTAGCGACTTCTTCTGGAAATTGGGCAATTGTATTTATATACGCTTTTATATCAGTTTCCATAATTTGTTTAGGAATATGTAATCTTCCTGCGGGATACTTTAATAATTCAAGGTCTTCCATAACGGTGATTATTTAAAAAAATACTGATGTGATATTATTTCTTAACTCGATTAGCATTTTGACTTACAAAACTTTCCCAGCTACCGTAACTTTTTGTTCCTACAGTTTTTCCAGAGTTAAAATGATGGCAAACTGCAGCGGCCAGTCCATCCGTAGCATCTAAATTTTTAGGTAGGGTTTTTAAATTTAAAAGACTTTTTAACATTGCTGCTACTTGCTCTTTACTAGCGTTTCCACTCCCAGTAATAGCCATTTTTATTTTTTTAGGCGCATACTCTGCCACAGGAATTTGACGTGATAATCCAGCGGCCATAGCGACTCCTTGTGCTCTTCCCAACTTTAACATAGATTGCACATTTACTCCAAAAAACGGTGCTTCTAAAGCCATTTCGTCTGGATGATAGGTATCTATCAACTCCATTGTTCGTTCAAAAATGAGTTTTAACTTAGTATAAGGATCTTTATATTTTTGCAAAAGGAGTTCGTTCATTTGTAAAAACTCCATTTTTTTATCAACCACTTTTATAAGTCCAAACCCCATTATGGTTGTTCCTGGATCAACTCCTAATATGATTTTTTCTTTAGGCACTATTTTAGTTTAAGTTTGCTTTTTAATATTCGTTTTCGCGTTAAGGATGGTAGTGGCATCCTTTTTAATAATACGTCATTACGAGGAGTGAGCGACGAAGTAATCTGTTAATTGACTTGCAGATTGCTTCGAGTAAAAAATACTCTCGCAATGACAATTTAAACAATGTTTAAAAAGATATAGCGAACAGCCTGACCAAGTTTTTCCTACTTGGGAACGCCCAAATAATTACATTTCTGGCTCATCACAGAAATAACATTCCGAATTAATAGAAATGCTTACCCCAAAAGTAATATTCGCCATTGAGGAATTAATCGTATCGGCTAAAACAGATCCTTCATAATTAATTTTCTGTCCAATGTTAAAAATATTAGAAACATCAACAAATGCAGACACTCTATCAGTAACCCCATAATGTATTGCTACACCTGCCATTACATTAAAATTACTGCTTTTATTGTTTATGTATGGCTCACTTAAAGGTTTTATAAATGACATTCCAGGACCTGCATGTAAAAAAACACCAATTCGCTCAGGCAAACGCATTTGTAAGTCGTACAGATGATCCCAAACATTATAATATCCCTGAAGATTTACACGTGTAAAATTAGCTTTAAATTCTGGAGATTCTCCTCCTTCACCATAGCGATTAAACCCTAAGTCTAATTTTGCTCCTAGTTTCTTTTTAAACATATAACGAAGCCCAGCATCAACCGTTAATCCATTAATTGGTTTAGCCTCATAAGTAGTTCCGAAATTATCCGAAGGTTTATTAAAACCTACTCCTAAATCAATTGTTAAGGTTTGTGCGGTGATTAAATTTGAAACTAATACAAAGAATAATACGATACTAAATCTGTTCATCTGTTTAAATTTTATAATTTGCGGACTGAATATTACAAACTTACTAAAAACTAATGACCAAGCACAATAGTATGTCTACTTTACGTATTCGTTTAAAACGATTAGCTTTTATGCTGGTAAAGTTAACAATCGTTTTTGGTGCTGGTTTTTTTATATATCAAAAGCTCATTCATAATGATATTTTAGATTTTGATTATTTTATAGAATTACTTCATAAGAATAAACTCGTAACTATACCAAATATTCTGTTTCTCTTGAGTTTTAGCATTTTGAATTGGGGTATAGAAAGTTTTAAGTGGAAAATTTTAGTACGTGAAATAAAACCGTTTTCTTTTAGAAAAGCTATGGAACAGTCCTTGGGTTCCTTAACCGCTTCAATCATTACCCCTAACCGAATTGGGGAATATGGCGCGAAAGCCATGTACTTTCCTAAAATATATAGAAAGAAAATTCTCGGACTGAACTTAATAGGGAACTTAGCGCAATTAGTCGCAACAATAGTATTCGGAATTGTAGGTTTACTTTATGTAATAAACAGCTATAAACTTCCTATTTCGTATTACAAAACACTTTGCTTTACTGTTTTAGGAATCCTACTCATTTACTTTATTTACAATTATTCCTCTAAAAAAAAATACACTATTGTAAAAGGGTATTCATTTTCAAAACTTAAGCGTTTTTGCAGTACTCTGAATACCGAAACCATCATTAGAACTATTTTATTATCGCTATTAAAATATGGTGTTTTCGCCCATCAATTTTATTTTTTAATATGGTTGTTTGGTATTGATGTTTCCTATATTGATGCCATGGCATTCATTACAAGTATGTATATATTGGTTTCTATAATTCCAACAATTTTTGTTTTAGATGTTCTTGTAAAAGGAAGTATTGCAGTTTGGCTGTTTAGTTTTGTTGACGCTAATGAGTTTGTAGTTTTAGCCATCACTACATTAATGTGGTTGTTTAATTTTGCTTTTCCTGCAATAATAGGAAGCTATTTTGTATTACGGTTCAAATTAAATACTGAAAAGATATGATGGTAACATATTTCATTTGTGTTCTTATAATAGGAATGTATTTCTTCCTTATTCTATTATTTATCATTGGATTTGATAGGGTAAGAGAGAATACTAAAAATCACTCGCCACAAACTCGTTTCTCTGTAATAATTCCATTGAGAAATGAAGCGAATAGCTTACCCCATTTATTAAATTCAATTGCTGCATTAGAGTATAAAAAAAACCTATTTGAAATTATTTTAGTTGATGATGATTCTACAGATAATTCCGTGAAACTCATCAATGAATTTTCTGCCAAAAACCCTGATATTGACATTCAGCTTCTTAAAAATATCAGAAGCTCAAATTCTCCTAAAAAAGACGCCATCAGTATTGCTATCCCAAAAGCGAAGTATGATTGGATTGTAAGCACTGATGCTGACTGTATATTACCGCCCTTATGGTTAGCAATATTTAATACAAGTATTGTTGTAAACAAGCCTAATATGTTAGTTGCTCCAGTAAGTTTCAAAAGAAATTCATCCTTTTTATCGCAATTTCAGTTAATTGATTTTTTAAGCATGCAAGGCGCTACAATTGGAGGCTTTGGTATTCGACAACCATTTATGGCAAATGGAGCAAATTTGGCGTATAAAAAAGATTTATTCTTAGAGTTGAACGGATTTGAAGACAATGATTTTATTGCCAGTGGTGATGATGTTTTTTTATTAGAAAACTTTGTAGCTCATGATAAATACAAGGTGCTTTTCTTGAAAGATATTAAGGCACTAGTAACTACATATCCTACTAAAAGCTGGAGTGAATTAGTTCAACAACGCAAACGTTGGGCTGCCAAAGCTACTCACTTTAAAAGTAACTTTGCTAAAAGTATCGGAGCACTAGTTTTTTTTGCTAATTGTGTGATTGGATTAGCGTTAATTATTGGAATATTCAATCCTATATTTTTAATACTCTTAGTTCCTAAATTTTTAATTGACTCACTACTTATTTTTAAAACCGCTCAATTCTATCAGAATAAAATCAACCTTTTGTCTTATTTAAAAACATTACTATTTTATCCGTTTTTTACAGTTTACATTGCAATAACAAGTTTATTGAGTCCGTTTGTATGGAAAGACAGGCTTTTTAATAAGTAAGTTCCCCTTTAAATTCAAATTAGTTTATTTTTGCATCTATATTAATCATCGACTTATGGATTGGATTTATATTCTTGATATTGTAGGAACCTTAGTATTTGCTATTAGTGGTGTGCTAACGGCGATTGATAGTGACTTTGACGTAGTTGGAGCAAGTATCATAGGAACGGTGACTGCTATAGGAGGAGGGACACTTCGTGATATGCTTATTGGGCAAACTCCTGTGGGTTGGATGACTGACCTAAATTACCTGTGGACAATTATTGCAGCCCTTATCCTTTCCTATTTATTTAAAAAGAGAATTATTAAATTACGAAAAAGCATGTTCTTTTTTGATACTATTGGTATTGGATTGTTTACTATTTTAGGATTACAAAAAACACTTTCCATAGGACTAGAACCAACTATAGCAATACTGATGGGAATTGTTTCTGCAGTCTTTGGAGGGATTATTCGTGATGTATTAACCAATAAAGTCCCATTAATATTCAGAAAAGAAATTTATGCTTCAGCTTGTCTTGCTGGAGGCTTGGTTTTTTTAGGTTTAGAACATATTTCAGACATCCCTACACTTAACATGGTTGTTTCCATGTTAACCGTAGTTATTATTAGGTATTTATCTGTTCGGAATAATTGGTCGTTAAAATTACCTGCACGTTAACATTAATTGTTTGCATGCATTGTCTGAGGCATATGCTTTCCTTTTTTCTTCCCTATTGCTTTTAAAACCTGATTATAAACCTTTTTATTTAAGGGATTCATTAAGTTGTACTTTATCCTAGTATCCATTATATGGAAAGGTAATATAAAACTGACTTCCCCTTTTTCATTTATAACTAAATATTGAGGGCTACTTTTACTTTTAAATTGCTCTTTTATAACTCTTTCTGCACCTAGTATTAAAGGAAAATTAATACTGGATTTAAGATTAGAATTCATATTACGTTGAGATACAAATGCGACTACTTGAATATTCGTTTTTTTTAACAATCTTTTTAGCATCCATATTTCGTCATTTTTAGGTGAAACTATAGTATTCCATAAACAAACAAGTGTTGTCTTTCCTAAAAAATTGTTTGGAGTAAAAAGTTTTTTATCCGTGTCAGGCAAAAAAAATGGTTTAATTTTTTTATTTAGTAACGTGATATTTTCATTTTTTAAAGAACTAACATTCTTATCACCAACAGACACAATTCCACTAGTAATAATAGAGTCATTTTGTTTTATTTGTTCAAAAGCTAAGAATTCAAAATGTTTAGTTTTCTTTTTTGATTTTAATTCTAACTGTTCAAAAAATTCTGTTTCTATCGTAAAATTGTCTCCAGACTTTATAAAACGCTGAGAAAATGTTAATTGTATGATTAAAAAAAATAGTATACTCAATATCGTTTTCATAATGAACAATCTTAATTTAGTAGATTAATGAATTCGAAATTAATCCTTTTTTGATTTAAAATCCAAGAACATTTCTCCTTTTAACCTCTAAAATAAGTTTATTCCCTATTTATTTTTTATTTTTATCGAAATTCCTCCAAATGGAGGTTTAACTACAATATTATCACCATGAATAAAATCATTACTATACTTGTATTTACGTTATTTTTAAGCATTTCTTCTTTTGCACAAATGACGCATACTATAGATGGAAAGTCATACGAATTAACAGAAGAAATCACTGGAAAAGCGTCTCTATTTTATGTTATTTCGGAAGGAGAATATCGTTATTTTATCAAAAAAGACGATTCTCTTACAGAATTAACAAACACAAAAGATGAAAACGGAAAGTATCAAGGTGAATACAGAGAAATATTAAGTATTCTTACTACTGATGCAGCAATGGATACCTCTAAAGTAAACTTGACTCTTGCAAGCCTAAGAACTTATGTAGACCAATACAATAAAGCTTCTGATATAGATTACAGATTGCAAGCAGAACGACCAGTAACCAAAGCTAGATTAGGTGGTTTTGCTGGAATGTCAAACAATCCGTTTGTAAAAAACCCTAATAATACAATTGTTCCAATATTTGGGGCAGAAGTTGAGGTATATGACGAAAAACGTTCAAGACATTCATTAGGTTTAGCATTTAAACAAAGTTTAGAGGCAGATGATTTTAAATATTCATCAAGCCAATTCGGATTATTCTACAGATTCAGAGTATTAAACAAAGAATCTTTTTCTATTTATCCTCAGGCGACATTAGCGACTTACACTTTTTCTAAATCAAAATCTACTACTACTGTTGGAAGTGTCACTACAGTATCCAATGAATCTGGATCAGCTTTAGATGCACCAATCATTTTAGGATTTGGTGCTGATATTAAATTAGGAAATGGATATATTACCTTCTCTGCAAATGAATTATTCGCTTTAATCAATTTTGACAACCAAGGAAACACACCTTTAGATTTACGCTTAGGATACAAGTTTAACTTGTAATTAAATGTTTTTAAATCATAAAACATCAAACCCTGCTTTCAGTCCATTTTTTTGGGATAAAAAAAGCAAGTTCAACTAATAAAATGACGGTTTCAGGAATTTTTCTGAAATCGTTTTTTTGTATCTGTATATTATCAATCGTAGTTGCTTTTGTTTGGTATTGGTTTTATGAAGGAAACTCTATTAAATGGTTTACCTCAGGTGGAATTCTTGTAGCAATAATCATAAGTTTAATATTATCTGTTAGGCAACGTTGGGCTCCCTTTTTAGTTCCTTTATACGCTTTAGCAAAAGGAGTGTTTTTGGGCGCTTTTAGTATACAAGTACATCAACAGTACCCAAACTATCCGTTTCAAGCAGTAGGTGTAACTATTATCACATTTTTAGTGATGATTACCTTATATAAAACAAAACTAATTATACTTACTAAACAATTAAAGAGTACCATCATTATTGCAGCTACAACTATATTTACAGTATACATAGTTACATGGATTCTTAGCTTTTTTGGTGTAAATGTAAGTTTTATCTGGGGAGATAATTGGTTTGCTTTAGCCTTCAACATATTCACAGCTTTAACCGCAGCCTTTTCTTTACTAATAGATATCGATTTTATTAACCGTAAACGAAATAAAGCCCCTAAGAGTAGTGAATGGTTAGCTACTTGGGGATTATTAGTAACCTTAATTTGGCTTTACATTGAAGTATTACGTTTGATGAGACGATTGGCTATTCGTAACTAGATGTTGGTTGTATTATTTATCCGAGATCTTCGCTACAACTCGTATTGGAATAATAAACTGAGTTTTTACCGGAACTTGCTGCTCACCTGATTGTGTTTTTTTATATGCAGCCCCTATCTCTGGAAGCTCACTAATGCTTTGCTCAATAATTTGTTCAATGTTTGGGATGTTTTCTTTTAAATTTTTATCAATTTCAAACGAAACAATAGTTACTTTCCCTACTTCAGAAACTTGAATAATTACTTGAAAAGAGGTATCTAATTCGTCCTCTAAAATCAACTTATTTTTGAATAAAGAATTCCCTATATAAGCACTTAAAGACGTAATAAAACAATTCCTTTCTGCAGCTAAATTTTCATCAAGTTCCTCACATTCTTTAAAAACGGGAAACTTATCAATGGTTGAAGTATCTAATGAATCCAGTCGCTCTTGGATACGCTCATCTGTAGCATGAATTTTTTGCTTCTCAAAATAATTACAAGAGCAAAACAACAATACACAAACTATAGCAACAGCTTTCTTCAAATCAAGGTTTTAGACTGGAAAAATACAAAAATAACAACACAATAAGCCTATCTCTTTATATAATAGCGATTACAGCTTTTTTAGAAATTTATAAATGATATTCCAATCATTAATTTCTAATGCAATATGATTATCCAATTCCTCTCTCTTTACTGTAATTTCGGTAGTCCCCAAGTGTGTTTTATCATTGATAAAAATTCCTTTACCTCCAAAGTTCTTCGCTAATTCCATATCGGTTAATCGATCCCCTATCATAAAGGAGTTTTCTAAATCATATTTCTCAGAAAAATAGGAAGTCAATAAGCCTGTATTTGGCTTACGAGTTTGTGCATTGTCTTTTGGGAAAGTTTTATCTATATAAATTGCTTTAAATATTACACCTTCATTTTTAAACGTATCAACTACAAAATTTTGCACTGGCCAAAAAGTATCTTCAGGAAAATAAGAAGTTCCTAGTCCATCCTGGTTGGTAATCATAACCAATTCAAAGTCTAATTTTTTAGCAATTTTATGTAGAGAAACAATTGCTTTTGGATAAAAAACTAACTTATCAAAAGAATCTATTTTTTCATCAGTAGTTTCTTTTATAATCGTCCCATCTCTATCTATAAATAATACTTTTTGTTTTTTCATCTATCACTTTTAAGTCCCCTCTAAAGGTAAAAAACCGAAGTTAATACTTCGGCTGTTTATAAATATTTTTTGAATGGTTTTTATTCAATTTCAAAAATAACTGGTATTGTAAAAGCTACAGTAACTGGTTTTCCGTTATGTACCACAGGTTTTAAAACAGGCAATGTATTTATTACACGTTCTGCTTCTGTTGCTAAAGCCACATGCGGAGCACGTGATTTTATATCTTTAAGTTTCCCTTGTTCATCTACTTTAAATGCTATGAATATTTTTTGTCTTCCTTTTAAATTATGTGTTTTAGCTATATCAGTATTGAAGTTTTGATTGATGTGTGTAGTGATACCTTTACTAAAGCATTTTTTTAATTCTTCAAACGTTTCGTTTTCATCGCATCCTGGATAAATTGGGGCTTGATCTATTGTTGTAAATGGAACTTCCGCTTGATCTGAATAATCTTTAACCACTTGTCCTTCTTCTACTCCTTCTAAAAGCAGTTTCATTTTTGCATCGTATTTTGCTTCCCATTCTTCTAAGTTTGGTAATTATTTTCTCTTAACTTTTTTATTACCCCCTCCATAAGTAACATTCCTATGTATGATTTCCCCTTAATTATATCTAACTTTATATCCTGATTTAATAAGTTACTAACACATACCTCAGCCAAAACCATGACAGTCAAGTCTATATCTTCATTACTAGGATTTAGTTTGGATATTAGAGATAAAAACGATGATTCGCCACTAATATCTCTATATTTTGTCATTTGTATTTTATCAATTCCTGACTTATTTTTTAAATAAAATTCATTTATTTCTTCTAGCGCAACCCTATATTCTTTTATAGAAATTTCTTTGTTTTCAGACACCAGATTTGTCATCGAGTCGTCAATAATTCCTACTACATTTTTTATTACCAACTCTTCTGTTAAGACTTTATTTTTGTCAGTATTTTGTAACTCTGCTGTTGAGCATGATACATACACCAACATACCTAATACAATTGGTATAACAGTAATGTACTTTACTAGTTTTGTTTTGTTTGATTTTTCTTTTGTTAACATAATGATTCATTTTTTGATTAATGATGATGAATAAAATTGATTGACTATTGAAAACTGTGCTATGTTAAAGGTTTTTGCTAACAAGCTCTCATAATAGTTTTGCTGTTGTTTTGAAGCACTTTTATCGGCGATGAACTCGTGAACTTCAGTAATTCTTTTTTGATAGATATAGACTAACGGATTAAACCAGAATACAATTCGTAAGATTTCAAACCATAATAAATCTAGTGTGTGCTTTTCTTCCACATGAACTTTCTCATGCTTTAAAATACTTTCTTTCTGTGCACTTTCTATTTGATCCCCTAAAAAAATACTTTTTAGAAACGAAAAGGCATCTTCTGAATTTTTCAGCGTTATAATGGAGTATCCGTTTTTCTGTATTGAATTACTTGACCGTTTAAACCTCCATATTTTATACAACTTGAAAAACAATACACAACCAAACACTAGTATTCCTGCATACCAAATCCAAAGCATTGAGAACGTTATAGAATTTGTATTTTCTGCAACAGTATTTAGATTCTCCAAAATAGCTGGAGAATCTACTTTTTCCTCTCCTAAAATTACTGCTGGGAGGTTGACAAAAAACTCACTCGGAATTACTTTTGAAAATGATTTTAGTTTAATGAATGGTAATACCAGTGAAATAATTGAAGTGATTAATAAATAACCTCTGTTCCAATTAAAAAAGGTCTCTTTTCTTAATAATGCTTCATACACCACCAAAAAACATAATTGAAAAACGAGTACTTGTAATATGATCGTTTGCATATTATTTCTTTTTAGAATTCAACTCTTTTAATATCGCTTCTAAGTCACTTACTGAAATATCATTGTTCTTGGTGAAATAAGAAACCATACTTTTAAAAGAGCCTTGAAAATAACCTTCAACTAATTTTTGTACCGATTGTTTGCTATACTTTTCTTTAGCAACCAACGGAAAATAGATATATCCTTTTCCTTTTTGCTTATGATTAACAAACTCCTTTGTTTCTAATATCCGTATAATTGTAGAAACGGTGTTGTATGCAGGTTTAGGCTCTGGAAACAATGCAATAATTTCCTTTACCGATGCTTCATTTAAACTCCATAAATGTTGCATTACTTCTTCTTCTGCTCTAGTTAATTGCTTCATAGTTTGTCCGCGGAAGCGGATATCTTTTAATTAATATTTTTATGGAAAATAGCGAGAGTAAATCACTTGATTTCGATACAAAATTCTTGCAGGATTTCACTCAACCTGACGTAATTTACTTTCAAAACACGTCAATTCGAGTGATTTTCAATAGAAAATTGTATCGAGAATAGTGTTTAAACTAAAAACTTAGTCATACAAATGTAACTAAATAATTAGTTTAAACTAAAAACCTAGTTACAAACTTGTAACGAAATGATAAAAGAGACGTCATATAACAAAACAAAAACATGGATATAGTCTTTATTATAATAGGTTTTACGCTAATTATTGGCGGAATAATTGGTAGTTTCATTCCAATACTTCCCGGACCTATTACCAGCTGGTTTGGATTATTGTTTTTATATCTTACAGATGCCGTACCGATGAGTTATACGGTATTAGGAATTACTTTAATACTAGCACTTACTATATTCATCTTAGATTATTTTATCCCAGCAATGGGGGCAAAACGCTTTGGAGGCTCTAGATATGGTGTTATAGGTACTACCGTAGGATTACTAATTGGTATCTTCTTTTTCCCTCCTTTTGGTATTATTATTGGTCCGTTTTTAGGAGCCTTAACTGGTGAAATACTTTACGGCACAAAATCTAATATAGCTGTAAAAGCTGCTTTTGGATCTTTATTAGGATTACTAAGCTCCGTATTTATTAAATTTATTGTGGCTTCATGCTTTGCAGTTCTGTTTGTTTGGAAATTTATAGTACATGCAGGTGATTTATTTTAAAGAGCTTTTTGTATTTCTCTATTAATTGATTTCTTGAAATCTAATTTTAATATGAATCCTCTTAAAAATATCCAAACTACAAAAGCCAACCAAACACCATATAACATCAGGTCGAAATAATTTGCAATAAGCAATACTGGTATAAAACCTAAAAACGTGGTTAATAATAATAAATTCCTAAGCGTTTTCATCTTCCCCATTCCTTTATACATTCCATCATAAATAAAGGCTACAGCACACAAAGGTTGCATTGCTATGGCTATCCAGAAGGTGTTATAAAATTGCTCTCGAACCAATTCATTATTAGAATACAATCTCCCTATAGGATAATAAAAAGTACCTAAGACAAGTAACAACAACAGCCCTACAACTAATCCGTATTTGGTTAATTTTTTCCTTAAAACAAGTAAGTTTTCAAAATCGTTAGCCCCATACAATTTCCCAGATATCATATTTCCTGCACTTGCATAACCGTCAATTACAAATGCACAAATAAACCAAATATTAACAGCTATAGTATAGGCATTAATGTATACAACACCATAACTAGCTGCAAAATAACTTGACAAATTCAATGCAACATTTAACGCTAAAGTTCTCACAAAAAGATTGAGAATCATTATCATTAAATTCTTTATTTCTTTATTAAAAGGAAGACTAAACCTAATAATGATTGACGTTTTTTTAATGAGATAATAAAAAGAAAGTAATACCATTACAGCTTGTGAAATTACACTTGCATATGCAGCTCCTTTCAACCCTAAAGGAGCAATATACCCCTCAATACCGAACACTAAAATCACATCCAGCCCTAAGTTTACTACCAAACCTGTTATGGCTATCAGCATAGGGTAATAGGTGTTTTGCAAGCCTCTAAATGTTCCCATAACAGCAAATGTGACCAATATCATAGGGAAACCAATCGCTCTAATTTGATAATAATCTTCACAATAATCCAACACCAATCCTTTAGCGTTGTATAAACTGAAAATTTCTCTTGCAAAAGGATAGGTAACACTTAGGATGAATATACTTATACCTATAATAATCAGTATCGCTTGAATAGGCAAGTTTTTAACATCAGCTAATTTTCCAGCGCCCAAATATTGAGATACTATGGATGAAATAGCGCTTCTACTTTGTCCTAACATCCATATTAAAGCGTTCAAAAATACGGATACTAAGCCTACAGCTGCTGCTGCTTCAGCACTATGATTGGGTAGGTTTCCAATAATAGCTAAATCCGTAGCGGAAATAATAGGTTCTGCAATACCAGCAATCAATGCAGGAATTGCCAATTTATTAATTCCTTTAAAACTTAAATCTACTTTCAATTAAATGACTACATTAAATACCTCGATGTAATTATTCAAGGCATATATTAAAACTATTATTTTTCATGAGACAAGTCTCAAGAACTCAAACACACCGGTGGGGTTTACAGTACTAATTCATAACAATGAAAAGGATGCTCGCTTTGCTTAGGGAAATATACATCCCCTAATTTTTGGTATCCTCTTTTTTTATAAAATATATTATTGCGTTCATTTAAACTAAATGTATCTAAACGTACAGAAGCATACTGATTCTCTTTAGCATAATTTTCAGAAAAGTCCATTAATTTTTGAGCCAATCCTTTTCCTTGTTGCTCAGGGTGAATTGCTAAACGATGTATGTATACATTTTTTGCATTTGGCGTCAGCCATTCAATAGCTTTATACTCTTCATCCATTATATCAGAAATCACTACAGATCCAATTATGGTGTCTTGGTTTTTTATAACCCATAATTGCCCTATTTCAATATCTTTTTCAAAAGCTTCATAGGAAGGGTAATCATCATTCCATTGATAGATACCGCTACTTATCATTGCTTTTGCACAAGCCTTGGTAACTATCAGTAATTCTGGTATATCCGTTTTAGTAGGTTTTATAATTGTCATTATTAGCAAAAGTTTATAATTTCGTTAGCTACTAACTCAAGATCTTCTGGTAAAGTATTGCTTTCCCATGGATGGCTCCCTCCAAAAACATGATTAGCGCTTTCAATAGCAAACAATTCACTATTTGCACTCCAACTGTGTAATGCTTCAGCCTCTTGAAATGGTACTGTTTCATCCGTTGTACCATGGATGATTAAATGTGGCATGTTAATTTTTTTGGCTGCAGAAGAAATAGTCAAACGAGCTTCATTAACCATAAAATCATCATAAAATTGAATGAAGTGAGGCATTTGTTGCTTCGTTCTTGTATTTTCTACATAAGCTACACCTTCTTTTCTCCAATATGCTAATTCATCGCCTATGGGGAATCTGGACTTATAATCTGATGCGCCGGCTAAAGTAATTACTTTAGTCACTCGGTTATCTTCGGAAGCTTTAATTGTTACAATCCCACCACCTCTAGAATGACCAACAAGAATTATCTCCTGTGAATTCAACTCATTTGAGTACAAATTTTCAGCGCTTGTAATCCATGATATTACAGTATCAAGGTCATCCAGTTCTTTAGTAAAGTTGTTCTCTCCAAAAGCATTTAAATCAGGGAAATCGATTGGTTGTTCCATCGTTCCTCCATTATGAGAGAAATTAAACTTTAAAAAGAAAATATTTTTTTTTGCTATATGCGAAGCTAAAACATTCCAACATCCCCAATCTTTAAACCCTTTGTATCCATGACAAAAAACCACAACAGGTTTTTGTTTTCCATTCGCTTCAAAAGACACGTCTAAAAGTATTGGCTTTTTATTTTCTCTTTCGAGGATAGTTGTTTCCTTTATCATACTATACTTCTTTTTCTGTAAAAGGTATGTTTACATTACATATTTCTAGTACCAATTGATACAATTCACTCAAATAATTATCAAACGTTTCCTGAGTGATGAGTACATCTTTTGTAGCTCCTCTACCTGTTTTATCTTTTTTTGCAAATTTTAAAAATCCTGCACTTAAGTTTTTAAACGAAATAATTCCAGCTTCTAGTGGCTTAGCAAATTGTTTCTGAGATTGAATCATATATGCATACATTAATATTTGAAACGGCTTGCTGTATTTAGTATAATCCGTTGTGATATCTTCCCAATTAACCAATTCCACTTTACTTTGATCTACTTTACCCGTTTTATAATCAATAATCCTTATTGTTCCGTCAACCTCATCAATCCGATCTACTTTTCCTGCAATATATATTGGGAAATCTAATCCTGGAACTTTAATTTCAGTACGTAAATCAGATTCAATATGTCGAATAATAACTTCATTACTTTCAGCAATTAATTGCAATTCCTGCTTTAAAAAATTAGACACATAGCGCTTAGCAATATTATATATAATTAAATTTTTCCCTTTGGTGATATCTCCTTTTTTAAACTCTAACTGAAACTGTTTACCCACTTCAGTAGTAATTTGTTTCTGCATTTGTAAAACCAATTCTTTTGTCAGAATTTGATTTTCCAATGGCTTGTAAAAATTCTCCAAAGTATTATGAACAATTGTTCCCAAAGTATTTGCAGCTACCGTTTCTTCTACTTCATCCTCTTCATAAATCCGTAATACTTTTTGCTGATAAAAGTCAATTGGGTTTCTTATATACTGTGTTAAGGCTGATGGAGAAAAACCTTTTTGGGCAATCTCTTTTAATCGTGCTATCACCTTTTCATCTTTTTGAATTACTTGTAATTCCTGAAAAGTAGCTGGTATATCAGGAGAGCAAACTTCATAACTTATGTTATGCTGATCAGAAATAAGCGCTTCTAACTGTAATAAAAAACGGCTTTTTTCACCAGCATTTAATCCATCTGGTTCAGTGTTATAAATTAAGCTAACATCTGTTGCTCGCTGTAAAAGTCTAAAAAAGTGGTATGCATATACTGCATCCTTATCGTAGTACGTTGGTAATTTGAACGCAATTTTTAAATCAAATGGAATGAAGGAATTATTACTTTTACCTGATGGTAAAATCCCTTCATTTACTGAAGTAAGAATAACTCGTTTAAAGTCCAATACACGAGATTCTAACATCCCCATTATTTGTAAACCTTGAACTGGTTCTCCTCTAAAATCTAAAGTTTCAGAACTTAAAACCTCCTTATAAATTTGATAAAACTCATCTATACTTGTTATTAACTTATACTTTTCCTGGAGCACATCCAATACATTAAACACTTCATTAAAGCGATATAGGTATTCTAAATCTAACTGATTAGTTAATGGGTCGTCTACTTTCTCCTTCAAAGCTAATATAACCCGTTTAAATACGGAAATACAGTCTGCAGTAGTAGAATTACCTAAAGATAATATCATCTCTAAGAACTCGTTATTCGGGAGTATATCGTTTACTTCATTTGTAGTAATACTAATAACGTTATGTTTCTGAATATATGTAATCAAATTACTTACGGTAGTAGTACCCAATAATAACTTGGTATAATTATTATTTAAAAAATGTAATAGTTTTTTATAATAAAATCGATTCCCTTTCTGTTTATAATACAACTGAAAGATACTGTCAAAAAAAGAAGTTAAAGGAATATCTCTAAGCGACATACCCATGGTTATGTTAATATCCGTAACATTTTTAGGAAGTGAATTTAAAAGTGGTAATAACAACGTTTCATCTCCTAAAACTACAGCTGTTTCCTTTAATTCGGCTGATGATAATTGACTTAATAATTCACCAACTTTTTTTACTTGCCCTACATTTTTTGGTAATGCAATAACATCAATATTTTTTTTTGCAGAAAACTCTTCAGATATCATTGAAAAATTAGCCTCATCATAATAACTCCAATCAGTATTATATTTTCTTAAAAAATGACTTGAGCTATTAGTATTAGAATCAAAAAACAACTTATCAGTATCCCAAATAACAGTTGCTTGGTCCTGCTTCAACATTTCTTGAAAAATTGTTTCTTCAGAAGCGTTTAAAGCATTAAAGCCTAAGAAATAATGATACTGTTTATTATTTTTAATATAGTGTTCAATCTGATTTGATGCTTCGCGATATACTAACCCTTGATAACCTGAACTACTTTGTAGTAATTCGGATTGTAATGTATTATAATATTGATGCGAATTTTTCCAAAAATCCAAATAGTTTTTAATCAATTCTGTTGGCTCCTCATTAGGTGACCAGTTTTCAATTTGCTTGATGTTTGACAGGTTAGCAAAAAATTGCTTTGCATCGATTCCGTAACGATCAATTTCATTAAAATCATGTAGTAAAATTTGACCCCATTTTGAAAAAGATTCAAAAGATTCTTTTAACTCATTTGGAATGATTGAAGCGTATACTTTATAAAATGTAAAAAGCGTTTCTAAATTACCGCTAGTAGTAATTCCAGAAACATCTTCTATAAATTCTTCAATACTTATAATTTTAGGTAGAAAAAAAGTAGTTTGGTAGTGTTTTGAAAGTTCTTTTTTTAAAAATACTCCTGCCCTTTTACTTGGTAACACAAAAACAGATTTACTTATAGTACTACTATCAGCACCTATTTTCTCTAAACATTTAGCTATAAAACTTTTCATTTACCAATCAATTTTGAAAACGTAAATATATGAGATATGAATTAATTATAATGTTTTAGAACTACATAAGTATCGATTCAAACCCAAAAGATAGGCATAAAAAAAGCGCCTCGAAATCGAGGCGCTTTTAAAAATATATTTTAGAATTAAATTAGTTTGCTAATTTAACCTCTACTCTTCTGTTGTTAGCTCTACCAGCTCTTGTTCTGTTAGAATCAATTGGAGTTGTTTCACCAAATCCAGTTGCAGATAATCTGTCAGCAGCAATTCCGTTAGCGATAAACCAATCTCTTACAGCGTTTACTCTGTTTTCAGATAATTTTTGGTTGTTTTTTGCACTACCAGCACTATCAGTATGACCACCTAATGCAAATTTAGCAGTTGGGTATTCTTTAAAGATTGCGTTCATAGAACCTAAAGCAGCAAAAGCTTGTTCTTTAAAAGAAGCTTTACCTGAATCAAATAAGATTGTTTTAGCGTAAGCATTTAATTTCTTAATTACTTCTTCACTTGCTTCTGGACAACCGTTGTTAGCTACAGTTCCTGCAACATCAACACATTGATCATCTTTATCTAAAACTGAATCACCATCAGTATCAGGCCAAGGACATCCGTTGTTAGCAGCTGGACCAGCTACTTGAGGACAACCATCTTTAGCATCAGCAATACCATCAGCATCAGCATCAGGACAACCGTTTAATTCTTTTAAACCTACAACATCAACACATTCGTCTTGAGGATCAGCAACACCATCACCGTCAGTATCAGCACATCCGTTGAATTCAACTGTACCAGGAACTTCTGGACAAGCATCTTTAGCATCTTCGATTCCGTCACCGTCAGTATCAGGACATCCGTTGAATTCTTCTAATCCAAAAACATCTGGACAAGCGTCATCTTTATCATATATACCATCACCATCAACATCAGAACCTCCGAAAGCGAAAGTTAAACCTAATGTATTTTGGAAGTAGTTTACTTCTTCTAACTCTTCAGCAAAGTTATTTTTGTAAGTAGACTGTACTTTAATAGCAACATTTTCAGCTACCCAAAAGTTAAAACCAATACCTCCACCAGCTACTAAACCGCTTTCAGTACTATCGTTCATACCAATCCAGTTGTAACCTGCATTAGCTCTTACATAAGGATCTAACCAATCCATTCCATTCCATAACGTATTTAAGTGGTAGTTTACCCCTAAATCAAGTCCGAAATAGTTTTCGTCATCAATATCATTATTAAATGAAGCAATACCTTCATTAGTTACTGCATTGTTGTATTGAGTTAATTTACTAAATGTACCTGTTACATCTAATACAACTCCACTACCCATGTGTTTCCCTACTGTTAATTGAGAAATTGCAGGAACATAATTCCATTGATCTTTAGCATTAAAGAATTCTGTGAACATTGTTGCTTCTTGTCCAGCGTTACCTATCATTCCGTCATTTCCGGCAGAAAAAAAGTTTACTGCATTAGCTCCAACAGTTACAGACCAAGGGTTGTCTTCTGTTTGTGCATTAGCGCTAAACCCTAATACTAAGGCGCATGCAACTAATAATTTACTAAATTGTTTCATATTAATAAAATTTAATTTTAAGTGTTAATCAAAGCAAATGTAGTATCTAAAAAGTTATTAACAAAAATTTAAGTAATTATTTTCCCATTTTTAATTAACAACCAAGCTATAAATACTCTTTTTAAATAACTTTTAACTCTTTAGCTACCTTCGTAAATGCCGCAATAGCTTTATCCAAATGTTCTTTCTCATGAGCTGCTGACAATTGTACTCTAATTCTTGCTTTATCCTTTGGAACTACCGGATAAAAGAATCCAATTACATATATCCCCTCTTCTAATAGCATATCGGCCATTGTTTGAGATAGCTTTGCATCATATAACATTACTGGCACTATTGCTGAATCACCATCAACAATATCTAACCCAGCTGCGTTCATCCCCTTTTTAAAGTAATTTGTATTCCACTCTAATTTATCACGCAATGCAGTATCAGCATCAAGCATTTCAAACACCTTAATTGACGCTCCTACAATTGCTGGAGCTAAAGAGTTTGAAAATAAGTATGGGCGTGAGCGTTGGCGAAGGATCTCAATAATTTCTTTTTTACCTGTAGTATACCCTCCCATGGCACCACCTAGTGCTTTTCCTAAGGTTCCTGTAATAATATCTATTCTATCTAAAACACCCTTAGCTTCTAATGTTCCTCTACCAGTTTCTCCGATAAATCCTGCTGAATGACATTCGTCAATCATAACTAAAGCATCATACTTATCTGCTAAATCGCATATCTTATCTAATGGAGCAACAATACCATCCATAGAAAACACACCATCAGTAACTATTATCTTAAAACGTGCTCCGTTTTCATTAGCAGCAATTAATTGCGTTTCTAAATCAGCCATGTCACTATTTTGGTAACGGTATCTTGCCGCTTTACACAAACGTACTCCATCAATAATGGAAGCATGATTTAGTGAATCAGAAATAATAGCATCTTCTTTTCCTAACAACGGTTCAAAAACCCCTCCGTTTGCATCAAAAGCTGCTGCATACAATATAGTATCTTCCGTACCGTAAAAATTCGCTACCTTTTGCTCTAATTCTTTATGAATATCTTGTGTTCCACAAATAAAACGTACTGAAGACATTCCAAAACCATGTGTATCCATAGCATCCTTTGCTGCCTGAATTACTTCAGGATGAGATGATAGCCCTAAATAGTTATTTGCACAAAAATTGATAACTTCTTCTCCTGTAGAAATTTTAATTACAGCATCTTGAGGTGATGTGATAATACGCTCCTTCTTATATAATCCGTTATCTTTTATTTCTTGAATTTCTTGCTCTAAATGCGCTTTAATTTTTCCGTACATGTGCTATGTTCTTTAAATGGGTTTTATACTGACAAATGTAATTATTTTACAGATATCATCTAACTTCTATAATCTTAATTTTATCGTCTAAATAGACTAACAATTTCTTATCAACCTCATAATTCATTTCTTGTAACAAGGACGCATAACTTTTTATTTGTCTTTCATGTTTTAGATCAAACACTCCAGTTTTATAATCAATCACCGTTGCCTTGTTCCCTTTAAAAACAACCCTATCAGGAATACGTGTATCACCTTCTTTATTTGAAATCTCTCTTTCATTAAAAACCTTTAAATTTTCTTCAAAATAAATTGCCAATTCAGATTCCGAAACTAGATTAATTAATAACGGCTTCAATTCTTTTTCTTGCTCTTTATTTAATATTCCATTAGAAATTAATTCCTGAAAAACAATATCCACATCTCTTGCGTATAGAATTTTTGAAAGGATTAAATGCATTAAATTTCCTTTTTCAATAGCACCTCCCTGTTCTGAATCCCATAAATAACCAGCTTTAGTAAGTACTGCTAAATTATGATCTAATCTGGATGAGGATATGAACTTTAATTTATTGGTTTCCTTTATAACTGTTGGATTAGACTTTTTCGTTATTTCTCCAAATTCATAATCATCAACATCATCCTGCCATTTTCCAATTTGTTTTAAAAAGCCGATAAAAAAACCTGAAAATAAATTTATATTTTCATCACCTGTTTTTTTATTCACTACTTTTTTGGAAATTATATATAGTTGCTCTTTCGGTCGGGTTAATGCCACATATAATAAGTTAATATTATCCAATTCTAACTGTGTTCTTCTTTCTTTCCACAACATTTCACCAACATCACCATATAACTCTATCTCTTTATTAAAATGTAAATACGCTTCAGAGAAACCGCTATATTCTTCTTTATCTATGGGAAACCATACTTTTGAATCTTGTTCTTTATAAATATCTAACTCAGCAAAAGGAAAGATAATTACCGGAAACTCCAATCCTTTTGACTTATGTATCGTCATTAAAGTAATAGCGTCTTTCCCTTCAGGAGCAACAATACTTAACTTTTCTTTTTTAAGCTCCCAATACTCTAAAAACCCTTGAATACCTGTTGACTTCTTTTGACTAAAAGACAGTACTTCATCTAAAAAATACTGAACATAAGCATCCGAACTTTCAACCAATGAAAATGCACGTATTACTTGTTCTACTAATTCATAAAAAGGAAGTGTTTGAACCGCCTCATAATCAAACTGAATTTGATATGAAGCAGCAAGCTCCTTAAACAAGTCTTCTGGAGCTAATTGAAGTAACTCAAAATAAAACTCATGTTCACTACTTACAACCACCAATTTATGATAGAGGTAATTCAGAAATTCAATTTTGGAATTCTTATTTTCCGATTGCAATAAATAGGTTAAAAACGATATAATAAATCGTACCTCTTTAGATTTGTTTACCAATAATGTTTCAGAAGAAATAATATTTATTCCTTTTTCAACTAAAAAATCAGCTATTGCAATCCCATCCTTCTTTTTTCGGGTAACGATGCAAATATCTGCTTTTACAAATCCTTGTTTTAAAGCTTCTTGTATTGCTTCCAATACTTTTTCCTGATATAATAGTGTTGCTTCTTCTTCCAAAACATTCTCTACAAATGACATTTTTACATACCCACCCTTTTTAGCATTTTGGTTTTGGTTATTCCCAATTTTGTATAATTCTTTATGTATTTCATCTTGAAATCGATCAGATAAAAAACTAAAAAAATCATTATTAAAATCAACTATTTCACTATAACTTCTGTAGTTCGTATCTAAATTTTCTAAATTCTTTTTTATGTAAAACGGATTTTCATCTTCATATAAATCAATAAACTGTTCTGGTTTTCCACCACGCCAACGGTAAATTGCCTGTTTAGCATCACCTACAATCAATAATGAATGTTGCTCATTTGGTTTTGGCTCAGTCATCAATGCGTTCTCCGTTAACGGAATTAAATTTTGCCATTGCATTTGAGAGGTATCTTGAAACTCATCAATAAAATAGTTTTGATAACGTTCACCAATACGCTCATATATAAAAGGTGCTGGCTGCCCTTTTATTTCATTTGAGATAATTTTATTAAACTCTGATATTAGTAGAATATTTTGTTCTTCCTTTATGTTTTGAAGCTCTTTATTCACAACATTTAACACTGATAATGGCACTATACTTTTTTGAATGTTTTTTAGAAATGATATTTCATGAAACAATTCTTTTGTTTTTACAAAATCTGCCGCTATGCGTGGTTGCATTTCATCAATTGAAGCTGCAATTGCTCCATCAACACGTTTAGGATATAAAGCCCCTCCTTCTAACAACTTAGTTTGCCATACCAATCCGTATTTTGCAGAAAACTCCTCTTTAGCTAATTTTGAAAAATAAATAACAATTGACTTTATATCACCCTCAGTAATCCCAACACTTTCAAAATCCTTAATAATCGTTTTGGAAATCATAACCAATTCAGATTGAGCCAGCTTTAATTTTTCATCAATAGTATCCTTTAATATGTCGAAGTCGTTTAGCGTTTTATCTTTTAATAAAGCTAAATGCTTTACCTCATTTTCATTGAGTAATAATTTTGATACTCTATATAAATCTAAAGCTATATCCCAGCTTTTATCATCATCCGCTTTCTGCAAAGCAAAATCAATTAATAACTTGGTCAGTTTATCATCTTCACCAACCTTTAAAAGCACATTACCAATTGCTTCCTGCAAGACATCTTCCGTATCTAAAGCCACTTCAAAATTCTGAGGCAATTTTAAATCGTAAGCAAATGTTCTTATAATTCTATGTGTAAACGTGTCAATGGTAACCACATCAAAAGCGGCATAATTATTTAAAACGGCATCTTGAATTCGTATTGCTTTTTTATGTAATTGAACCGTATCCATTGCTAACTCGCCAGCAATGACTGCTAACATTTGTTGCTGATCTTTTAACTCTTCAGAAACATCTAATAGTAAAATTTCTGGTGTAGCAAACCCTTTTAAATTTTCAAGTATACGTCCTTTCATTTCTGCAACTGCCTTGTTGGTGAAGGTAACCGCTAAAATATTTTTATATTTATCTTTATTATATGATGAAAACAGTGTTTTTAAATACTCCTTAACTAACGTGAATGTTTTACCAGATCCAGCTGAAGCATTATAAACTGTAAAAGAATTCGTATTCATTATACTCCCTTTTTTAAGCAACACAATATACAAACTAAATAACACTATAAGTATTAATTATTTCAATTGATATCATCTTGTTATTAGTTTTTGTAAATTTGAATAGATTTTACAAAAACAACTAATTTTAAAAAACATATTATGGCTTTTGAACTACCAAAATTATCATATGCATACGATGCATTAGAACCAAACATTGATGCAAGAACAATGGAAATTCACCATTCAAAGCACCATAACGGATATACCTCAAAATTAAACGCAGCAGTAGAAGGAACTGATTTAGAAGGAAAATCTATTGAAGATATTCTTGCTAATTTAGACATGAACAACGGAGCTGTACGTAACAATGGAGGTGGATTCTATAACCACTCTTTATTCTGGACAGTAATGAACCCAGAAGGAAAAGGATATTTATCTGGAGATTTAAAAGACGCTATCATTGCTGAATTTGGATCAGTAGATGCTTTTAAAGAAGCGTTTTCTAAAGCTGCAGCTACTCAATTCGGATCAGGATGGGCATGGTTATGTGTACATAAAGGAGGAAAAGTAAGTGTTTGTTCAACACCTAATCAAGACAATCCTTTAATGCCTGGTGTAACTTGTGGAGGAACTCCTATTTTAGGTTTAGATGTTTGGGAACACGCATATTACTTAAACTACCAAAACAGAAGACCAGATTACATTAATGCTTTCTTTAATGTAATTAACTGGAATGAAGTTGAAAGACGTTACGCTGAAAGCAAGTAAGCTTTTACTGAAATCTAATACAACAAAAAAGGGATGCATTTAAACGCATCCCCTTTTTTGTTGAGTTTATTGCAATAAAAAAGACAAGAATTAACTTGCCTTTTTTGCCCCAAATCTACCATGAACTTAACCTACTTATGTTATGGTAGTACCAATATATAAACTTATATCAACACATCACAACAATTCAGACAAACTACCATAATACTTGCTGAACAGTAAAAAACATACTCAACTACCTGTTTTACAAATCACTCCCTCTCATTTTCTACTTCAATATATTGCAATAAAAAAGACAAGAATTAACTTGCCTTTTTTGCCCCAAATCTACCATGAACTTAACCTACTTATGTTATGGTAACACTAATATATAAACTTATATCTACTCATCACAATAATCCGGACAAACTACCATAATACTTGTTAAAGTGTGAAATAATGGTGTGAAATACTGATAATTTGTGGTAAAACACTTCAAACACAAATCCTCCACCTTTCTTGCGTCTTAAATTTATCGCAATAAAAAAGGCAAGAATTAACTTGCCTTTTTTGCCCCAAATCTACCATGAACTTAACCTACTTATGTTATGGTAGTACCAATATATAAACTTATGCTTAGATACTGAAATATTTTAGTTGAACTACAATTATATTTGTTAAAGTGTTCTTTTACAGTTTTTAGTACGCTCTCTCCTTGTTTCCTTCAAAGAAATTTATAAAAGCTCTATTAACAACTCTATGCCCTCCAGGGGTTGGATAATCACCTGTAAAATACCAATCTCCTAAATGCTTTGGACATGCTTTATGTAAATTATCTACTGATTGGTAAATAATATCTACCTCAGCATTTAATCCCTCTGAACTTAACAATTCTGATATTTTCTTAGAAATTTCTTCATCGGTATACAATCCGTATAAATCTTTTACGAAATTCTGAACTTCTGTATCTGGTAATCCTACTTGAGCAATACACTTATCATAGGTCTCTTTAATCAAATGATATTTATTGTCATCCTTTAATAATGCTAACATCGCCCTAAAAGCAATCAATCCTTCTAAGTTAGCCATGTCAATTCCGTAACAGTCTGGGTAACGAATTTGTGGAGCAGAAGAGACAACAATTATCTTTTTAGGATTTAAACGATCCATCATAGTTAAAATACTCTTTTGTAGTGTTGTACCACGAACAATAGAATCATCTATAATTACTAAATTATCAGTAGGCTTTACTGATCCGTATGTGATATCATAAATATGAGCTACAAGATCATCTCTACTATCATCATCTGTAATGAACGTTCTTAACTTAGCATCCTTAATTGCAATCTTTTCAGTACGCAATCTTTTCCCTATAATTTCTTTTATTTTTTCTGGTGTTTGATTTTCTTTTTGAAGTAGTAATTCTTCTTTCTGTTTATTTAAAAACAACTCTCCTTCTTTAACCATTCCGTAATAAGAAACTTCTGCCGTATTTGGAATAAAAGAAAACACTGAGTTTTCAATATCATCCCCGATAGATTTCATGATCTGTGGAAATAATAACCTTCCTAACTTCTTACGTTCAGCATAAATTTCTTGATCACTACCACGTGAAAAATAAATACGTTCAAAAGAACAAGCCTTCTTCTCTGTAGGTTCTAATATTTGTTGAATTTTGGTTTCACCACTTTTCTTAACAATAATTGCTTTTCCTGGATCAAGCTCTACAACATCTTCAAAAGCTACATTAAATACAGTTTGGATTACTGGTCGTTCAGAAGCAACAACAACAACTTCATCATTTTCGTAATAATATGCTGGGCGAATTCCTGCAGGGTCACGCAATACAAAAGCATCTCCATGACCTAACATTCCAGCCATAGCATAACCACCATCCCATTTTTTAGCCGATTTCCTTAATATTTTAGCAATATTTAATCGATCTGCAATAACTGAAGAAGCTTCTACTTTCGATAAACCTTCGTTTTTTGCAGTTTTATACAACTTCTCAACTTGTTTGTCTAAAAAGTGACCAATTTTCTCCATTACAGTAACAGTATCCGCTTCTGCTTTTGGGTGTTGACCGATGTTTACTAAATCCTGGAACAACTGACTAACATTTGTCATATTAAAGTTCCCTGCAAGGATTAAGTTTCTGTGCATCCAACTGTTTTGTCTTAAAAAAGGATGTACACTCTCAACACTATTTACACCAAAAGTACCATAACGCACATGTCCTAAAAGCACTTCTCCGATATAAGGAACTTCTTCTTTTAATCTTTTAACATCATCATTTAATGACGGATCAGATTTTAATGCTGAATTAACTCTGTCATTAATTTGAGCAAAAACATCTTGAATTGGCAGTTGTTTATTAGAACGCACACGGCTAATATAACGCTGTCCAGGCTCCATATCTAACTTAATACTTGCAAAACCAGCACCATCTTGACCACGGTTATGCTGTTTTTCCATCATTAAGTACATCTTATTTACACCATAAAATGCTGTACCGTATTTTTCTTTGTAATACTCTAATGGTTTTTTCAACCTAATTAATGCAATACCACATTCGTGTTTTAAAGCGTCGCTCATTATTGTTGTGTTGTTGTACTTAAAAGTACTGGTTATTGTGTTGCTATAGTCGATATTTTTAGCACATACATACAAAGTATGAACGCTATTTTTTTTTAATATTTAACCCCTATCAAGGCATTAAAAAACGCGCTGAAATTCAGCGCGTTTGTATATTATAATTCTATTTCGAATTGTGTCAGCTCCTTGAATTGCATCAAGCGACTGGACACTTCTTGTTGTGATAATTTTTCCATTCGTTCTGTACCAAACTTCTCTACACAGAAAGAAGCCAAGTTAGAACCGTGTATAATTGCTTTTTTCATATTTTCAAATGAAATGTTTCCTGTACTAGTAATATGTCCTGTAAATCCTCCAGCAAAAGTATCTCCCGCTCCTGTAGGATCAAAAACTTCCTCTAAAGGTAATGCAGGCGCAAAAAAGACGTCATTTTCATGAAACAATAATGCTCCATGCTCCCCTTTTTTAATCACTACATATTTTGGCCCCATAGCTGCAATCACTCTTGCTGCTTTTACTAAAGAATATTCTCCGGATAACTGACGTGCTTCTTCATCGTTAATTGTAATTACATCTACCTTATTAATTACCTGTTTTAACTCTTCTAAAGCACAATCCATCCAAAAATTCATAGTATCTAAGACCACAAGTTTTGGTTTTTTTGTCATTTGTTCAATTACTCCTAATTGTACTAAAGGGTGCAAGTTCCCTAACATTACAACATCTGCATCTTTATATGCTTCTGGAACAACTGGATTAAAATTTTCTAATACATTTAATTGCGTATCTAATGTATCACGAGAATTCATGTCATTATGATATTTCCCTGACCAGAAAAATGTTTTTCCTCCTTTAACAGTTTCTAAACCTGACAAATCAATGTTCTTTGCAGAAAGCATGTCTAAATACGCTTGTGGAAAGTCATCTCCTATAACGGAAATAATTGCACTGTCAACATTATCAAAATTAGCCGCTGAAAGACCTATATAGGTAGCTGCACCACCTAATATTTTATCTGTTTTCCCAAATGGCGTTTCAATTGCATCAAAAGCAACAGTACCAACAATTAAAAGTTTATTCATCTAAGTAAATTTCTGCAAAATTACGGAAATTTATTTTCTATAACACAATACTATAAAACGAAAAGTAGTTAACTAGCTTAAATTAGTTGTCTAATTGCTCTTTTAGCTGCTTAAAAGTATTAAACGGAGCATTTACCAACATCGCATTTATTATAAAAGCAGGCAAAGAACCTCCTGGATCACCATACATTTGTTGAGTTACTATTACTCCAAGTTTAGTTTTCTCCAACAACCAAAACCCAGAAAAGTTAACCACTCTAATCACCCCATTTTTTTCTTTAAGTTTTTTAGGGACTGATTTAATACTTATTTTGGTTAACAAACTATTTACTACATCTAACTTCAATTCCGAAATATGGTCCCTGTTTTTGGCTGGCCATGGTAAATCATTATACATATAAACGAGACATTCATTCTCAGATTTTCTCTCTAACAACCTGCTTTTTGTTGTCTTGTAATTCCAATCTTTTAAATGCTCGCCATCAATAATTTTATCGACCAAAGATTTTATTGATGCCTTAACAATAGTTGTTGCTTTATATTCTTTTATGGAAGAAGTTTTTACTGCCCTTGTATACACTTGAATTCCCGATTCATCTTTTTCCAATTTCCATACTGATTGAGAAAAAGAAAAAAAGAAACCATTAAAAAACAGTATATAAAACAACAATTTACTCATACTCTTATATTATTATTTAAACAACGTATCATTATTTAATTTTATATATTCCTCATCTATCAAAAGGCCTTCTTTTTTTGAAGATTCAACAGCTAAAAAATCACATCTATCATTTTGTTTATGATTATTATGCCCCTTTATCCATTGAAAACTTACGTTTTGCTTTCGATATATTTTCAAAAACCGCTTCCACAAGTCAGAATTTTTTTTGTCTTTATATCCTTTTTTCTCCCAACCAAAAACCCATTTTTTATCTACCGAATCAACCACGTATTTAGAATCCGTGAATACTTTAGCGCTTGTGTTTTCATTTTTTAACCGCTCCAATGCAACAATTACTGCCAGTAGCTCCATCCTATTGTTAGTGGTTTTCACATATCCTTGAGAAAACTCCTTTACATATGGCGTACCTACCCATTGCATTACTATACCATAACCCCCTGGACCTGGATTCCCTCGAGAAGAACCATCAGTATATATGTGTACTTGAGCGGACATTAATTTAACAATTGTTCAATTACTAAAGGAAAATGTTTTTGTTCTAAAAGATGAATCTTTGCTGCTACATCCTCAAACGTATCAACTCTATCAACTTTGGTGCTTGCTTGAAAAATAATATTACCCTCATCATAATGTTCATTCACATAATGAATAGTTATACCTGATTCAGCTTCGTTATTAGCGACTACTGCTTTGTGAACATTTGTACCATACATTCCCTTTCCTCCATATTTAGGCAACAAAGCTGGATGCACATTAATAATCTTATTTGGAAAAGCAGAAATTATGTCTTCAGGAAACATTAATAAAAAACCTGCTAAGACAATTAAATCAGGTTTCAAATTAAGCATTAAATTATAGACATCCTTACTTTCATGCAAATCATTTTTACTAAAACTACTGTTAGCAACCCCAAGTCGCTCGGCTTTTTCCAAAACTTTGGCGTCATTTTTGTTACTGAGTACTTGAATAACCTTGGCTAAACCATTATTTTGGAAGTGTTTAATAATATTTTCTGCATTCGTTCCGGAACCAGACGCGAAAATTACAATACGTTTCATATCTTTGAGCTACATGTGTTATTCAACACAAAAAAAAGAATAAATATTCACAATTGGAAGCTAAAAACCAGTAACTTCAGATAAATTTTAAAAAAATAAGTTACATTTTTCGTGTAAATCATGGTTTTAAAGTAAAGTTTTATACTTTTGCCTCCAAACAAATTTAAAAATTATAGATTATGTCAGACATTGCATCAAAAGTAAAAGCGATTATAGTAGACAAATTAGGTGTTGATGAAAACGAAGTTGTTGTAGAAGCAAGTTTCACAAACGACTTAGGAGCAGATTCATTAGATACTGTTGAATTAATTATGGAATTCGAAAAAGAATTCGATATTCAAATTCCAGATGATCAAGCAGAAAACATTGCAACTGTAGGTCAAGCTATTACTTACATAGAAGGAGCAAAATAAAAGAAGTTTAAATATGGAATTAAAGCGAGTTGTAGTTACAGGCCTTGGAGCACTTACTCCAATAGGGAACAATATTCAAGAGTATTGGGATGCATTGGTGAGTGGTAAAAGTGGCGCTGCCCCTATTACTCGCTTTGATACTACCCATTTCAAGACAAAGTTTGCTTGTGAGCTTAAAGATTTTAAAGTTACTGACTTTATGGATCGTAAGTTTTCAAGAAGATTAGACATCTATGCACAATATGCTATGGTAGCTTCTGATGAAGCTATTGTAGATTCTGGGTTAGACCTAGAGAAAGTAAACAAAAACAGAGTTGGAGTTATTTGGGGAGCTGGAATAGGCGGAATTGATACTTTTCAAAAAGAAGTAAGCGATTTTGCCACAGGAAACGGAACTCCTCGTTTCAATCCTTTTTTCATTCCTAAAATGATTGCAGATATTGCTCCAGGGCACATCTCAATTAAATACGGATTTAGAGGACCTAACTTTACAACTGTATCTGCTTGCGCATCTTCAGCTAACGCTATGATAGACGCCATGAACTATATTAGACTTGGAAAAGCTGACGTTATAGTTTCAGGAGGATCAGAAGCAGCAGTAACAGAATCAGGAGTTGGAGGATTTAATGCGATGCATGCCTTATCAACAAGAAATGACGACCCTCAATCAGCATCAAGACCTTTTGACGCTAATAGAGATGGTTTCGTTTTAGGTGAAGGAGCAGGAGCATTAATATTAGAAGAATACGAACATGCAATTGCAAGAGGCGCAACAATTTACGCTGAACTTGCTGGAGGTGGTTTATCTGCCGACGCACATCATATGACTGCACCACATCCGGAAGGATTGGGAGCAAAACTTGTTATGACAAACTGTATTGAAGATGCAGGACTATCAATAACAGATGTTGATGCCATCAATATGCATGGTACCTCAACACCATTAGGTGATATTGCAGAATCAAAAGCAATTAAAAGTGTTTTTGGAGATCACGCATATAACCTAAATATTAACTCAACAAAATCTATGACAGGCCACCTATTAGGTGCTGCTGGCGCTATTGAAGCTATTGCTTCCATATTAGCTATGAAGCACGGAATAGTTCCTCCTACAATTAATCATGAAACTCATGATGAAAACATAGACAACAAATTGAACTTAACACTTAACAAAGCTCAAAAAAGAGAACTTAACGTAGTGATGAGTAATACATTTGGATTCGGTGGACATAATGCATGTGTACTGTTTAAAAAATTAGACTAAAACATTGAATGAAACGTATCATTCGTAAAATATTTAATTCCCGAACTTCTAATGAAGACGGGAATTTTTTTGTTAAAGTCAGTCAGATAATTGGCTTTAAACCGTCAAATATCTCCCATTTTGAAAAAGCGTTCACCCATCGCTCATCTAATAAAAAAGACGAAAAAGGAAATATTATCAGTTATGAAAGACTAGAGTTCCTAGGAGATGCTATGCTAAGTTCTGTTATTGCAGAATACCTATTCAATAAAGTCCCACACGGTAACGAAGGATACTTAACCAAAATGCGCTCTAAAATTGTAAGTAGAGAGCATCTAAATGAATTAGGTAAAGATTTAGGCTTACTAGAATTACTAAACAGTAAAATGAATAAAGTCAATTTTGGTGATAATATTCATGGTAATGTATTTGAAGCACTTGTAGGCGCAATTTTTTTAGACAGAGGATACCCTGGTTGCGAAAAATTTATTTACGACAGTGTTATTGTTCCATACGTAGACATTGAAAGACTTGAAGGTAAAGTAATTAGCTACAAGAGCCTACTTATTGAATGGTGTCAGAAAGAAAAGAAAGTATTTAAATACTTAGTCTATGATGACACTGGAAACGATAACATTAAACACTTTGCTGTAAAACTTCGTATTGACGATAAAGTAATCGCTAAAGGAAGAGCAACTTCCAAGAAAAAAGCTGAAGAAAAAGCATCAAAACGTGCATTCTTCGCATTACAGCATAAAATAGAAAAAGAATAAAAAATTCTTTCTAAAAAAGTCACAAACATAATATACATTTGTGACTCTTCATATTGACTTTATAGAAATCCTAATTTTTTTCTTACACGTTTCAATACAACATCAGCTGTATTTGAAGCTTTTTTTGCTCCAATTTCCAAAGCAGCATCAATTTCAAAAAGATTATCCATATAATGATTATACAAAGCTCTTTCCTTGGCATATTTCTCAATTAGCACTTCAAAAAAGGCTTGTTTAGCATGACCATAACCATAACCTCCATTTTCGTAATTTTTACGCATTTCTGCTATTTGCTCTTCACTTGCCACTAACTTATATAAGGCAAATAAATTACAGGTGTCAGGGTTTTTAGGCTCTTCCAATGGCGTACTATCCGTAGCAATTTTCATTACTTGTTTACGCAATTGTTTGTCTGGAAGAAACAAGTTAATAATATTCCCCTTACTCTTACTCATTTTCACACCATCTGTCCCAGGAACGTACATAGTATCTTCTTGAACCTTTCCCTGTGGCAACACAAAGGTTTCCCCTAATTTCGCGTGAAAACGTGAAGCAACATCTCTTGTCATCTCTAAATGTTGCATTTGATCTTTCCCAACAGGAACAAGCTCAGCATCATACAATAAAATATCTGCAGCCATAAGCATAGGATACGTAAACAACCCACCATTCACATCATCTAGCCTATCTGCCTTATCTTTAAACGAATGCGCTAACTCCAACCTTTTAAAAGGAAAAAAACAATTTAAATACCAAGAAAGCTCGGTTACCTGAGGGATATCACTTTGTCTATAAAACACTGTTTTATCAACATCTAACCCAAAAGCAAGCCATACTGCAGCAGTAGAATATGTGTTCTCCCTTAACACTTTAGCGTCTTTAATTTGCGTTAAAGAATGCATATCCGCTATAAACAAATACGCTTCATTAGTTGGGTCATTTGCCATTTTAATAGCAGGAATTATCGCCCCTAATAAATTCCCTAAATGTGGTGTTCCAGTACTTTGTACTCCTGTTAAAACTCTAGCCATAATGCTCTTCAAAAAAATTTAGGTAAATTTATTGAAAGCAACAGTCATAAAAAAGTTATTTTTGAAACTTAAAGCATTTTATTTGAAAATAATCACTTACATAGGACGAATAGTATACCGAATATGGTTTTACCTTTTAATAGCGTTACCAATACTAATACTTTTCCCAGGACTACTTATCACCTCAGCAAGCGATAAACTATATCCGTATTTCTTCAAACTTGCCAGAATCTGGGCAAAAATCATCTTATTCGGAATGGGGTTTCGTGTCAAACTAAAAAAAGAACAGGAAATAGTTTTCGGAAAAAGCTATATGTTTGTTTCAAACCATAGTTCAATGACAGACGTCATGTTGATGCTTGCTGTAGAAAAGAACCCATTTGTTTTTGTAGGAAAAAAAGAGCTAGCGAAAATTCCGCTATTTGGATTTTTCTACAAAAGAACCTGCATCCTTGTTGATAGAAATAGTGCGAAAAGCAAGAAAGAAGTTTTTAATCGTGCTCAAGAGAGATTAAACTCCGGATTAAGCATATGCATTTTCCCTGAGGGTGGTGTTTTTGACGATTGCGACCTAGTATGCGAATTTAAAAACGGTGCCTTTCGACTTGCTATTGAACATCAAATACCAATAGTTCCCATGACTTTTGCTGACAACTTAAAAAGATTTCCTTATGACTTCCTAGCAGGTGGCTCCCCAGGAAAAATGAGAGTCACCATACATAAGCCTTTCCTTACCGAAGGTCTAGATTTATCAGCGAGAAACACATTGAAAAACCAAACTAGGGATTTAATATACAACGAATTGAAAATGTATAAAGAATTATCTTAACAAGCATAAAATAAAAAAGCACTCTTAATTAAAAGAGTGCTTTTTCGTTTAGCACAACACAATCATACTAAAACCAACAAACTTAAAACTTATAACTAAACCCTGAATACACTCCTAGAACATAAGGTTTAAAATTACCAGAATTATCACTAAAAGTATTTAACTGATATTTAAACATTGGCTCTACATTAAAGGTTAGTTTTTTTGCTATTTTATAATCAAGTCCAAACCCAATATTTGCACTATAACTCATCTTATTTAAATTATTAGCTTTACCAATAAATATTTTTTGCCCATCAACATCAGCATACAGTTCATTTTTACCTAAGAAAAATGTACTAAAACCTCCAATAATATTTATCCCTATTTTTTTATCTAAAACCTTATAACTAGCTCCTAATGGAATTTCAAGGTAACTTATATTTTGATTTAATACTGACTTTACAAGTGATGATGAGTTTTCTAAACTAGCTGCTCCTTGTTCATTTACGATATTTAGTGACATTGCATTAGAAGATAGACTTACATGCGCTAATTTAGCTGAAACAGACCCCACTGCAGAGGAATTAATCAGTACATCTTCCGTACTATAACCTAACTTCAACTTATTTACACCTACTCTAAAGCTAAGCTTTTCATCAGTAAAATACTCTCCTCTAATACCGTAACTAGCAGTTATACCTCCCTTTTTAGCATTTGATTTAAATCGATTATCTATAGAAGACCCCTCACCTAAAGAACCATAATACACTGGAGCAAAAACTGGCGACATTCTCCATTTTCCATATGGAAGTTCTTCTTTTTTATCTTGAACAACACTTTCCTTAAACACTCTCTTCTTTAACTTTTTTTCTTCAGTTTTTATTTCTGGAGAGACTACCGTATCGAGAACTACTATTTCTTTTTCATCATTTACAATAGACATTTCTTTTTTAGAAATATCACTCAATGAATCGGAAATCTCACCTCTTAACAATATTTTTTCAAAACGATCAACATTACTAGATTCCGTATCATGAACACTATTAGTAGATGACTCTTTTGAAGAAGATTTCAAAGCCAACATCTTCTCATCTACCCCAATATTTTTACTTGCTTGATACCCGCTTTTAGCTAATTTAGCTTCTGAAGAATTTGAATTCAACAAAAACCTCTCTCTCTCTTCAATACTATTTACAGTATTGTTTTTATTAGCTTTATAACTACTTACACCAACAGCTTGATTTACTGTATTGCTTAAGTCATTGGTTTTCCTTAATTTATTATTATCCTCAACAACTACATGAAGCAGGTTATTAGTAGTATTAACACTTGACTGATCAGACACTACTGATTGATTATCGAATACATGTGAATCATCTAATAAATTATTCTGACTCTTTTTTTCTGAGTACGGAGTCAATTTATTATTCTTTCCTATTATAGCATCAGTATTCTTATGTTGATTTAAATGATTCTCTGTTATTTTATTGACATTATTCTCTGATTTGACCTGGTCATTTAAAATTTCATGCACTTTAGAACCCTGCACAACATCACTATTAAGTAAAACCGTAAAAATTCCTATTAAAAAAAGCAGTGATAAAACATAAGAAATATTTCCAATGTTCATCCAAAAAGGAATGACTCTCCTATTATCGTCGTCTTTATCCAATTCAGATTGAATACTATCCCACATTGCTTCATTAGGCGTTGCTTCAAAATTTTTGAACTGCTCCTGAAATAATTTATCTATATTCTTTTTACTGCCCATATTCAAAGGGTTTGTTTCTTATTAAATTCGTTTTCTTCAATTCTCTCTTTCAAAATATTCCTTGCCCTAGACAAATTGGATTTTGACGTTCCTACTGAAACATTTAGCATTCCCGCAATTTCTTTATGTGAAAACCCATCTAAAACATACAAGTTAAACACTAAGCGATATTTATCTGGTAATTCCTGAATAATTTCTAATAGAAACTCTAACGAAACATGATCTACTTCAAGATCAACTATTTCTTCTACAAAATCATCGTCCTTTATTACATCCAAAACACTTGCCTTTCTATACCGCTGTAAAGCAGTATTAATAACAACTCGTTTCATCCAACCTTCAAAAGAACCTTTACCATCATACTGTTTTATTTTGCTGAAAATAGTCAAAAAAGCATCTTGCAGATTGTCTTCTGACTCCGCATAATTTTTAGAATACTTCAAACACAAGGTAAATAACTTTTTAGCGTACAAGTTATACAGCTCCCCTTGAGCTTTTCTGTTATTCTTTTTACATTTTATAATGAGCCTCTCTAAACTCATATTAATAAATATCTTTTAACATTTTATATACTTACTTATATTAGCTAGATGCAAATCAGTTGTAATTTTTTTTTAAAAAAAACACACTTCAAAAACGATACAGTAATCCTTATCTCATCAAGCCCATTATTTAATAAGATGCATAAAACTAAAAAAGGTTGCGTACAAAACTAAAAAAACCTGGAAAAACCAGGTTTTTTTAGTTTATATAAGTGAATTCACTATACTTTTTCAGCTATTGCCGAAACAATTTTCTCTTCTAATTCTTCCATTAATTCAGGATTATCTTTAAGCAAACTTTTTACAGCATCTCTACCTTGGCCAAGTTTTGTGTCACCATAACTAAACCATGAACCACTCTTTTTAACGATATTAAATTCAACTCCTAAATCGATAATTTCACCAACTTTAGAAATTCCTTCTCCATACATAATATCAAATTCTGTCAATTGAAAAGGTGGAGCTACTTTGTTTTTTACAACTTTAACTCTTGTCTTATTCCCAATAACAGCACCATCGCTATTTTTAATTTGAGTAGACCTTCTTATATCCAAACGAACTGATGCATAAAACTTAAGTGCATTACCACCAGTAGTCGTTTCAGGATTTCCAAACATCACTCCAATTTTCTCTCTTAATTGATTAATAAAGATTACGGTACAATTAGTCTTACTGATTGCTCCTGTAAGTTTCCTTAATGCCTGTGACATTAAACGCGCATGTAATCCCATTTTAGAATCTCCCATTTCACCTTCTATCTCACTTTTGGGAGTTAATGCAGCTACAGAATCAATTACAATAATATCTATTGCTCCAGAGCGAATTAAATTCTCAGTAATTTCTAATCCCTGCTCACCATAATCCGGTTGAGAAATTATTAAATTATCTACATCAATCCCTAATTTTTCAGCGTAAAAACGATCAAAAGCATGTTCAGCATCTATAAAAGCAGCTATTCCACCTTTTTTTTGTGCTTCAGCAATTGCATGTAAAGTTAATGTTGTTTTACCAGAAGATTCAGGACCATAAATTTCAATTACTCTTCCTCTTGGCAAACCACCAACACCTAAAGCTAAATCTAAACCTAAAGAACCAGTAGAAATAGCATCTATTTCTTCAACTGCTCTATCTCCCAACTTCATTACGGTTCCTTTACCGTATGCCTTATCTAATTTATCTAAAGTAAGCTTTAATGCTTTTAATTTTGCTTCTTTCTCTGAACTCATAAATCCCGTTTTATATTAACTTTTTGCTAAAGTACAGTTTCTTTTTAGAGCACACAATCATAAATTTTTCAACTTATCAACATACTAATTGTCTTAAAAGATTTTTTTTAATGTGACAGTTTTTAAAGTAAGTTGTCTCCTAATAAAGCGACAAACTCATTTTAAGACTATAATGAGATATTCAAGAATACATATCAGCATAAATATACACCGTTTCACAGTTACTACTTCTATAGTCAGTAACTGTAGACTAAACGGTGGTTAATGTTCGTTACTTTTTAATACAAATGATTTTCGAGAAAACACTTCGAAAAACTATCATTAGATTAAAAATTGAGTAACGAATTAGCCCACAAAACCCCTCTGTTTGAAACAGAGGGGTTTTGTATTTTAACGCTATACCTTTAAGCCTTCTGAATAAAAAATGTATATTTACCGTTACTATTTTTTTTAACGAATTTACGCCTCTTGAGGCTTTATATATATTATGGCTTGTAATAATTGTGGTACCGGAACTGACGGGAAACCAAAAGGTTGCAAAAGCAATGGAACATGTGCTTCTGATAGCTGCAACAAACTTACCGTTTTTGACTGGTTGTCAAACATGACGCTACCTAACGGACAAGAACCGTTTAATTGTGTTGAAGTACGTTTTAAAAACGGAAGAAAACTCTACTTTAAAAATACCGAAAACTTAACTTTATCAATTGGCGATGTTATTGCAACGGAAGCTTCACCAGGACATGATGTTGGAATGGTTACTTTAACAGGGGAGCTTGTTAAAGTTCAAATGAAAAAAAAGAAAGTAAAAATAGATAGTGAGGACGTAAAAAAAGTATACCGTAAAGCTTCACAAAAAGATATTGATATTTGGACTGCTGTTAGAGAAAAGGAAGAGCCAATGAAGGTTCGTGCGAGACAACTGGCTATTGAGTTAAAATTGAAAATGAAAATCTCTGATATTGAATTTCAAGGAGATGGATCAAAAGCAACATTTTACTACACTGCAGAGGAGCGAGTTGACTTTAGGCAACTGATTAAAGAATTCGCCAAGGAGTTTAGTATTCGAATAGAAATGCGTCAAATCGGATTTCGTCAAGAAGCCGCTAGACTTGGTGGTATTGGATCATGCGGAAGAGAATTGTGTTGTTCTACATGGTTGACTGACTTCAGATCTGTAAGTACATCTGCTGCTCGTTACCAACAATTATCATTGAATCCTCAAAAATTAGCTGGACAATGTGGTAAACTTAAGTGTTGTTTAAACTATGAATTGGATTCATATTTAGATGCATTAAAACATTTTCCTGATAAAAACGTAAAATTAAAAACCAAAAAAGGAAATGCAGTTTCTCAAAAAACTGATATTTTCAAAGGAATGATTTGGTATGCCTATGAAGGTGAATGGATGAATTGGTTTATGATTACTACCAAGGATGCCAATGAAATTATTGCTGAAAACAAAAAAGGGAATCTTGTTCCTAATTTAGAAGATTACTCCTCTGAATTAGTAGAAGAAGTAGCTGTTGAATTTGAAAATGTTGTAGGTCAGGATAGTTTAACTCGTTTTGACAAACCAAAACAAAAGAAAGGTCGCAAACCACAACAAAAAAGAAAACCTCAAAATTCAGCAGATTCAAAAAACACTCCAAATAAAAGAAGAGAAAACACTAATAAACCACCAAATAAACGTCGCCCACAAAAAAGAACTGACGAAAAAGCTACAGCAGACAAACCTGCTGGTCAACAAAACAGGAATAAAAAACCTACGCATAAACCAAAGGTTCAGAGTGGAGACGCCGTAAAGAAGCCTCAACATAAACCAAGACCAAAGCCTCAGAGTGGAGACGATGCAAAAAAACCTCAACACAAACCGAGACCAAAGCCTAGGCCAAAACCTCAAAATAAAAATAATCCAAAAAAAGACAACCCACCTAAAACCGATGCGTAACTTTTTACTCCTTTTAATAGCAATATTATCACTTGTTTCATGCGACTCAAAACATGTGCATGATGAATATAAAACTATTTCAAATACATGGAAAAAAGGAGCTATTATACCCTTTTCGTTTAAAGCACCAGACACTATTAATAGCTATAATTTGTTTTTAAATATTCGCAACAATAACGACTATGAGTTCAGTAATTTGTTCTTGATTGTGGGATTAAACTCTCCTAAAGGAAATAGAACTATTGACACGTTGGAATATGAAATGACTACTCCAAGAGGAGAATGGCTAGGAACCGGGTTTTCTAATATAAAAGAAAATAAATTGTGGTTTAAAGAGCAGTTTCAGTTTACAGAAAATGGGGAATATACGCTTAGTATTGAACACGCCATTAGAAAGAATGGAGACACTAGAGGGGTTACTGAACTAAAAGGGGTTACTGACATAGGGTTTAGAATAGAAAAACACACAAAAGAGAAACACACAAAAGAGAAAAAAGCATTATAATATGGCTAAGAAAGCGCAAAAAAAAGCAGTAAAAAAAACTACTGGTTTCGGGAAATTCATCAAATGGTTCTGGCTATTATTTTTTGTGGGGATCATTTGCATTGCTTTACCCTTTCTTTTAGCATCCATGGGTGCTTTAGGCGAAATGCCTGATCATACTGTTTTAGAAAATCCAAAAACAGACTTAGCCTCAGAGATTATTAGTAGTGATAACAAAACATTAGGTAAGTTTTATTTTGATGACAACAGAACCCCTATCACCTATGACGATTTATCGAAACATTTAATAGATAACCTTGTCGCTACAGAAGATGAACGTTTTTATGAACATTCAGGAATTGATGTTAAAAGAACAATTAGCGCTATTGTTCAAATGGGACGTCGTGGAGGAGGGAGCACCATTACACAACAATTGGCTAAATTGTTGTTTCATCAAAAAGAAGGAAGAGGAAGCTTACCTAATAGAATTAAACAAAAGATTAAAGAATATGTTATTGCTACTCGTTTGGAGCGTCAATACACCAAGCAAGAAATAATAGCGATGTATTATAACATCTATGATTTTGGAAATAATGGTGATGGTATCCGTTCTGCTACCAGGATATATTTTGGAAAAGAGCCAAAAGACATTAACCAAGAAGAAGCAGCTATGCTCGTAGGCATGTTTAAAAACTCTTCTTTATATAACCCAATCAAGAATCCTATTGGAGTTAAAAATCGCAGAAATGTTGTCTACAAGCAAATGAACAGAAATGGGTTGATTACAGAGTCACAAAAAGACTCTCTTCAAAAATCACCTTTGAAATTAAATTTCACTCCGGAGCATCATAACGCAGGATTAGCAACTTATTTTAGAGAACATCTTAAAAAGGAAATGAAAACTTGGATTAAGGACAATCCAAAAAATAAAGCAGGAGATAATTACAGCTTATATAATGATGGTTTAAAAATATATGTGACTATTGATTCTCGTATGCAAGCGTTTGCAGAAGACGCTGTGGAAAAACATATGAAAAATTTACAAGGAGAACTTGACACACAAAACAAGAAAAATAAAACTGCTCCTTTTAGAGATTTAGATAAAAAACAAGTAGACAAGTTACTTAAAACTGCTATGCGAAGATCTGAACGTTATAGGGTTTACACAAAAGAAATGGGGAAATCAAAAAAAGAAGCTTATGCCTCTTTTGATGTGAAAAAGAAAATGAAAATATTCTCTTGGAAAGGTGAAATTGACACCATCATGACTCCAAAGGACTCTATGCTATATTATAAAAAGTTTTTACGAACTGGTTTATTATCCCTTGAACCACAAACAGGACATGTAAAAGCATGGGTTGGAGGTATCAATCACAAATACTTCAAATACGACCACGCTAAACAAGGAAAACGACAAGTAGGTTCTACCTTTAAACCATTTGTATATGCTACTGCGATTGATCAGCTTAAATATTCTCCATGTGACACTATGGAAGATTCTTTCGGATGTATCTCAGCAGGTAGGTACGGTCTGTTAGAAGATTGGTGTCCAAAAAACTCTAATGGTGAATACTCTGGTAAAATCACTTTAAAAAAAGCGCTTGCTAATTCAGTCAACACTATTTCCATGAAATTAATGGATCAAGTTGGGCCTAAGAATGTAATACAGATGGCTCATAATTTAGGAGTTAAAAGTGATATTATTGAGGCTCCTTCTATTTGCTTGGGAACTCCCGATTTAAGTTTATATGAAATGGTAAATTCATATGGAACTCTAGCTAATATGGGACAATATGTAAAACCTACTATTATTTCAAGAATTGAAGATAAAAACGGAACGGTATTATATCAAAACACTCCAGAAACGAAAGATGTATTAAGTGAAGAATCTGCTTATGTTACGGTTAAATTAATGGAAGGTGTTACTCGTTTCGGATCTGGTGCTAGATTGAGATCAAGTAAAGGTTGGGGAGCAGAATACACTAAAGGACTAGTTACTGGACATCCATATCAATTCACTAACGACATTGCTGGTAAAACAGGTACTACTCAAAACAATTCTGATGGTTGGTTTATGGGAATGGTCCCTAACCTTGTAACTGGAGTTTGGGTTGGTGCAGAAGACAGAGCAGTACATTTCAGATCTATAAGATACGGACAAGGAGCAACTATGGCTTTACCTATATGGGCACAATACATGAAAAGTTGTTATACAGAAAAAGACTTAAACATATCACAAGAACCATTTCTAGAACCCGAAAACCTTAGCATTGAAGTAGATTGTAAAAAAAGCGCCAAGGAAAATGAGGAAGACACCAATGGAGATTTAGATTTTTAAGATTACGATAATATAATATTACACCATGATTAAAAAAACAGTACAAAATGTAGAAGAAGCCCTAACAGGAATAAAAGACGGTATGACGTTAATGTTAGGAGGTTTTGGACTTTGTGGAATACCTGAAAATAGTATTTCTGAATTAGTCAAAAAAAATGTAAAAGGAATCACTTGCATTTCAAATAATGCAGGAGTTGATGACTTTGGATTAGGTTTACTACTACAAGGAAAACAGATAAAAAAAATGATATCTTCTTACGTTGGGGAAAACGATGAGTTTGAACGTCAAATGCTCTCTGGAGAATTAGATGTTGAACTTACTCCTCAAGGAACTTTAGCTGAGAAATGTAGAGCGGCACAAGCTGGTTTTCCAGCATTTTTTACTCCTGCGGGTTATGGAACTGAAGTAGCCGAAGGAAAAGAAACAAGAGAATTTAATGGAAAAATGTATGTTCTAGAAGAAGCCTTTAAAGCTGACTTTGCTATTGTTAAAGCCTGGAAGGGTGATACCGCTGGGAATTTAATTTTTAAAGGCACTGCAAGAAACTTTAACCCTTGCATGTGTGGAGCAGCAAAAATAACGATTGCTGAAGTTGAAGAACTGGTTCCTGCTGGAGAACTAGACCCTAATCAAGTTCATGTACCTGGAATATTCGTACAACGAATTTTTCAAGGAACAGCTTATGAAAAAAGAATTGAGCAACGAACGGTAAGACAAAGAAACTAGTTATGTTAGATAAAACAGGAATAGCAAAACGTATTGCTAAAGAATTAAAAGATAGATATTTTGTAAATCTCGGAATTGGAATTCCAACCCTAGTTGCAAACTATATCCCTGATGGAATTGAAGTTGAGTTCCAAAGTGAAAATGGCGTTTTAGGAATGGGACCATTTCCATTTGAAGGAGAAGAAGATGCTGATATTATTAATGCTGGAAAACAAACCATTACTACTATGAATGGCGCTAGTTTTTTTGACTCTGCAACAAGTTTCGCAATGATACGTGGTCAACATGTTGATCTTACCATTTTAGGCGCTATGGAAGTTTCTGAAAACGGAGATATTGCCAATTGGAAAATTCCAGGAAAGATGGTAAAAGGTATGGGAGGCGCAATGGATTTAGTTGCATCTGCTGAAAATATTATTGTTGCCATGATGCATACCAACAAGCGAGGTGAATCTAAACTATTAAAAAAATGTTCTTTACCATTAACAGGTGTTGGTTGTGTTAAGAAAATAGTAACCAATCTTGCTGTATTAGAAGTAACAGAAAAAGGATTTAAATTATTAGAAAGAGCTCCAGGTATTTCTGTTGAAGATATTCAAAAAGCCACTGAAGGAACACTTATTATAGAAGGTGAAATTCCTGAAATGATATTAAGCTAAACATATAATTGATAAAAAAATCTCCTCTCCCTCTGGGAGAGGATTTATATTCCTTTTGGTATTGCTTCTATAAGTGATTTTGTATACGCCGATACCGGGTTTTTATAAATTGAATCCGCTTCACCAATTTCTTCTATTTCACCTTTATTCATTACAACTAACTGATCGCTCATGTATTTTACAACAGCTAAATCGTGTGAAATAAATATATAACTGAAACCAAACTTCTCTTTTAGCTCATTCAATAAATTCAATACTTGCGCCTGAACTGAAATATCCAATGCGGATACTGACTCATCACAAATAATCAATTTCGGGTTAACAGCAATTGTACGCGCAATTCCTATTCGCTGACGTTGTCCTCCAGAAAATTCATGTGGATAACGATAAAAGTGCTCTTCTGATAAACCTACCCGTTTCAATAACTCTAAGGTTTTTTCTTTACGTTCAGCCTCATTCTTATACAACTTATGAACTTTCATTGGCTCCATAATTGCTTTACCCACTGGGACACGTGGATTTAAAGACGAATAAGGATCTTGAAATATCAGTTGAATTTCTTTCCTTAAATTCCTCAAGGCTGCTTTAGATATTTTTGTAATATCCTCTCCCTTATAAAAAATCTCCCCCGAAGTTGCTTTGTCTAATTGTAAAATAGCATTCCCTAAGGTAGATTTTCCACAACCAGACTCTCCTACTAAACCTAGTGTCTCTCCTTCATACAAATCGAAACTAACATTATTTACAGCTTTAAAATTCTTGTCTTTAGTAAATAGAACCCCTTTTGTAACATATTCTTTATCAACATTGACTACCTTTAATAAAGGAGCTGAACTATACAGTTTTTCATGATTATTTACTCTATCAGAAGAGGAGACTACAGCATGTGATATTGAATTACTTAAGTAATCCTGAATGGTAGGTAATACTTTTAATCGTACGTTAACTGATGGCCTAGAATTAATTAAAGCTTTGGTGTAATCGTTTTTTGGGTTATTAAACACCTCCTCAACACTGCCATTTTCAACAATTTTACCCTTGTACATCACCACTACATTATCACTAATTTCAGAAACCAAAGCTAAATCATGAGAAATAAAAATGATACTCATTCCTGTTTCTTTTTGAATTGATTTAAGCAGTAATATAATTTCACTTTGCACTGTTACATCTAAAGCTGTAGTAGGTTCATCGGCAATTAAAACATCTGGCTTACATGCAATTGCCATTGCTATCATAACTCGTTGCTTTTGGCCGCCTGAAATTTGATGTGGATATTTATTAAATATTGTTTCAGGCTCAGAAAGCTTTACTTTTTCAAACAAGGAATAAACTTCTAACTTAGCCTCTTTAGTTGATGAATTTAAATGTCGTTGTAATACCTCAACAACTTGTTTCCCACAAGTAAGCGAAGGATTTAAAGACGTCATTGGTTCTTGAAAAATCATTGCTATTTTATTCCCACGAAGCTTTTGAAAATCAGTATTACTATATTCTAATAAATCATCTCCTAAATAAGTAATTTCCCCAGAATTATATTTCGTTTGTTTTTCAGGTAACAATCCCAAAATCGCAAGTGATGAAACTGATTTTCCTGAACCAGATTCTCCAACAATTCCTAAAATCTCATTCTTTTTTAACTGATAAGAAACATCAAACAATACTTGATTTTCGCCCTGATGGCTATCAAAAGAAATAGATAGACTTTTTATCGTTAAAATATTTTCTGCCATATACTAAATTATGTCTGTATGTTTTTTCAATTTTAATCGACTACAAAACTTCAATACCTAACATACTGAAATTCAAATGATTTTAATTTATTTATTTTTTACTAAATTAGCAAAACCCAAAACTTGAATTAATGAAAAAATATTACATTTTAAAGAAAATTTTTACTTTTTGTTTACTAATGTGTTTAACAATAGGTTATTCTCAAACTGAACAACAAAGAAAGCAAATTATTAAATCATATGACTTAAACAAACTAAATCAATTAAAAGAACAATTTAGTTTAAATGAAGTAATAGAAAAAGAAAAAGCAATAAAAGCTGCTAAAATAAATGGCTGGCCAATAATTAAATATAATAAGGATGGTTCTTTTGATGAATTACAGCGTTTAAGAATAGATGGAACGCCTTTATATTATTCTACTTACAATGAAGACGCTGCAATATCAACTAGAGCAAACTTCATGCATAATGGTGGAGGCTTAGGATTAAATATAGAAGGACAAGGTATGACTGCCTATGTTTGGGATGGAGGAGCAACTAGAACAACTCATGAGGATTTTTCAGGAAGAGTAACAATTAATGATGGAGTTACTGTAGGTAACGCTAATAGTTTTCATGCACAACATGTTACTGGTACTATCGTAGGATTGGGATTAGGAAATGTAAGTGGCCGAAATTCCAAAGGAATGGCTCCTCAAGCTAGTGCACTAACTCACGATTGGAATAGTGACTTGAGTGAAGCAACGGCTGAAGCAGCAAATGGCATGTTACTATCTAACCACTCATATGGCTCAAATATTTCGGCTGTTCCAGACTGGGCATTTGGAGCCTACACAACTCAGTCACAAGCTTGGGATAACCTTATGTTTAACGCTCCTTACTATCTAATGGTAGCTGCTGCAGGAAATGATGGTAATCAAAATTCTGAAAATGGGACTCCTTTAGGAGGAAACTCTGCATATGATAAATTATCTGGTAATAAAACTGCTAAAAACAATATGGTTGTTGCTAATGGAGAAGATGCTAATATTGGCGCTAACGGTGTATTAACAAGTGTTACTAGAAACACAGGTAGTTCGGAAGGCCCTACAGATGATTTACGTATTAAACCAGATATTATGGGTAATGGAACCCAATTATTATCTGCTTATGACACTAACGACTCTGCTTATAACGCAATTTCAGGAACATCTATGGCGTCACCTAATGTTTGTGGTTCATTACTACTATTGCAACAACATTATAATAATGTAAACGGCTCATTTATGAGAGCCGCTACCTTAAAAGGATTGGTTTTACACACTGCTGATGATACTGAAACTGCTGGTCCTGATGCAAATACTGGCTGGGGATTAATGAATACAAAAATAGCCGCTGAAACAATTACTGAAAACGGGTTAGATTCATGGATATCTGAAGAAACTTTATCACAAGGAGATACTTTTACTGTTACAGTAGAGTCTGATGGCACTAGCCCTCTGTTAGCATCAATTTCATGGACGGATCCTATTACTGGAGGCTATGTAAACATAACCGGTACCCCTAATGAGGCAAACGCTGCTTTAGTTAATGATTTAGACATTAGAGTTACACAAGGTGGAACAACAAATCACCCATGGAAACTTACAGGAGTAAATTCAAATACAAACGCTATTGGTACCGATAACACTGTTGATCCATTTGAAAGAGTTGACGTTTCTGGTGCTTCTGGAACATACACTATTACTGTAACTCACAAAGGAACTCTTGTTAATGCCAAACAAAAATTCTCATTAGTTGTAACTGGTTTAGATTCATCTACTGCATTAATTAATAAAACTGGAAATCTAACTCTATGCTCAAATAATGATGCCGTTATTAATTTTGACTATAAAGGTTCGTTACTAACAGGCACATCAGTATTAACAAGTAATAATGTACCTGCAGGTGTTGGAGTTAATTTTTCTCAAAACAACTTAACACTTAACACTAATTTTGATGTAACTTTTAGTAATTTAAGTGTAGCTCCAGCTGGAGATCATATCATTGAAATCATCGCTGATAATGGTATTGAAACTGAAGTTAGAAATATTTATTTAACGATATATCATGATACTTTTACTAACAACATAACACAAATAACTCCTAGTAATGGTAGTATTGGCCTAGGGACTTCAAATGTATTGACATGGGATGTACATGTTAATGCTCAAGAATATATCGTAGAAATTGCTACTGACGCTAATTTTAATACTATTGTAAATACAGCTACACTTACAACCAATCAATACACCTTAAGCGGACTTACACAAGGTGAAGTGTATTATTGGAGGGTTCTAGGTAAAAACAATTGCGTAACAGCGACTAATGCTACTCCTTTCAATTTTCAAGTAGGGGCTTTAACTTGCAATACAAATACCCAAACAACCGATGAAATTATTAATGATCAAACTACAGAAACCTCTACATTAAACGTTATAACTGCAGTTAACATAAGTGATATTAATGTGAATGTGGCTTACAACCATACTTGGATTGGTGATGTTGGATTAACACTAATATCTCCAACTGGAACTAGAGTTGATTTAATCAATGTAAACACTTGTTCTACACAAACTGATTTTAATATTAATTTTGATGACGATGCTACCAATATTATAAATTGCGTTACTGCTGATGGCGGAGGACTAACTACTTATAAACCTGTAGGACAATTATTAGACTTTAATGGAGAAATGTCTAACGGTACATGGACCTTAGAAATTACAGATGGTGGACCTGGAGATACAGGTACGGTTACAGAATGGTCTATTGAAATTTGTGAAGCCAATACCTTTGCTGCTGCTCCAGATTTTATCAATAACGGACTAAATCCTGATTTAAACTCTACTTACATAACTCTTACAGGAGATATTGAAGCTACTACAACTTCAGAAACTGCTGCGCAACAAGTATATACATTAACGGAATTACCTACTAAAGGAACTTTACTTAAAAATGCTGTTACTTTAACCATAGGAGATACATTTACTCAAGATGATGTAAATACTTCAAAAATCACCTATACAAACATTGAATTTGTTCCTTTTGCAGATCAATTTAAAGTTGATATTCAAAATGCTGTTAGTGGATGGTTGCCTAACCAAATAGTACCTATCAATGGAATACTAGGTGTTGCAGAATTTGACTCGAATGACTTAGTTATATCACCAAATCCATCAAGAGGTATTATTAATATCAGCATTCAAACAACAACAAATACTGAGGTAAAAATAAATCTTTTTGACATTCAAGGACGTAAAATATATACTACTACTAAAGAATCTAATTCAGGATTATTTAATACAACATTAGATTTTGGAAAACTTGCCAACGGAATATATTTAATAGATGTTCAGCAAGGAAATAAGAAAACAACCAAACGAATTATTATTAATAATTAATTGGCTGTTCAATTTATAATAAAAAAAACCGAAGCAATTAGCTTCGGTTTTTTTTATACATATATAATTTCTTCATCTGTTAATAGCGCTTCTCTTTTAAATTTTAAAAACACTTGAGCAACTGCAATGGTGTCCTTTTCACAGTAATCTACAATTCGCTCTAAATTATTCTCTTTATAATATACTTCAGCAACTTGACTTCCGTCAATATCATCTTTGGGTGATGGAACGCCTAAAATACTCGTCAATAACTTTAATGAGGTATAATGTTTATAATCCCCAAACTTCCACAACTCTAAGGTATCTAAATGAGGAATTTCCCAAGGTTTCCTGCCAAATAAATTCAACGCTTTTGGCAACTCAATTTGATGTATTACCATTCTTCTTGCTATAAACGGAAAATCAAATTCCTTACCGTTATGAGCACACAATAAATGATAGGGCTTAAAAAAATGATTATCTAACAATTCTTTAAAATCAATTAAAACTTGTTGTTCATCTCCTGAAAAAGAGGTTATCCTAAAATTCCTACCTGAATCATTCGCTACGAAATAGCCTACTGAAATACAGATTATTTTACCGAATTCCGCCCAAATACCAGCCTTATTGTAAAATTCCTCAGATGTAAATTCTTCTTTACGCTTATATTTAGTTTTTTGCTCCCAAAGTTCTTTTACGCCTTCATCCAAATCACTGTAATCAGCACACTCTGGAACTGTTTCAATATCTAAAAATAGGATGTGTTCTGATTTAATTTTTTCAAGCATTATGAATCGATTTTCTTGATTTAATCTTTTGTTTATAATAGCTTTTTTGGGAGATATAAATAGTTTTAGTTACTTCAGCGAAAACGACACTAGACGCACTAACAATGCTTACTTTTTTTTCAAAGTCAATTTCTTTTTTCACAGAAACCTCTTTTTTTATTTGGGTGATTTCTTCTTCTGAAAAACGAAAGGTTGCATAAGCATTTTCTCTTGCTGGTCTTTTATATTTAATTTCAGCGGCTTTATCCCAAACAACATAATCATCTCCTAATATATTCATCAATTGAATCATATAAATTGGATCAGTAGCTGAAAACATGCTGCCTCCAAAAATAGCGCCTACGTAATTTCTGTTTTTATAATTTAATGGGATTTTAATAGCTACCTCATGTAAATCTTTTGAAACGGATTTAATTTTCCCAACAGATCTTCTATACATTGGAGATAGGTTAAAACCGTGTTTATACAATGCTGCTTCAGAAAAAAAATGTTTTAAAAACTCAAATGCAATTTTATACATAAACTTAAAGATACGTATAAATCATTAAAATAACGATTGTTGTTCACATCCTTGTTCGTGTTCTAACAACCATTTTTTACGCCATAATCCTCCAGCGTATCCAGTAAGAGAACCATCAGACCCTACAACTCTATGACATGGTAGTACAATCCAAAAGGGGTTTTTACCATTTGAAGTAGCAACTGCTCTAATTGCTTTTTCATCACCTAATAAACGGGCTTGTTTTAAATAAGTAGTGGTCCGTCCGTATGGAATAGTAGAAAGAGATTTCCATACGTTTTGCTGAAATTCAGTACCGTTATAATCTAATTGTAAATCAAATACTTTTCTTTCTCCTTTAAAGTATTCTTCTAATTGAGTAACACAACTTTGTAATGAGTTTGGGATAATAGTAGATATTACCACCTCATCATCTAGAATAGAAACTTCAGAAACCCCTAATGAGCTTCCTTTTATTTTACATATCCCAATTGGAGTTTTGACATATACTTTTTCTACCTCTTTATTCATTATCTATAATACCTAATCGTTTAGCACGATCTTCCCAATTTTTCCTTGCTAATTGTTGCATATCAGCATCTGTATCACTTTCATCCATTATTTCTAGTCCTAGCAAGGTTTCAATAACATCCTCCATTGTTACGGTACCACTTACTGATCCATACTGATCTACCACTAAGGCGATATGTTCTTTTTCAGCTATAAAATTTTCAAATAAATCAGGGATAGGAATAGCTCTATTAACTATCAGGATTTTACGCTTTAATTCACTCAATAACATATTATCCTGATCTTCTGCTAGCTGCTTATAAATATCATCTTTTAACACATAACCTATAATATTATCTGGATGTTCTTGATAAATTGGTATTCTTGAAAAGCGTAAATTCTTATTCGCTTCATAAAAAAATTTGACACTAGTTTGCTCATCAGCAATTTTCATGACTGTCCTTGGAGTCATAATATCTTCAGCTAAAATGGATTTAAAGTTCATTAAATTCTTAATCACCTTAGATTCAGATTCTTCAAAAACACCTTCTTCTTTGGCTATATCAGCCATTGCAGAAAAATCCTCTCTACTCAGCACACTTTCTCCGTGAGCTCCTTTTCCGAATAATTTTGTAAACAATTGCAATAACCAAATAACTCCTGTCCATTTAAAAAAGAGAATCATTCCACTCAAAATCATTGTCGATATTGGAGCAAGTTGTTTCCAATACGTAGCACCAATAGTCTTTGGTATAATTTCTGAAGCAACTAAAATTAAAATAGTCATTACAGCTGAAACTACAAACACCCCATTTCCATCATCGTTAAATACTTCTTTCGCCTCAGTACCCACCATAATTGCTCCAACAGTATGTGCAACAGTGTTTAGTGTTAGAATAGCAATTAAAGGCTTATCAACATCCTTTTTCATCCCTTCTAACTTACTCGCAAAACTTTTACCTTCTTTCTTATTTACGCTTATAAACGTTGGTGTAACACATAACAATACTGCTTCCAGTATAGAACACACAAAAGAAAAAACTATTGATAAAACAGCGTATGTAACTAGTAAAGTCATTTAATTAATTTTTAATTCTATTTTACTTTAAGATACAACCTAATTGTAACTTATGATAATAATTTTACAATATCCTTTGCAACCCTTCGACTACACTCTGGCTGACAAAAATAAAGTTCCTCCTTAAAATCAGCTTATTTATTAATCAGCTTAACGATATCTTTAGCAAAATATGAAGCTATAATATCTGCTCCGGCACGTTTAAATGCCATTGTACTCTCCATCATCGTTTGATCGTGATTCAACCAACCTTTTTCTGCAGCAGCTTTAATCATTGAATATTCACCACTTACTTGATATACAGCTACAGGAACATCAAATTCATTTTTAACTTCTCTTACAATATCTAAATAAGGCATACCTGGTTTCACCATTACTATATCAGCGCCTTCGTCAATATCCATTTCTGTTTCACGAAGTGCTTCAAAACGATTGGCATAATCCATTTGGTAAGTTTTTTTATCGCCGAATCCAGGAGCTGAATCTAAAGCATCTCTAAATGGCCCGTAAAAAGCTGATGCATATTTAGCAGAATAACTCATTATTCCAACATCTATCATCCCTTCATCTTCCAACGCTTCACGGATAACTCCTATTCTACCATCCATCATATCACTAGGCGCAACAAAATCAGCTCCTGCTTCCGCGTGAGAAACTGCCATTTCAGCTAGTAATTCCGAAGTTTCATCATTTAAAATAATTCCTTCTTCAACAATTCCATCATGACCAAAAGAAGAATACGGATCTAAAGCAACATCAGTCATAACCAACATTTCTGGACATGCATCTTTTACTGTTTGAATAGCGCGCTGCATTAACCCTTTTGCATTTAAGGCTTCAGTACCTGCGTTATCTTTTAATTTATCTGGGACTTTAACAAATAACAATACCGATTTTAATCCCATTGCCCATAGTGCTTTTACCTCCATGTACAATAAATCTAAACTAAAACGATAATAGTCAGGCATTGAGGCGATTTCCTCTTTTATACCCATTCCTTCAACCACAAAAAGTGGTACTAAAAAATCGTTTGGAGTAATGTTATTTTCACGTACTAATGATCTGATTGCTTCATTAGTTCTTAAACGTCTGTTTCTTCTAAGTGGATACATATTTTTATTTTAAACTAGCTATAAATTTTTCAACATTAAATTCTACATCATCTTCCCCTACTTGATCAAACGGGTTTTCCAAATGCATTTGGATATTATCTAAACTCACCAATATCACACTGAATAATATTGGCATTGCATAAACTAAATAATTGGAATATTTTTCTGCTGCAAAAGCAAAATACGGCCCGTAAATAATTGGCAAAAGGATAATAAATATTTGACTATACGTGCGTAATGTACGTGGCGTTCTGTATTGATAAATATGCTTTATTTTTTCAAAGGAAACCATCATTTTACTTAAAAATGAATTCGCTCTTGAAGCTTCTCCTGAAGGTAACCCGAGGCTTCTTAATTTTTTTATAAACATTGATAATTCATCGAAACTTTCATAAATACCTATTTCGTTATTTTTTAGGTTTTCCAATGGTTCTGTAAACGATGTTCTACAAGAACTTAATAGATGAGCAAGATGTTTTTTTACTTCATCTTGAGTTTCCTCCGAAGCTTCTGGTAACCAATGTTTCACTGCAAAAAACAAAGCCCTACCATGTGCTTTAATATTCCCATACTGATCTAAAGCTGACTCCCTTCGCTTATATGCTCCTCCAATAGAAAAAACGATTGGAAAAACAATTGCAGTCGCTATTAATGTTAATGGAAAATTAGCTTTAATATGATAATAATTACAAAAATATGTTGATAATACAGAAAGTATCAACAAAACAAACGTTTTATAGTTGATAATGAGTCCTATCCTTTTTATTGTTTTTAACATGTTTTTTATTTTACTAAGATGTTTATTTAAGCCACTCTTTAGGGTTTTGCAATACTTGTACTAATCGTTCCTCTTCACTTCCCACTTCAGCAACATGATTATAATGCCACTGTACTTTTGGCGGTAAACTCATTAATATACTTTCAATTCGCCCGTTAGTTTTTAATCCAAATAAGGTTCCTTTATCATGTACTAAATTAAACTCCACATAGCGTCCTCTACGTACTTCTTGCCAATTTTTATTTTCTTCTGAATATTCTAGGTTTTTTCTACGCTCAATAATTGGCGCATAACTATCTAGAAAACTATCTCCTATTTCGGTTACAAAATCATAACGATCTTGCATTTTAAGTGTTTCTGTTTCTTTTAAATAATCGAAAAATAACCCTCCAATTCCTCTTCCTTCATTTCTGTGCGCATTATAAAAATACTCATCACATCTCTTTTTATACATTGGATAGAACGAATCATCATGCTTATCACAAGCGTTTTTACATACTTGATGAAAATGAATAGCATCCTCATCAAATAAATAATAAGGTGTTAAATCTTGTCCTCCACCAAACCATTGTGTCACAATATTCCCTTCAGCATCATACATTTCAAAATAACGCCAATTGGCATGTACAGTTGGTGCAAATGGGTTTTTAGGATGTAATACCAAACTTAACCCACAAGCAAAAAAATCCGAGTCAGACACACCAAAATTTTTCTGCATAGCTTCAGGAAGTTTTCCATGTACTGCAGAGATATTTACCCCTCCTTTTTCAAAAACGTTACCGTTTTCAATTACACGAGTTCTTCCACCACCACCTTCTGGCCTATCCCATAAATCTTCTTGAAAAGTAGCTTTACCGTCAATGGCTTCCAATTTTTTACAAATAGTATCTTGTAATTGGTGTATGTATGCTTGAAATTTTTCTTTCATATTAATTTTCTTGATATACTCTTTTTACAGTTTCTTTTGTTGCAGAAACAACAGATAATGGCAACACTAAAAGTACTCCAATAACAGGAATCATTAGTAATAGCATAAATACTATTCCGTTCCCTATTGCAATTCCTTTATGTTGCTTCACAAAAACAATACTGTCTTTATAATTATAGTGCCGTTCTAAAGTATAATCCATATTTCCAAAACCGGCGTAATAAGCTTGAATCAGGAATATTAATACTGTAAAAACGATTCCTAAAACAGGTATTAAACTTAAAAAAAATAATGGGATTATGAATAGAATCTCTTTGAATAGATTTCTGGCATTAATTTTTATAGCTCTAGCAAGTGTAATAGAAAACTTTTCATCTGTATGCACCTCTCCTAAATAATGCTTTTCTATTTTCTCAGAAACAGGACTCATAAACGGCGCGGAAAAAGCCATAACCACATGTCGGTAAACGACTAATCCAAACACAATAATTACCACTCCACCAATAAAGTTACTTATTACTGAAACAGCTTCTTTCCCCCAACTAAACGACCACAAATCTGTAATTTGATCACCAATTTTATCAGATAAGAAATAAGCTAATACAAATATAAGTATGGCTGTAGCAACACTAATTAATACTGGAACGGCAAAATATTTCCACAGCTTGAGTTTGTTTAACAATTCAAACGCTGAAAAATAAGCTCTAATACCTCCAAATATGTTAGTTACTATTTTCAATCCACGACACCTAAACCGTATTTAATAATTTATTTATGATGCTTCATATTCTTTTACCGCATCAATAAATGCTTTTGCATTATCTAAAGGAACATTTGGTAAAATACCATGTCCAAGATTTACAATATATTTATCCTTCCCAAACTCGTTAATCATTTGAGTAACCATCTTTTTAATTTCAGCTGGCGGTGAGAACAAACGTGTAGGGTCAAAGTTTCCTTGTAAAGTCATATTCCCTCCTGTTAGATAACGTGCGTTTTTAGGAGTAATAGTCCAATCTACTCCTAAAGCAGAAGCATTAGACTGTGCCATTTCTTGTAAAGCAAACCAACATCCTTTTCCGAATGCAATTACTGGAGCGTCATCTTTTAACGCTTCAATAATTTGGTTGATGTATTGCCAAGAAAACTCTTGATAATCTACTGGAGATAACATTCCTCCCCATGAGTCAAATATTTGTACTGCATTTACTCCTGCAGCAACTTTCGCTTTTAAGTAAGCAATTGTAGTATCTGTTATTTTTTGTAATAGAGTATGAGCAGCAACTGGATTTGTAAAACAAAATTCCTTTGCTTTATCGAAGTTTTTACTTCCTTGCCCTTGTACACAGTAACATAAAATTGTCCAAGGTGAACCAGCAAACCCGATTAACGGCACTTCATTGTTTAATTTCTCTTTAGTAGCTTTAATTCCTTCCATAACGTATCCTAATGCGTCATTCACATCTGGAACAATTACATTATTTACATCGTTTAAATTACGAATAGGATTTGGTAAATATGGTCCAAAATCTGGTTTCATTTCTACCTCAATATTCATTGCTTGAGGAATAACCAATATGTCCGAAAACAATATAGCAGCATCCATACCATATCTTCGGATTGGTTGCACTGTTATTTCTGAAGCTAATTCTGGTATTTGACAACGCGTGAAAAAATCATATTTTTTCTTTAACTCCATAAACTCTGGCAAATATCTTCCTGCTTGACGCATCATCCAAACTGGTGGTCTATCTACTGTTTCTCCTTTTAAAGCTCTTAAAAATAAATCGTTTTTTATCATCGTATATCGTTGCTAATTGTCAAGAAATTTTGAATACACAAAGATACTTTAATTGCGCTTTGCAACCATACTTTTCGCTTTGAAATTTTATTCAAACACTCCAAGTATTGAACCTATTAAAAATGTATATTTGTTAATTCGGTGTACGTTTTGGAAAAATTCGTTATCACAAGTAATAAAACCCACTGGTGGGTTAAAACAAGAATTAAAATTTATGAGTACAATAGATATAGTTTTAGGAGCATTACTGATTTTTGGGATGGTTCGAGGATTTATGAAAGGATTATTTGTGGAAGTAGCCTCCATAATAGCATTAATTGCTGGTGTTTATGGAGCTATACATTTTTCACATTATGTGGCTACCAAATTAGACGAAAGTGTAGATTGGGATCAAAACTATATTAATGTAGTTGCTTTTGGGGCTACATTTTTGGTGATTATTGTGTTGGTTTCCTTAGCAGGAAAAGCGTTTACCAAACTAGCTGATTTTGCCTCACTAGGAATATTAAACAAACTACTTGGTGGTGTTTTTGGAGCCTTAAAATTCGGATTAATTGCAAGTGTATTGCTAATCGTTTTTGCTCACGCTAACAGTACGGTTGAATTTATACAACCTGAAAAACTAAACAATTCTGTATTATACAAACCCGTAAAAGGTTTGGCTACTATGATTTTTCCAGATATCATCAAACAAGAAGAAGAGTTGCGAGAAGAATTGATGGGAAGTTAATCCACCACAGTAATACTTCCTCCCAACACTGTTTTTGTATCTGCTAATTTTGGGTGTCCGTAAATTTTAATTACTCCACCAGCCTTTACTTTTGCCTTAGCTATTTCGGTAGCATATATTTTAGCAGAACCTCCTGCACTTACTGAAACTTTTGTTTGCTCCGTAATACATTCTTGAGCTTTATATATCCCGCCAGAATTCACAATAGCATCTTGGTTTTTAGCTTTTCCTGAAAGCGTAATAATACTTCCTGAAACTACTCTCGAATTTACTCTTTGAGCATCCACCTCAAGTCGGATGATTGCTCCTTCTTGAGCTTTTATTTCTAAGTCAATTTCTTTAATGATTTCATCTGAAAAAATAAAAGAGCCTTCGTTTGCATCAATCAAATTCAACTCTTTATAAAACAGTACTACTTTAGTTTCGAATAAAGTGGAAACTTTTGGCATGTTGAATCTGATTTTCAACAACCCATTTTTATTTACTACCTCAACCTCATCTTTATGTACACCAGAGATAACTACTTTGGTTTCATCCGATTTTACCAACTCCACTGATAAACCATCAAATGTTTTTAATTGACTGAATTCCCCTAGGTCTTTTTCTATATTTTGAGAAAAACTAATTAATGAGAATGCTACTACTAGTGAAAATACGAACTGTTTCATGACTTATCTTTTTATTTAAACGAATATACTGTTTGATTTATTACAAATAGCATGCCTTTATTACTACACTATGAAAAACAAAAAACCAACAACAAATACGTCGTTGGGTTTTAATTATTTACAATTAATGTTTTTATAACCTCTTAATATCTTTAGAGATAATCCACCCAACAGATCCGTTGGTTAGTTTTATTTTTGTCCATCCCTCAAAGTCTTCAAATACTCTAACTTTTGTTCCTTCATGTAATTGAAACGCCTCGTCACTATTGAATTTAGGCTCCGATTTCACCTGAGATTCTTTTGAAAAAATAATTCCATACTGCTCATTATTTACAATAGTTTCTTGCTGATATGCAAATGCTACTGAAAGAACTGAAAGAAATAATCCAACAAGTGAAATTATAAAGAACAACCGTTTTCTATTTGCGAATTTTGAATTTGTATACCCAACAAACATTACAATAAATAGCATCATGAATACGATAGCAAAAATCGCCCAAGTATCAAAAGATAACATGTTTATTAGAGATGAAAACATTTTTGAAAACCCTGTAGTTGGAATAACGTCAATTTTATCAATTCGCATGTTATTCGCAAAAGCCAAGTTCGTAAGCACATCTTCATTATCAGGATCCAACTGTAATCCTTTTTCATAATAATACACACTTTCGGCAATTTGATTTAATTTGTAATGTGCATTAGCCTTATTAAAGTACAACGAAGCGGAATGCTCCTTAGTACTAAGTATTTGTTCATACACTTGAATCGCCTCAGCATATTTTTCGATATTATACAATCCGTTTGCTTTTTCAAAGAGCTGTTCATTTTGAGCAAACCCAAAGCTGGTGATTAATAATACTATATAAATTATGTTTTTCATTTTCTAGGTTTCTATCGTTTAAAATCACCTTATCCACTAGTAGAAGGAACTGTAAACGTTTTTAATTACAAAGCCTTATCAATTTCTGAAATTACTTGTACTGCTTTATCATAATCATGCTGCATTGCATCACTACTTATTGGTGTAAAACGTGCTAAATCACAAGCCTCAATTAAATTCACAAAACTAGTAGTAGTGTTTTCACTAATATTATTATTCGTAAAGACTGAAGTAATTTTCTCCTTACTAAATTCAGCTGTTTCTATTTGTAATTTTGCTTTTAAATAATTGTGCAATGACTTATGTAACGATTCATAAAAAGCGTCTTTATTATTCAAATTTTTCTTCGCTTCTGACAAGAATTTTTTAGCCAACTTATCTGCTTTTCTAATCTTATTTCCTTTAACATCATTTGCTATTAACTCTTTCTTCTTTTGAAACAATAAGACTATAGGAATCACTATAATAGGTACTAATAACAAAAGCCAAAACAATGTAGACCTAAAAAATTGAGTAGTGCTTGTAGGTATTAAACCTGAATTGGTATGAAAGGATCTGAATTGACTGTTATTACTAATAACATTCTGTTTTGTTACAACAGAATTATTTGTATCGTTTACAGCATTAGTATTAGTTGGCCCTGTTAATACCTCAACAACATGCTCTATTGAACTTAAAGTATGATATGTGTCGGTTTTTGGATTAAAGTAACTAAACTCTAATTTAGACACAGGGTAATTTCCTTTGTACTGCGGCACGATAGTATACCTATCACTTATCACCCCGTTCATACCTGAAAGATTTGTACGCACGTTTTCTTTATGTTCAGGCTCATACACCTCTAATGAACTTGGAACAACAAGCTTCGGTAATTCAAATAACTTTAAGTTTCCTCTACCGCTAACTTTTACGGTAGCTTCTAGTGATTCACCAGATTTCAATGCCGTTTTATTAGCTGTTACATCAAATTCAAATTCACCAACAGCTCCAGTAAAACCAACTGGCTTTCCTGATTCAGGAAGTGGTTTTACATTTATTGTTCTGTTTCCTGCAGCAACTTTTTGATGTACTGACTGATATTGTCTTCCTCCAAAAAAATCCCTCCTATTTGTGGGCACATTTACCACCACATCTAGGGTTAATGGTTCAATAGCCAACTTCCCTGTTTTCTGTGGATACAATACCGATTTACGTAAAACTACAAACTTATAATTCTCTCCTTTATAAGTTCCTTGTTCTATTTTTAACTGTTTGATATCAATATTCTGACTCCAAAAATCAGCAAATTTTGGATTATCTATCGGGTTAAAATTACTCACACTTACAGACGGGCCAACATATAACTTATATTTTATAGTAATCGCCTCATTTAAATAGGGTGACGTATTTGAGATTTCCGCTACCAAATGGATGTTTTCACTTGCTACGTAACCTGGATCATTTGCATCTTTAGGTTTAGCAACTGCTGCAGTTACTTCTACTTTTATAGGTATTGTTTTATAGGTTTCACCATCAATCTCTATTGCCGCTTGCTTAATAGTGAATCGTCCTCGTTTTGTAGGAGATAAAATATAGGTATAGGTTTTTGAAAACGAACGCTTCCCGTTTACCCAAGAATGACTAACCGATTGACTCGGACCACCTACAACAGTAAAACCTGTAAAGGCAGGTGGAGAAAAATTATCCCCTTCACTATTCATTGCAAAATCTACACGAAGTCGCTCGTTAACCCCTAATTTCTTTTTACTAACCTTAGCTGTAAATTCAACTTGAGCAG